>Ga0172378_10005945_pt1 | contig 11395 bp, 16 predicted proteins | sample GrowelOW332metaG_FD_119755 | JGI IMG/M metagenome (GOLD analysis project Ga0172378, IMG submission 119755) | Groundwater microbial communities from an aquifer near a municipal landfill in Southern Ontario, Canada - Pumphouse #3_1 metaG | ecosystem: Environmental > Aquatic > Deep subsurface >... | reverse complement strand
TTTCTTAATACCAAATATCCATATGTCTGCCACGCTGAACTGAATGCTATTTTAAACAGCAACCATGATTTACATGGTGCAACTGTCTATGTGACTTTATTCCCCTGCAATGAATGCACAAAAGCTATTATTCAGTCAGGTATCAAAGAAATAATATATATATCCGACAAATACCATGACACGGATGAAGAAATAGCTGCCCGGAAAATGCTGGATATGGTCAATATCAAATATACTGAATACCATGGTAAGCTTCCGGTAATCAGTTTTAAGGATTCCAAATGAAGAAGAAAGGAAATCCTGAGCATTCAGCATTTCCGATGAAGAAATGCCTGATTGCTTCCTTAGTCATATTCATTTGCGGGGTCTTGGTACTGACTCTTCTATATGCCATTGTCAATTCCTCTTCCATTCCTGACAAGAGCTGGATTTTTGCTGTTGTCTGGGCAAGTCTTGTCGTAGGAAGCTTAATTGCTTATTGGATATACCAAATCATCAAATACCGAAAGACTAGAAAAGATGAGAACTAAAGAAAAAGAAGCCGAGCTCTTAAAAAGGGATTCAACTATACCGAATGATTCAGCCATTGCTTTAGACAAGCTGGTTTTTGGTTATGAACGGAACCTTTTGAATATCAACAAAATCTCTATTGATATCAAAAAAGGTCAGTATGTCTCAGTTATCGGACATAACGTATCAGGAAAATCGACTTTAGCTAAACTGATTGATGGCATCCTAGTTCAGAATTCCGGAGATATCTTTATTTTCGGTGTCAAAATGACAGATGCTAATGCTCTCCTTTTACGAAAAGACATTGGCTTAGTCTTTCAGAATCCGGATAGTCAATTCATTGGTGCCACTGTCAGAGACGATATTGCCTTTGGACTAGAAAACAGCAATATCCCTTCTTATGAGATGGATGCCATTATCCGGGAATGTGCTAAACAAGTAGGCATGCTTGACTATTTAGACAGTGAACCAAGTTCTTTATCTGGTGGTCAGAAGCAAAGAGTGGCTCTGGCTGGCGTCATTGCCCGAAAGCCAAAGATTCTCATCATGGATGAAGCTGGTGCCATGCTAGATCCTAAAGGCAAAAAGAGTATCCGTGATTTTATTAAGAATACTAAGGAAACAGAACCGGACTTAACAGTTTTGAATATCACACATGAAATCGATGAAGCCTATGACTCCGACCGAGTGATTGCTTTGAATGGGGGCAAAATTGTTTTAGATGGCAGCCCTAAGGAAGTATTCACCCATGATACTCTTTTAAAGAGTATCGGCTTAGATATTCCTTTTGCCAATAAACTTAATAATGATCTAAAAGGATTAGGATGGGATTTAGGTCCTATCAATTCGGATGAGGAGTTGCTGAACAAACTATGCCGATAACCTTAAAAAACGTCAATCACATTTATGATGAAGGTCTTCCTACTCAAAGGATGGCTCTTTCCGATATCAATTTAATTTTTGAAGACCATTGCTTTACGGCCTTGATTGGGGAAACCGGGTCCGGAAAATCAACTCTAATTCAGCATCTAAATGGTTTGCTTTTACCGACCTCGGGTATTGTATCAGTCAATGACTATGTCATCGACATGACTTTAGAATACAAGAAAAAGCATGGTCAGGAAACAAACGTTGTTGATAAGAGGAAGATGGCCAAGAAACATAGGAAGAAGCTGAAAGAAATCAAGTCTCTCCGCAAAAGAGTCGGCTTAGTTTTCCAATTCCCGGAATATCAGATCTTTGAAGAGACAGTCATTAAAGATGTTTCTTATGGTCCGAAGAATTTTGGAGCTACACCTGACCAAGCTTTGCAATCAGCTAAAAGGGCTTTGTCTTTAGTCGGCTTAGATAAATCATATTATGAACGTTCACCTTTCGAATTATCAGGTGGCGAAAAAAGAAGAGTAGCAATCGCGGGCATCATTGCCTTAAATCCGGATGTCCTAGTTTTAGATGAACCGACTGTCGGATTAGATGCTGCCGGGGAAGAGATGCTGATGAATCTTCTTACTGACATTTATAAGAACGGTACTTCTATTATCATAGCCACTCATAACATGGATGTAGTTCTGAAGTATGCTAACCGTGCCATTGTTTTGGATCAAGGAAAGATCATAAAAGATACTACGCCTTTGATTTTATTCCAAAATCATGATTTTATTAAGCAATCCTCTTTGCTTCCACCAAAGGTGTTTAGTTTTGCCTTATCTTTAAAAAGCAAAGGCTTTAATATTGATTTAGCTAGAATCAAAGATACCGAAACTCTTGCTAAAGAAATTATGCGTGTCAAAAATGAGGCGCAGAAATGAATCTCACTCTTGGTAAATACTCACCTTTTAATACGGTGATCCACCGTTTAGACAGCCGAATTAAGCTGGTCAGCTTGATTGTCTTTATGGTGTCTGTCTTTTTAAACTATGGCAGTGCCTATATGAACCTAGTAGTATATGCCGGAATCTTTTTGATTCTTTTTATTATATCTTTAATCGGCCATGTCAGTTTCCTGCAATTATTCCGTTCTCTTAAAGGTTTATGGGTGATGGTGCTATTTATCCTGATTCTTAATCTCCTGCTACCTGGTAAAACCAGTGGAGATATTGCCTTCACAATCGGATCTTTGAATGTCTATTATCTGACTATTATCAATGTCTCCTATATTCTGGTCAGACTTATACTGGTTATGATGATGACAAATGTCTTTACTTCAACTACTAAACCAATGGAAATGACTGGTGCCTTAGAATGGCTGTTCTATCCATTGAAGTTCATTGGCTTCCCTATACATAAGATTGCCATGGCTATTTCATTAGCTTTAAGATTCATACCAACTTTAGCTGAAGAAACCGATAAAATCATGAAAGCTCAGGCTTCAAGAGGCGTTGACTTTAAGCAAGGAAAATTCAAAGATAAGATAAAAGCAATCGTTTCTTTGATTATTCCTTTGTTTATGTCAGCCTTTATGACTTCAGGTGAATTAGCAGATGCTATGGAAGCCAGAGGTTATGATCCTAACGCTAAAAGAACCAGATACCGTGCTTATCGCTGGAGCTTGAAAGATACCTGCGGAGTAATACTATCTGCTTTGTTCTTAGCCGGTATGATTGTTTTAGCAGTTAAGCAATATGATCTTTTTGCTTTATTGAATGTCAGTTTACCGATATTATCATGAAAATACTGATTAGAATAGCTTTCTTAGGTCAAAATTTCATCGGAACTCAGAAGCAGAAGAAAGGACTGACAATCCAGTCTGTTTTTGAAGAGGCCCTAACTAATATCTATAATCAACCGATAAAAGTAACAATTGGTTCAAGACTTGATAGTCAGGTCAATGCCTTGGACTTTGCCTTATCATTCAGTGATCCTAATGGGTCTATCACTTTAGAGCACCTGAAGTATTATCTAAGAAGATATCTTTCCAATGATATCTTCATAAAAAGTGTGGAAACAGTCGCTGATTCTTTCTCTCCCCGTTATTCCTGTATCAATAAAACTTATTTGTATCTGATTCAGAATCAAAAACAGTCCAATCCTTTATTGAATCGATTCACTTATACTCCAATTCATCCTTTAAATGAAGATAAACTTCAAGAAGCACTTTTATTGTTTAAAGGCGAACATGATTTTAAAGAATTCGCTACTCCTGAAAGTTCAAAAGAGAAAACAATTTTAACTATTGATGATTGCCACCTAATAGATAAAGAGGGTCTGACTATCTTAGCTTTTACTGGCCAGAGTTTCCTTCGCTATCAAGTCAGATTCATGGTCGGAGCCTGTATTAGACATGCAAATGATAAACTAAGACTTGAAGATATTAAGACTCTTTTATCAGGTAAGAAACTGAAGTATCAGAAACTCAAGGCTGAACCTCAAGGTCTTCTCCTCTATAAGATTGATTACCCATCATTAAAGCCTGACCTGTTTTTAGCATAATTCCTATTAATGATTGGGGTTAGGTGTTATCATAAATACTTGGTAAGGAGGTACACTCCATGGACAAAAAAAGTAATTTCAATGCTATCATAAAAAAATATTTCCGCAAAGATGAAGTCTTCCTTTTACCCAACATTCTTTGCTATGCCCGAATCATCATGATTATCATTTTCCTCTGCTTTTATTTAATTCCTTTTTCCATTGACGGAAATGATAAAGCCTATGTGTATTTAGCAACCGGAGTAATGGTAGTAGCCGCCTATACTGACTTCCTAGACGGTTTCATCGCCCGTAAATTCAATGAAAAGTCACATCTGGGTCAGATTCTTGATCCTATTGCTGATAAACTGCTTCAGTTTGCAGTTGCTACTGCTCTATGTGTCAAATTCTGGCAATTCGGTTCCGTCTGGACCATGTTCACTATCTTTGTCGTCAAAGAATTAGGTCTCATGGTAGCCGACATTGTCTTAGCTAGAAGAAACAAAACCTTTGGCGGTGCCAAATGGTATGGCAAAGTATCCACTTTCATCTTCTATATTGTTTTAGGTGCGTTACTGATAGGTGGGCCGTTTGCTATCGATGCTTACTATACAACTGATTTATTCCAGTGTCATCTCATCATCGATTCCTTATGTTCAGTAGCTATCTTTTTCTTAGTAGTAGCCGCTATCCTCTATGGCGTATTATTTCTCCAGACTCTAAAACATGGCCAGGATGAAATACCAACTGATATTAACAAGGAGAACAAATAATGATCAAGATTTACACGTCGCCTAGTTGTTCTAGTTGCCGGAAAGTCAAGGCTTGGTTCGAAAAAGAAAAAATTCCTTTCCAGGAAATCAATATCCTGAAACATGAAATCAGCGTCAATGAATTGAAGGAAATGCTGAACAAGTCTTTGGATGGAACTGATGAGATCATCTCCACCCGCAGCAACGTCTTCAAGGAACAAAATGTTGATTTGAATTCCATGTCAGTAGGTCAGCTTTGCAACTTCATCAAAGCCAATCCCTCCATTCTGAAACGTCCTATCATTGTTGACGACAGCAAAATTCAAGTCGGCTATAACCAGGATGAAATCGAAATCTTCGAGAAAGCCAAATCAATCGCCTCCTCCTGCTGCAAACCTGGCGTTTGCCCCGATTATAAGAAATGTGTTCATCGTTTCGGAGATAAGCGACCAATCAGTGAAGTCTGCGAAGATAAATGCAATAAGTAGTAGAAAAACAGCAAACAAAATGGGCACCGGAAGTTTCTTCCGGTGCCCATTTAATTTACTTTTGATTACTTAGCAGTAGCGGCATTAATGGCTCTGGTTTCCTTAGAAAGAGTATTGAGCTTGAAATCAATATCCAGATTAAGGCAGATGCTTCTTAAGGTGTTCTGCGAATTCAAAGCGGAATCAGAATCACATTCCACTTCATAATCAACCTTTTCGCCATAGGAATTCTTAGAAATATCAATAGTGGTTCCCTGATAATCGACTTCTTTTCTTTCGGTAGTCATATGGGCTAAGATCTTAAGACTGTCAGTCGGAATATGAAGAATATCCAAGAAATCAGAAATATCTCCACGAGGGAAGACATTATGATCAATGAAGCTGTCGGCTTCTTTCTGAGAAAGATTCTGATCTTTCTCCAACAATCCTTCAGCTAATGGGGCCTTCATTGTTAAAACATATTTCTTATTTGATTCACGAATACGTAAAACCATGTCATATTTCTTCAAGGCACGCTCCTGAGAATCAAGATAATAGTTAGTCTGAACAATGGAATTAGCACCAAAGTTCAGCTTGTTCAGAATCTTTTCATAATCGTTTTTAGTAAGTAAGACTTTAGACTCGATTTCTATATTATTGCTTGCCATAAAAGACACTCCTTAGGTACCTAATATGATACAATACAAATCAGGAAATAGAAAGAGACATAAACACATGAAGCCTTGTTCATTCGCCATTTTCACCTGCCAGTTGAAAGCCAAAGACAGTGACATTGATACTCTCTGCCAAGGACTTTTGGATCAGGGATTTTCTTTAGATGACGACAATCCGGATTTAGTAGTTGTGATTGGCGGTGACGGATCATTGCTAAAAGCCTGCCACGAATATGAATTCACCGGTCATTTTCTCTTAATCAATTCAGGTCATTTAGGTTTCTTCTCTGATTATTCAATCGAAGAAATAGATGCCTTCCTCAGTGATATCCTACATAATGAACCTAATTACGAAACACTGCCTTTGATGGAAATCGATATTGATGGTCAGGATTACTATGCCATCAATGATTTGGTCATTCAATCGGAAAGAACAGCGGAATTCAATCTAGCGGTCAATAACCAGACTTTAACCTCTTCTAGGGCTTCCGGAATCGTAGTTGGTACTCCAATCTCCTCAACTGGTTACTTAAGCTCCCTAGGGGCTCCAATTGTGGTCAGTGATGCTTCTATCTATCAATATTCTTTCATTGCTCCAGTCTTCAACCGTTTGTTCCCAAATACCATCAGCAAAGGAATACTAAGTGCTGAAAATAGCTTAGCTATCGCTGTTGAAGGACCATCAATTTATATCATTGATGGCATCCCTGTCAGCAAAGACAGTGAAGCCCAAGTCAATGTTACAATGTCCAAAGACAAGGAAGTATCAATTATGCATCTAAAAGAAATCAGCAATATTCGTAGAATCCGTAAATCCGTCTTAGAAAGCGAGGACTGAATATGCAAACATGGATGATCATCGTAATTGTCGTTGCCACCGTCATAGTGACAGCAGCTATCGTCTATCTTTGCTTCTTCTTCGCTAAGAAAAGAAGAATCAAGCAAGCTGATGAAGCCGTAACGAAGCAAGTAGTTGAATCAACATCAGCCTTATCTCTCGATTTTGGCGGTACTGACAATATCATTTCCATCTCAAAGCAAGGTTCAAGAGTTACCGTTCAAGTCAAAGACAACTCTTTAGTTAAGAAAGACGAAATCAATAAAATAATGATAAATACGATGTTTATGGGTAATAAAGTGGTGTTCGTAGTTGGATCTGCCAGTGAAGAATTCAGCAAACTTCTAAGTGAAAACGCTACAAAACAAATAAACAATCATTGATAATTGAAGACCAATAAACTAGAATTAAGATAATTAAGAGGGGAAATCGCATGAAATTATTAAAAAGTACTCGTGTTATGTGGATCATCGTGGCTGTCAGTACAGCCGCCTGCTTCGTCTTAGGATGTCTGTTATTCCTGACGAGAGTCTTGATTCATTAATCAAAAAAGAGACAAACAAAAAAGAGCCTAGCAAATTGCTAGGCTTTTTTTGTTATATGATCTTCAGTTCCTTCAAATCAGCTTCTAAATCATCCTTAGGAAGACCCATGATGGTGTATTTGTCACCGGAGACAATTTTACTATTGATGAAGTCGGTATCTTGAACACCATAGGCTCCAGCTTTATCTAAAGGTGAACCAGTATCCAAGTATTCCTGAATCTCTATGTCAGCCATCTTCTCAATAAAGAGGGTAGCCGTACAGATCTTTTTCTTCAGAATGTTCATTCCCTGCTGAATAACATAAGCCGTGATGATTTCGTGAGTATTGCCTGATAAGAGGCGCAACATCCTATAAACATCTTTTTCATCCTTAGGCTTACCTAATTGCTGTCCTTTATAGGAAACCATCGTATCGGAAGCAATGATATAAGCAGTCGGATATTCTTTGGCTAAGACATTGGCTTTGCCTAAGGCTTCTTCTAAGCAAAGCTTATGGCAATCCTTTTCCTGAATGTTTCTTTCCTGAAAAGAAGAAGGAATCGTCTCAAAGGGGATATCTCCTAAGATTTCCGTAAGAATCTCTTTTCTACGAGGTGACTGACTAGCTAAGATGATCATTAATAATTAATCGGTACCTTTTTAGAAGGAGACTTCTCATTGTAATTAAGAATAACCGGTATGACCATTGGATTACGATGGGATTCACGATAGAGGAAATGTCCAGCAACAGTCTTAACCGTTGACTTGATGTCCGAATAAGTAACTTTCTTACCTGATTTCATCAAACGATCCACTTCAATGCCAATGACTTCACTGGCTTTCTTCTGCAAAGCTTTCTTATTAGAAGAAATAAAGCCTTTGCTTTCAACTACTGGTGAAGAAACTAAGCGACTGTTTTGAGTATCGATGATTAAGAAGACGCCAACCATACCTTCATTGATCAAAGTACCACGATCCTTCATAACGGAAGTGGAAACTGAGACTGTGCTCTTGCCATCAATATAGATAGCATCAGCCTGAACTTCTCCACCACGGGAGACCTGGTGGTTGATCATTGTAAGAACATCTCCGTTCTCACAAACAAAAGTGTGATCCTTAGCTAATCCACATTCCACACCGATATCGGCATGAAGTTTAAGCATTCGGTATTCACCATGGATAGGCATAAAGTAATGAGGACGGCAAAGCTTTTGGAAAAGACGCATTTCCTGACGGCAGGAGTGTCCGGAGGCATGCAAATTGCTTAAGACAGAATTAGTAATGACCGAGGCTCCTAATCTAGTGAGCTGATTAATGACAGCATTGATACTAGCCGTATTGCCCGGAATGACAGAGGATGAGAACACAATAGTATCGCCAGGAAGAACATGAATGAATCGATGATCTCCTCTAGCAATTCGGCTTAAGACAGCCATCGGTTCACCTTGAGTTCCCGTGCAGAGAATACAGACTTCTTCCGGTGGAAGACGTCTTAAATCCTCAGGGGCACAGATAAAACTATCAGGAACCTTGATGTATCCGAATTCTCTGGCAGCTTCAATATTGCTTTCCATACTGCGGCCAAAGACAATAATCTTTCTCTTAAACTTCATTGAGGTCTCAATAATCTGCTGAATACGGCAAATATTGGAGGAGAAGGTAGAAATAATAAGTCGACCACTGGCTTCAGAGAAAACATCCTGAATACCTTGAATAACGGTTCTTTCAGAAGGGGTGTAGCCTTCTTTTTCAGCATTAGTGGAATCAGCCATCAGCAAATCAATTCCCTGATCACCAAAATGAACCAGTTTAGGAATATCAAAATCCTTGTCAACAGGCGTCAAATCAATCTTGAAATCACCAGATTCAACAATGGTTCCCTGAGGAGTAGTGATATAGATTCCAAAGGAATCAGGAATAGAATGGGTGACATGATAGAATTCCATCTTAAAGTCACCAGCTTGGAAGATATCATCCTCATCATATTCAACGATTTTAACGTTGGTATTGATCTTATCATCTTTCAGCTTATGACGAATAAGGGCAGCAGCAATCTTAGGAGCATAGATGACAGGAATGTTGATTTGCTGAAGTAAGAAAGGAATGCCACCGATATGGTCTTCATGACCATGGGTGATGACTAAGGCTTTGATTTTCTCCTGATTTTCTTTTAAATGAGTGAAATCAGGAATGATGTAGTCGATGCCAGGCATATTACTGTCAGGAAACATGACACCGCAATCAACGATCAACAGGGAATTGTCATTTTCCACACAGTAAAGGTTCTTACCTACTTCGCCTAAGCCACCGAGAGCATAAATCTCCACCGGAGAACTAAGAGTATGTTTCAGATCAGACATATATTAAGCTCCTTAATAACCAAAAATTGTGATAAACCCGCAACTGTTTTTTAACGAATTGAAACAGATAACCTGTTTCTTGGTAAAAACATTTTACGTTAACTGACTAAAAAGAACAAGAAAGACAAAGAGAAAACGCTAACATTATTATTCAATCGGAGTGGCTGCCGGATCGACATGGAAAGGATCTTTCTTATCGATTCGATCATAATAAAGAATTCCATCTAAATGATCATATTCATGCTGGAAGACCATTGCTGGATAACCTTGCAGCCGTAAAGTGACTTCTTTATTGGAAACTATATCAAAAGCTTTGATAGTTACTCGAAAATAACGATAAACATAGCCTTTTACATCAACAGGCACCGATAGACAGCCTTCCCCGGAAACAAGATAGGCTTTCTTCACCGAAGAAGAAATAATACGAGGATTAACTAAACAATACTCGTACTTCTTGTCGCCATCTTCAAAATAAATAGCGTAGAAACGCTTAGAGATACCAATTTGAGGAGCGGCCAATCCAACACCTGAACGAATATGATTAGCCTTAGCAAAATCATCATCCTGGCTCTGTTTAAGGTAATCAACCATCTCTAAACCAGTCTTCTTTGTCTCAGCATCCAAGGGAAAAACAACATCTTGGGCTTTTTCTCTTAAAACTGGGTCTTTGTCGGTAAAAATTTTAAATAATTTCATATATCTTGTTTATTGTAGCATGATTTAGAAGAAGAGGAAGAATAATTTACTTGTTTTTATGAAAAGCCCTTGCTCGTGAATTAAAACAATAAATGCTATAATTAAGACCATGGATAACATTGATTTTCAAAATGAAGAGTTAGCCTTCCTAGCTGACTTAAAAAATTCCTCTCTTTATCAGGAAACCATTCAATTAGATAAAGAAATTCAAAACGATGAATCTCTTTCTGCCTTAGCCCACAAAAGAGACCTGCTGTATCAGCAGGCCAATGACTGTGAGGGACAAGACAAGGAGAATCTCTTAATCAAAGCTAAAGACTTAAACGATCAGCTCTTAGCTAATGAGAAGATGAAAAGATATTTAGAGAATTACCAAAAAATTAAAAAGATTCTGAATCTTATAAATGATGAGCTTAGTAAAGGACTGCATAACTAAATGATTAGAATAATAGCTGGAGTCTACAAAGGCCGTTTCCTGAAAGTTCCGGATACAAACGTAACACGTCCAACCATGGACAAAGTCCGTCAGGCTATTTTTTCAGCCATGAAGGATAAATGTCTTGGAAATACAGTGGTTGATTTATTCTCTGGCAGTGGTGCCATGGGATTAGAAGCCTTGTCACGTGGTGCGAAAATGGTTTATTTCAACGATAAGGACCACAAAACATTTTTAACAATGAAAGAGAACATCACCTCCCTTAAGCCAGATGCTTCTTCCTATTGCGTTACTTGTATGGATTACCGGGTGTTTTTAAAGAAAAACACAAATCTGAAGATTGATGTTCTCTTTTTAGACCCACCCTATCGATTTACAATCAATGCCAGCATCATCAAATACTGTGAAGAACATAAAATGTTGAATCCCGACGCCTTAGTTGTTTCCGAACAGGATTATCCCAATGAGGAAATACCTGGATATACGATGAAAGAATACCGCTACGGAGAAAAGCATGTAGCCTTATATCGAAAGGAAAACATATGAAAATAGCTTGCTACCCAGGATCATTCGATCCCTTGACCAATGGTCACTTAGACGTTGCTATCAGAGCTAGAAAAATCTTTGATAAGGTCATTTTGATTGTCGCTGACAATCAGGCCAAAAAAGATCACTATGCTTTCACTTTAGATGAAAGAGTCGAAATGGCCAAAGAAACCCTTAAAGGTCT
>Ga0172378_10005943_pt1 | contig 11396 bp, 11 predicted proteins | sample GrowelOW332metaG_FD_119755 | JGI IMG/M metagenome (GOLD analysis project Ga0172378, IMG submission 119755) | Groundwater microbial communities from an aquifer near a municipal landfill in Southern Ontario, Canada - Pumphouse #3_1 metaG | ecosystem: Environmental > Aquatic > Deep subsurface >... | reverse complement strand
GAATGTCATTTCTTGTTTGAGCGGCACGAAAAACAAAACGGCCGATACGGCCAAAACCGTTAATACCTAATTTAATCATTTTGTAAAACTTTTATGTTTATTTATTGTAATAATAATATTTCCCTTTTACGAATGCAAATATAACTAGATTTTATCAAAAGCACAATTCGGTAAGCTTAAAAATATGCTCTCTAACATAATTTATAATTTAGGACCTTTTCTTTTTCTTTCGAAATAATTTGGATAATAACCATGATTTAGACTTCCGAACCCCCCAAGATAATAAAATAGGCTTTATAATCTGCCATACAAACAAAGGAGCACCCGAAAACTTGCTTAACAAAGAAGTGTTAACGCCTAATTTTTCTTTACTAAAACGATCCTCACGATTGCGCTTCCAAAAAAGAGATAGAATACCTTCCCCGATTAACAACCGTGCATTCGCCTGAATAAAAGTAAAATTCTCCGTCAACTTTATCTCATTCTCTTTACATTGAATGCGGATCGCATTCTTGTCGGCTCTCAGTCTCTCCAAAGGACTCATCCGCTGTAGATTGTTTCTCTGTTCCTTCATTTTCTTCTCCTGTTTCATTCTTTCGCAAAGCAGCAATCACGGTGTTCATCACATACAGCTGAAGTTTCTTCTTACAACCAATAAGTATAGCTAATAATAAGCAATAAAGAAGAGCGACTACACCAAAACCCGCAGCAAGATGTCCGATCAGCTCTCCGATCAAAGCTCCTAACCCTATAAAAATAAACAATGTTACAAAAAAGATAGACAAGACAAGGAGAAGACCATAGGTAAACAACGAAGCTAGGCGCCCGGTCTGTTCATACGTATCTAATTTAAGTAACTTCAAATGCAAATCCACATATGAAACCAATTCCTCTTTTAAATTCTTGAAAACTTGTTCTACCTGATTACTTGCCATATGCTAGGAAACTAAATTTCTTTATCTTCAACAGAATCTTTAGCACCAAACATTCTGCGTTTCTCTTTATAATGCTCTACTACCGTATTTACATCATTTTTCACTTTAGAAGAGACATCTGATACCTTGGATCCAAGATCATTCAATTTATCACCCATACCTTTTACTTCCTCTAACGTTTTCTTTCTGTTTTCAGCGGCCGAAAGGAAGCCAACGATAAGTCCTGCAGCAACACCGATTGCTACACCTACCCATAAATTAGTTTTTTCGTTTTTCATCTCTGTTTGCGTTACAATTGATTCACAATATAAGCTTTTTCAATCAAAAATACTACAATAAAACATTCATTAACGAATTTTAGTTGTGCTTATCATAGCCCAACCTGCCATTTCTTCATAACCATCAATCAAGAAACCTTTCTCTCGAAAAGCTTGACTAATGATTAAAACATCCTCCTTAAGGAAGCCACTCATATAAAGATGTCCGCCAAGTGAAAGGGCTTTTTCATAAAAGCTAACATCCTTTAATAAAATATTACGAGTGATATTAACAAGGATCGTATCAAATCTGCCAAATTGAGATAAAACAGAAGCATTCCCTAAACGGACATCCATTTGAATGTCATTCAACGCAACATTTTCAACCGCATTTTTATAAGCCCATTCATCATTATCTACCCCTATTACATGGTCAGCACCCATCATTTTGGCTATAATACCCAAGACTCCTGTGCCACAACCCATATCAAGGACAATCTGATCTTTGAAAGAATGACTCAATAAATTCTTTATCATCAAAAAAGTTGTCGCATGATATCCTGTACCAAAAGCCATTTTAGGATTTATAATAACAGATACATCATAACCTGCTTCAGGTTGATGAAAAGGAGCTCGTATAATACACTGTTTACCTATCTTAAGGGGCTTATAATAATTTTTTTCCCATTCCTTATTCCAGTTCTTTTCTGGAGCCAAGTGAAAGGTGTAAGTGATGATTGTATTCGGTAAGACAAAATTCGAAATCATATTATCGGTTTCGGCTTTTCTAAAACTATCAACAGGCACATAGGCCAATAAGCCTACATCACTTTGAACAAAGCTCTCAAAACCATTTTTACCTAATTCAGAAATCAGTACATCAGTAACCGTCGATCCTTCAATTTCTGTTTCTATTGTAAAGACGCATTCAAAATATTCCATTATTTACGCTTAGATTTATTTTTTCATCAATTTATACAGGGATATCGCTACTTTTCTGGTTTCTCCCAAACCAACCCTCAAATTTAAAGCCCACAAAGATATACTTTCAGAATGTAAAGGACAACATTGTATATCTTTTTTTAAGGATTCTCATCTTTCTTTTGAATATTTCATCTTTTTATAAACAAAAAGTAAATTTCTCATTCTGCTCTCAGATGAATATTTTGTAGATCTATCAATAAAGCTTATATTTGCGATAATATATTAACTAGTTACAAGTTTAATCTTCATTATGATCCATCTACCCAAACGCATCACCATTAAAATAGGGAGTAACGTGCTTACTCGTGATGACGGAACTACGGATATTACGCGTATGTCTGCGCTTGTAGACCAAATAGCAACGCTTATAAAAAAGGGGTTCCAGATTGTTTTAATCTCTTCGGGAGCTGTAGCTTCTGGACGCAGCGAACTAAATATTACTCAAAAACTAGATCCGCTGTCCGAACGACAAATGTATTCAGCTATAGGACAAGCGAAACTGATGTATCGGTATTACGAGCTCTTCAGAGACCACGGATTACATTGCGGACAAATCCTTACGACAAAAGAAAATTTTAGTGACCGACAACATTATCTCACCCAAAAACATTGTATCGAAACAATGCTTGCACATCAGATAACACCCATCGTAAACGAAAATGATACCGTCTCGGTCACCGAGCTTATGTTTACAGATAACGATGAATTGTCTGGTCTTATGGCGGCGATGGTAGATGCAGATAGTTTATTTATCCTTAGTAATATAGATGGGGTATATGATGGATCTCCTAGCGCTCTAGGTTCTACTCTAATCCCTGAAATACAATCCCATGAAGATTTATCTTCTTTTATTGTCTCTACTCGTTCGTCTTTTGGACGGGGAGGGATGCTCACCAAATGCCATTTTGCTCAACAAATGGCTGAAGAAGGGATTGGGGTGATTATTGCAAATGGCAAGCGAGAGAATATTTTACTTGACTTGATCTATAAAAACAAAGAGGTTCCCCATACTCATTTTATTCCTGCGGTAAAAGGACTCAATCCGATAAAACGATGGATCGCACATGCAGACGATTTTGCCAAAGGTATAGTTACCATTAATCAAGGGGCAAAAGAAGCGCTTTTAGGTGATAAAGCGTCCAGTTTACTTTTGGTTGGCGTCGCTAGCATACAAGGGGATTTTGAAAAAGATGATATCATAAGCTTAGAAGATGAAGAAGGTTCTTCTCTGGGAGTAGGTAGATCGGGCTATTCGAGTGATGAGGCTCGCCTTTTAATCGGACAACACAATGAACGTCCTCTTGTTCATTATGACTACCTATACGTCAATCCATAAATTAACAATTTACGAGTAACTATAAATAAAATTCATTGCGCTGAAAAACGCTGAACGAAGACAAAAAGCACCAAACAAATAGCTAAATAACGAAATAATGGATATAGAACCCTTACTTCAAGCGGCGGTAAAAGCGTCCCTTGAACTGCCTTCACATCGTGAAGATGAACTAAATAAAGCGCTAATGGCAGCGGCAGAAGCTTTAATCACCCATAAAGAACTGATCCTTACGGCCAATGCGATTGATCTTTCTAAAATGAATAAAGACGATCCAAAATATGACCGTCTTCGATTAACTGCTGAAAGACTTGACGACATGGCAGCTGATACGCTAAAGGTAGCCAAGCTACCCTCTCCTATTGGAAAAACTCTCAGCAATACGATTCGTCCTAATGGCATGCGTATTCGTAAAGTCAGCGTACCTTTTGGGGTCATCGGGATTATTTATGAAGCACGGCCCAATGTCACGCTTGATGTTTTTTCGCTTTGTCTCAAAAGTGGTAATGCTTGTGTTTTAAAAGGAGGTTCTGATGCCGATGCATCGAATAAGGCTATCGTCAACATTATTCGCCAAGCGTTAGCCAAAACAGGGATAGACCCTCATGTTTGTACCCTCTTGCCTCCTGAGCACACGGCAACAGCGGCCTTACTCGTCGCACGAGAGTATGTTGATTTAATTATACCTCGTGGGAGTGGTCGATTGATTCGCTATGTAAGAGATCATGCGAAAGTTCCAGTTATCGAAACTGGCGCAGGAATTGTACATACGTATTTCGATAAAGACGGCGATCGCATCAAAGCACAAGCCATTGTTACCAATGCAAAGACCCGACGCGTAAGCGTATGCAATGCCCTCGATTGCTTGATTATGAATGCTGATCGATTGGCCGATCTTCCCTTTATCTGCGAAAGGTTAGCAACTGAACAAGTCACAATTCTTGCCGATAGTCCTGCTTATGAAGCACTAAAAGGACATTATCCTTCCGCACTTTTACAACCCGCTGATGCCGAAAGTTACGGGACTGAATTTTTAGCGTATAAGATGAGCATTAAAACTGTTGCCAACTTGTCTGAAGCACTAAGCCATATAGCACGCTATAGTTCTAAACATAGCGAATGTATTATCAGTGAAAATAAAGAGACCCTTCGTACATATCAACTCAACGTTGATGCCGCTTGCGTCTATACAAATGTATCTACCGCCTTTACTGATGGGAGTCAATTTGGCTTCGGTGCCGAAATAGGTATCAGTACGCAGAAGATGCACGCCCGTGGTCCTATGGCTCTCCCTGAACTTACAACGTATAAGTATTGTATAGAAGGCGACGGACAAACTCGAAACTAAAAAATCATCATAAAAACTTATCTAATGAATAAATTCACTTGCGTACAAGATCTTGGAGACTTGAAGGTTGCCCTTAAAGAAGCCTTTGAGATAAAGAAAGATCGTTTCCAATTTACGCAGCTTGGTAAAAATAAAACCATGCTACTCATTTTTTTCAATTCGAGCTTGCGTACTCGTCTTAGTACCCAAAAGGCAGCACTCAATCTCGGCATGAATGTCATTGTACTCGATGTAAATCAAGGCGCTTGGAAACTTGAAACTGAACATGGCGTGATTATGGATGGCGACAAACCAGAACACATGCTCGAAGCAATACCTGTCATGGGTTGCTATTGTGATGTAATCGGCGTCCGCTCTTTTGCCCGCTTTGAAAATAAAGAAGATGACTATACTGAAAAGATATTAAGTCAATTTATCAAATACTCAGGCCGTCCCGTTATCAGTATGGAAGCTGCCACAGGACACCCTCTTCAAAGCTTTGCTGATACCATTACCATTGAAGAATATAAAAAGGTCGATAGACCTAAGGTTGTTCTAACTTGGGCACCTCACCCAAAAGCGTTACCTCAAGCTGTACCTAATAGCTTCGCTCAATGGATGAATGCGATGGATTATGACTTTGTCATCACACATCCCAAAGGCTATGAACTCGCTCCTCAGTTTGTGCAAAATGCACAGGTAGAATATGATCAAGATAAAGCCTTTGCTGATGCCGACTTTATCTATGCCAAAAACTGGTCAGCCTTTACAGATCCCAATTATGGACAAATACTAAGTACCGACCGTTCGTGGACCGTAACGGCTGAAAAGATGGCCCTTACTAACAACGCATACTTTATGCACTGTTTACCCATTCGCCGCAATATGATTGTGAGTGATGACGTCTTAGATAGTGATCGTAGCCTTGTGATTCAAGAAGCTGCCAATCGGGAAATATCAGCACAAACTGCCATAAAAAAGATTCTTCAAGATTTAGTATAACGTAGGATAAACATGCAAGAAAAAATGTATAATTTCGACGAAATCGTCGAACGCAGAGGTACGAATTCATACAAATACGATCTGCTAAACGAAGTTTTTGGACGTGACGACTTACTCTCCCTTTGGGTCGCTGATATGGACTTTAAAACTCCTGACTTTATCGTCGAAGCCTTAAAGAAGGCCTGTGAACAAGGTGTATTGGGCTATTCTAAAATTAATGAAAGCTATTACGACACCATTGTGAAGTGGGTCAAACATCGTCATCAATGGGACGTAGAACGAGACTGGATTAGTTTTATGCCTGGGATCGTCAAAGGAATTGCGTATGCGATCATGCATTTTACGCAGCCTGGCGATAAAATCATCATCCAACCGCCGGTTTATCATCCCTTCCGTTTGGTCCCTGAATCAATGAATCGTACGATCGTCAACAACCCGCTACGCCTAACAGACAAAGGATACGAAATGGATTTTGACAATCTGCGCCAAGTCATCACGCCCGAATGCAAAATGCTAATTATGTCAAGCCCTCATAACCCAGGAGGGATTGTATGGAGCAAAGAGACTTTAATCCAATTGGCAGAGATCTGTGCCGAACACCATATCTTAGTTGTATCCGATGAGATTCATTCAGAGATGACTTTTCCGGGTATAACACATCATCCTTTTGCTTCTGTCTCAGATACCGCCAAACATAATTCGATCACCTTTATGGCTCCAAGCAAGACCTTCAATATACCTGGAACGGTAACGTCCTATTGCATCGTTCCCGATCAGAAATTACGTGAAAGTTTCTTCAATTTCTTAAGTTCAAAGCATTTTAATAGTGGAACCATTTTCTCTTATGTGGCAGCCCAAACGGCTTATACTCAGGGAGATGCTTGGATGAAACAAATGCTTACGTACGTAAAAGCGAATCTTGACTATGTAACGGAATATTGCCATGAAAATTTAGAAGGCATACAGGTATATCAGCCCCAAGCTTCGTTCTTAGTTTGGTTGGATTGTCGTCAACTGGGACTTAATCAGAAAGACCTTATAGATCTCTTTGTCAATAAAGCACATCTAGCCCTCAATGAAGGCACGATGTTTGGTCCTGGCGGTGAAGGTTTTATGCGTTTAAACATCGGCTGTCCACGCTCAATCTTAAAAAAAGCTATGAATTCATTAAAGTGTTCGCTTACTAACAAATAAATCGTATATTTGAAGTTTCAATATTAATACTAGAATAATTTACAAATGAAGATTCAATCTAACATGTCCGTAGCGGTAACTTATGATTTATACGCTGGCGAAAAAGACGAACGTGAACTAATGGAACAAGCTACAGTTGAAAAACCTCTTCGCTTTATCTATGGTTTAGGTCAAATGCTACCTGCTTTTGAGAAAAATCTTGAAAGCATGACACTTGGAGATAAATTCGACTTTGAACTTCAACCTGCTGAAGCATATGGAGAATTCAATCCCGAACATATCATTGATTTACCTAAAGAAATCTTTCTCTCTGAAGGTAAACTTGACACTTCTATCATAAAAGAAGGTAATACAGTCCCTATGCAAGATTCTGAAGGAAACCGCCTTATGGGAACGGTAGAATCTATTGCTGAACAAACCATCAAAATGAACTTCAATCACCCCTTAGCTGGTGAAACGCTTCACTTCAGTGGTTCGGTCATTGACCTACATGAAGCTACGGCAGAAGAAATTGCGGCAATCAACCAACATTCTTGTAGTGGGTGTGGTGATAATAGTTGCGAAAGCGGTGGTTGCGAAAGTGGTGGTTGTAACAGTGGTGGCTGTGGCTGCTAACTAATAACAAGAACTATACAGTGAATACTTTTGGACAACTATATAGACTAACTTCCTTTGGTGAATCCCATGGGGCAGGTATCGGCGGCATCATTGATGGATGTCCTGCCGGTATTACGCTTGACATGGCATTCATTCAAAGCGAATTAGATCGTCGTAAGCCCGGTCAATCAAAATTGACTACAGATCGCAAAGAACCAGATGAAGTACAATTCCTTTCGGGGATCTACCAAGGTCAAACGACAGGAACGCCTTTGGCTTTTATCATCTGGAACAAAAACCAACATTCTTCTGATTATGATGAGATGAAGTTGGCCTTTCGTCCCTCTCATGCCGATTTTACTTATCAACAGAAATATGGTATTCGTGACCCTCGTGGAGGTGGTCGTTCTTCTGCTCGTGAGACTGTCTCACGAATTGTAGCAGGAGCTATAGCCAAACTAATCTTAACGCAACTGGGAGTAAGCATACAAGCTTTCACACAGCAAGTGGGCCCTATTCGATTAGAAAAATCGTATCTTGCTTACGATTTGAGCTTGACTGAGACAAACCTTGTTCGTTGTCCTGACCCACAGAAGGCTGAAGAAATGAGTCGCCTCATCACAGAAGTCAAAAATGAAGGAGATACCATCGGTGGAGTAATTGCTTGCGTTGCAAAAGGCGTACCCGTAGGATGGGGTGAACCTGTATTTAACAAACTACATGCAGACTTAGGCAGTGCAATGCTTTCAATCAATGCCACAAAAGGGTTTGAATATGGAGATGGTTTCGAAGCTGGAGTACATCGAGGTTCTACCGTTAATGATATCTTCTTTAATGATAAAGGTTCTATCAATACTCGTACCAACCATTCGGGAGGAATTCAGGGTGGTCTTTCTAATGGACAAGATATCTACTTCAGAGTTGCTTTTAAAGCAGTTGCTACTGTGATAAAAGAACAACCTACGGTAACGTGTGAAGGTCAAGATACGCTTTTGGAAAATAAAGGTCGCCATGATCCTTGTGTTTTACCTCGTGCGGTTCCTATCGTGGAAGCCATGACGGCCATCACACTCCTTGACCATTATTTACTGAATAAGACACACCATATTTAAGGTTTTAGTTCTCATACAAAGGGATCTATAAGCCTTAAATACGGCTACTTATTGTACTTTTTAACCTTAATCCTCACCGAACCAAACACAACTTCGTTCGATCCCACTTACATCTTCGTTATTTCACTTCCAAATCATCGTGGTTTTCATCTTGAATTACAGTAAGAATGAAAGGAAACTTAACGAGTTTTTCACCCCAACTATACGAGAAAAAAGTCCTTATTTTTCCTCAAGAGGGTCTTTTTCTTCATTTTTGTAAGCCCTATCCTATTGTATCCCCATAAAACAAAAAAAAAGCAAATTAAGCCTACTTTTATAGCTAAATAATTTGCTTTTTTTTGATAAACTAATTACCTTTAAATGTTTCTTTATCAGACCCGAAAGGGAGGGTTACCCTTCGTGTACTTTTTAACTTTTACACAATTCAGTCTATCTGATTAAATTCCTTTTTCTACTCTGATACGATATTGCCCCCCCAGTGATAGATTAGAAATAAACACGTTTCCCGTTTTCTGACACCAAACCTCCACATCATGTGCCAAACCATTATCGGTAGAAATAAGTTCCAATTGTTCTCCCACTGACAAAGTATTCATTTCTTCTTGAAATTTTACGATTGGACCAGGGCAAGTCAACCCACACAGATCAACCGTACGAAGATTTTTTGATTCCTTTACCGCAAAAACACCAAGCGATGTTTGTATCTTTGCCACAGCGGCTTTATATACTTTTAATCCGCCAGATAAGTTATACACCTCAGCGAAACCATTCCCTTGTAAAAGACGCTGTGCTAAATAGCCACGCAAACCAATGATACAAAAAACCAAAAGAGGCCGTTTCGGATCCAATTCATTTAATCGATCTCTTAACTCATCAAGAGGTATATGAGTGACTCCTGCTATGGGATTCAACAACCATTCTTCCTTAGCTCGTATATCAAGTATTTGCAATCCTTTTATCGGACTCTTTCCAGCAAGCGCCTCACGCATGTCACGCCAATACAAAACAGCCGTTTCTTTATGTAAGATATTCGCAGCCACATATCCCGCAATAGCAATAGGATCTTTAGCCGAAGAGAAAGGAGGAGCATAGGCCTGTTCGAGTGCCATTAAATCTTCGACCGTTCCTCCTCGTTTTATTAAGAAAGCCAATTGATCAATCCGTTTATCTACTCCCTTATATCCAATCACTTGTGCACCATAGAGTTTGCCATCAGTAGGCGAAAAAACGACTTTAATAGTAAGAGGCAAAGCGCCTGGGTAATAGCCCGCATTTGATCCCCCATGCGTGGTCGAACTGATATAAGGAATAGACATCGCTCGCAATCGCTTGGCGGCTAATCCTGTCGAGGCAACCGTTAGATCAAAAACCTTCGCAATAGAGGTACCAATTGCCCCTTCATAGGTTTGTTTATTTCCCCGGACCATATTAGTCGCCACAATTCGTGCTTGACGATTCGCTGGGCCTGCTAAATAATTTAGCCAAGGCTTACCCGTCAATGGATGTGGATATTCAATCGCATCCCCTACGGCATAAATATCGGCAACCGAAGTTTGCAAAAACCTATCAACCCAGATTCCATGTGCCTCACCGATTTTCAAGTTTGCGTTGGAAGCTAGGATCGTCTCAGGACGCACACCTATTGATAGAAGTACCATATCCGTAGCTATTTCTTCACCCGATTGAAAGGTAACCCTTAAGGCTTCGTCGGCTGAATGAAAAGATTTCACCCCTTTGCCCAACATCAAACGTACATCATGTTCTATTAATTCTTGATGCACCAGTGACGCCATAGTATAATCTACAGGTCCCATCACTTGGTTCGCCATTTCGACTACGGCAACTTCAAGTCCTCGCTTCTGCAAATTTTCAGCCATTTCTAATCCGATGAACCCAGCTCCTACAATCACGACCCGTTTTACATCATGATCTTCTATATAAGCTTTAATCTGATCTGTGTCTAACACATTACGCAAGGTAAATATACCAGGCAAATCAATACCTTTCAAGGGTGGTTTAACAGGCTTTGCTCCAGGCGAAAGCAATAATTTATCATACGTAACCAAAGTCTCTTTACCTACGGCATCACGCACTAAAACCGTTTTTTTATCAGGATCTATCGAAAGCGCCTCATGATTGACTCTTACCTCTATACGAAAACGCTTTGCAAAAGCTTCGGGCGTCTGTACAAATAACTTCTCTCGTTCAGCGATTACCCCACCTATATAATAAGGTAACCCACAATTAGCATACGAGATGTATGGCCCTCTTTCGATTAGGATAATCTCAGCTTTTTCATCTATTCGGCGAATTCGAGCCGCTGCCGTAGCGCCTCCTGCTACTCCCCCTATGATTACGTGTCTCATAAAAACTATTTTTTTGAAAATCTATATTGTTTTATTCTGCAAAGATAAGAGGAATATCTCAACCACCTAATTATTTCTATTGGAAATTATCAACTTCAAAAATGATAAATATTTATTTATCATTTAAAATTTAGATGACTTTCTTTGTGAATTAAAAGAAACATTCTATCTTTGTCTCATTATGTGCACGCACACAGATACAACCCTATAAAAATGAATAAGAAAAACATTTCAAGACGTAATTTTCTAAAAAGCGCAGCTATCGTTTCTGCCGCTTCGGCTTTGCCTG
>Ga0172378_10005942_pt1 | contig 11398 bp, 12 predicted proteins | sample GrowelOW332metaG_FD_119755 | JGI IMG/M metagenome (GOLD analysis project Ga0172378, IMG submission 119755) | Groundwater microbial communities from an aquifer near a municipal landfill in Southern Ontario, Canada - Pumphouse #3_1 metaG | ecosystem: Environmental > Aquatic > Deep subsurface >... | reverse complement strand
AACATAGTACTCATAGTAGTAACATTAGAAGTATTAAATGAACTTAAATTAAGTGTAGTAGCCTTAGAGAGATGGAACATATAACCCATATCAGTAACATTGGAAGTGTTAAATGAACTTAAATCAAGTGTAGTAGCACTAGAGTCACGGAACATACTACCCATACTAGTAACATTTGAATGATTTAAAACAACTTTAGTGACAGGAGTAGCTTGATAGTCCGAATCTCCCCTGAACATACTATTGGTTAAAGTTACTAACTCTCCGTTAATATGAGTGGGTATTTCAACCTCTAATTCTGCTCCTCTATAAGTCCAGCATTCATTAATTTTGACAAAATCACTATCTTGTGCTAAATACACTTCTCCTTCCCCTTTCTTTCTACCAATTCTAACTCTATCTGCTAACATTAGAACTCGCCTCCAAACATACCTAACCACGTTGTACCACCATCAATTGTCATGAAAGTTAGTATATAAGTCTTGCTTGCAGTAGATAAATCAGGTATTTCTCCACCTTGCCATTTTACACTTGCTGGAAATGTTAATGTTCTAACTGTACTGCCCATATTTATTATCAATGTAAATGAATGTGCTTGTCCATTGACTGCATTTGTGATTGAATATGTTGTGTTGCCTGTCAAGGTATGAGTAAATACATTACCTAATGATAAATTTATAGCAGTAGATGTGCCTGATAAAGTAACAAGTTTCTCTCTGTAGTTTTCCAGCACTCCACCACTTATAGGCATTTGCTTTACGTTATCTACATTGGCCAAACCTACATCACCAGCGACAGTCGGAATAGACGGCTTGTTTAGTATTTGAGCTTTACCACTTGAAGCATTCCAGTCAGAATTAACGCTGACATCTGCGTTCGCTGCAATGTTGTTTAGCTTCGTTTTGTCGGTGGCGCTCATTAGTCCATTATCGCTTGTTGTAGCAGGTGAATATGTGGTATCCTGCCCCGGTATGCCTAAAGCTGTTATGTCAGACTTGGATATCGCCCCTGTTTTACCGTTTATAGAAGTAACGGTGTCGGTATCGCTCAATATCCATGTATAAACGCTTCCCGAAACGTTTGTGCATATGTAATCCTTCTTGCCGGCGGTATCAAAATATCTCTGCCCTACAGCTCCTGCAGTCGATGCAGTTGGAGCAGTAGAGCCTATTAAAGTACGCATGGTAACAGCATTATCTATCTGTGCGCCTGTATAGGCGCTTGTATAATTACTCATCCTTACACCTCCTGTAGTATTATTTGTTTGCCATCCTTATCTAAAAAAACTTCCCCATCGGAAGTTAAAAGTATTATTCCTATTTCTGACATTGCGGTAAGTAATGCGTTAATATATTGCGAAGTAGAAACATCGGAACTTAGATTCATATCTGCCGTTAGGGTAGCGGCAATTGTATGTGTACTTGTAATAACCGCTCCGAACTCAAGCAACACTTCTATTTTTTCGGCATCAATGCTCATAAGTTGAGATAGCATTATATCGGATTCTAAACTTAATAACCTTATGACTCCATCTACGATAAGCGTCTGCGTATGTGGATATATTGTCATTTTAACAGTATGAGCATCTTTTAACTTTAAGTCCTGCACATACGCTTTAATCGTTAATTTATTACCGTCAATTCTAATCATGTTTCTGTAAAGGTAATCGCGCCCGACTCAAATCTCAAAGTAGTATCAGCAGGAACATCTCTACTTACAGCCAGCGCTTGATAGTATAATAAATTTCCCAACGATGCGGCATCATATATACCAACCGCGTAAACTGTTCCCCATGTGCCAGTTGATATGTTGAAAGAAATACCTATTTTTGTCGATATGCTTTTATTACTTGCGGTTGTAAAACTATCAGTTGAATTTGTTACCGCAACTCTCGCATATCCATTTCCCACCGGTTCTGTAAAACCTTCTTCTGTTATTATGTCGCTCGTGCTTAATGCTATGTAATATGTAGCGGGCGGTGAATAAGTTGTCCCACCGAACGAGAAACCTAAATCTTTGTTAGCTTGGAAAATTGTTTTCATATTTCTCCTTATACGACAAAATTATACATTATAGGGCGTTGTTGCTCCCACGTAAATGCGTCCTTGCCACCTTTTTGATATCCCATTAATTACTAAGTAAGGTCTATATAGCAATAAGCAATCGCCTAAATCTTTTGTATAATCACTTAAAATTTCTATCTGCATAGTATTTATCGTACCGGCCTTACAAGTTCCTGATATAACTTGAATCGCGGTATCGTCTCCATATACAGATAGCGTACAACCATAAGATGTAGCCTCTGACAAATCTATCGGGTTATTATCTTCATAAAAACAGGGAAGATATATAACCTCATAGCTGCCCGCTTGCATTGATAAATCGTCAAGATTATTGATGCCTTCGTAAACAGTCATGTTTCACCGTTACTGAAAACTTATAATAAGTTATTAACTCTTATGTTTCATTCCTTTTTCAACGAGTATGCTTTCGCATCATTGCTGAATACTACTTACAAGTTCTTGTACTCTCCAAAGGCGTTAATTCCCGACTAACGTATCGGTACATATTACACGCGTTTGTTTTTGCTACGCGAGTAATTCTCCATATCTTTGCAGATTTACACTTGCCTGATAATCTCTGTCAATTACGTTTCCGCACTCATGGCAGATATATGTCCGTTCGGAGAGTTTCAAATCTTTATTTACATTGCCGCATACGCAGCACGTCTTGCTTGACGGAAAATATCTATCAGCTGTTATCAGCTTGATGTTGTCCCATCTGCTTTTGTACTCTATTTGGCGGTAAAATTCATTGAAACATTGTTCCTGTACGGCTTTGGCTAAATGTCTGTTACTCATCATACCCTTTACATTCAAATTTTCCAGAACAATGAACCTTGGTTTTCGGCTCACAATTTCAGAAGTTACCTGATGCAAATAATTATGACGAATATTTGTTAATCGGTGATTTAATTTTAAGAGTTTCTTTTCGCTTTTTATGATGTTGCGTGTTTTGCAGTAACTACAACCTTTCTTATTTTTGTGGTATTTCTTAGATACACTGCGCTGCAACCTGCGCTTTCTTTTGTTTAGATTCTTTACCTCGCTTGTTTTGTTGATGTTTTTATAGGTGTTACCGTCCGAACATACAGCAAGGTCTTTGATTCCTATATCAATACCCATACCGTCATTTATTGGCTGCTCTGTTGATTCTTCCTGCTCAATGCCGACTGAAATCCACCAGTTCACACCGTCATATGTCACTCTCGGATTGCTGTACTTAGCATTTGTCGGTATTCTGCCATGCTCCGCAAGCCTTACCCAATTCATCTGCTGTTTGTTGGCTTCTCTGCTGTTCGTGAACTTTTCGAGCTTTACGTGGCTGTCGGTGAACCGGATTTTGTCTGTATCAATGTAGAAACTTGGTCTTGATTTCTTCTTGCTTTTGAATCTCGGATACTTTGTTAAGCCTTTGAAAAATTTCTTATAGGCTTTGCAAGCATCCTTTATAGCTTGTTTAGTTACATTATTGCTTTGACAGCTCCCCACGGCTAAAGCCGGGGGATTCATGGCTCAACGACCACTGCCGCCGATCGCGGTCTTACACGGTCTCCCCATGCGTTAATTCGGACGTGTCCCGCCCTATTTTATATGTGTTTACGCGATTATTCGTAAACCTTCATGAAGAATATTGACTGCGGCGTTCCCGTCCCTGTCGTGGTGTGTGCCGCAGTCTGGGCAAGTCCATTCACGTACAGACAAGTCTTTAGTATCAGCGTTGCGATATCCGCATTTCGAACACAACTGGCTTGACGGATAGAATCTTTCGATTTCGGTCACAATTCTGCCGTACCATTCAGCTTTGTATTCAAGCTGTCTGCGAAACTCTCCAAAAGAAGCGTCTGAAATGCTTTTAGCCAATTTGTGATTCTTTACCATGTTGGCTGGTGCTAAATCTTCAATGCAAATTACATCGTATTTTCTGACAAGATCGGTCGTTACCTTGTGCATGGTATCGTTGCGCTGGTTAGCTATCTTCTCGTGAAGCCTTGCAAGCCTGATACGCGCTTTATTGCGGTTGTTGCTCCCCTTTGACTTTCGGGAGAGTTCACGCTGTAAACGTTTCAATTTCTTTTCAGACTTGTTAAGGTATTTGTGGTTAATATATGTATTACCGTCAGATGTAACGGCAAAGTCCTTTATACCGAGGTCAACCCCGCACACCGCTCCTGTTGTCGGCAATTTGTCTATTTCGACGTCGGTGCAGCATAATGCAACAAAATACTTGCCCGCCGGATTCTGTGTTACGGTCGCGTTTAATATTCGCCCTTTGACTTCCTTGCTTATCCGGCATTCGACAAAGCCGAGTTTAGGGAGCTGAACGGCATCGTTAATAATTTTAATATTTGCTTTGCTTTTATAGCTTTTTCTAATGTCGTGTTTGCTTTTAAATTTTGGATAACCCGCTATTTCACCCTGTTTCATTCTGCGGAAAAAATTCTGAAACGCGGTGTCAAGGTCGCGCAACGATGATTGAAGCGCGGTTGAATCAGCCTCTTTCAGCCATTCAACTTCATGTTTTAACCCCGTCAGGTCTTTATCCTGCTGAAAGCGTGTAGGAGATTTACCTGTTTGCTCATATTTCTGCTTCCGGTCTGCAAGATAATGATTATATACATACCTTACACAGCCAAATGTGCGCCGTATTAAATTAATTTGCTCATTTGTCGGATATATGCGGAATTTATATGAGTATTCCATAACATCACCTTATACATTCTTCTGGTTTTCAATATACTGCTTAATTATACTTAGCGGTGCGCCTCCAACAGTAGATACAAAATAAGAATTTGTCCATAAGGTTGGCAGACGCGATTTTAATTCGGGGAATTCAGAGCGTAACGCGTGAGAACTTGAGCCTTTGATATGTCTTACGGCTTTGTTTATACCATACTGCGGGTCAACTTCAATCAGCAAATGAACATGGTCTGGCATTATTTCCATTTCAATTATTTCGGCGTTAATATCGGCGGCACACTGTGTTATAAGCTCCTTTAATCTTGCCGCAATATTATCCGTGAGAACTTTGCGCCGATATTTAGGACACCAAACCACATGATATTTGCATGAGTATATTACATTATTATTAGACTTATATTCCATATATACATTATACCACAAACATAAATCTAATGCAACACAATTAGCAAAATATTTAAAAATTTACATTTACGCGAGGAAAGCGGCTTATATCCCCATGCCTAAAGGCAGGGGCTTTACGCCGCCGGAGGGTAATCATTTGCCCATTTAAGCCTATCAGTTTTCTTTAATTCGGTAAAAACTTTTCTCAAGTCGCAATCAGTCAAAAAATCATTACCGATTTCGTAGTTCATCTGCTCATATCCCAACGTCCAATTATAGGCGTATCTTGCTGTTCCGGCATTGGCAAAAAGCTTTGTTCGCTGCTTGTTGTTCGGACAGAGCATGACCTTAATCGTTTTTATCAATCTCGGTCAGCTCCTTTATCATTTTCTTCGCTTTATTTGCTCTTTTGCCCTGTAGTTTGCAGCTAAATACGGTTATAATTTGTACTAAATCTTCAACAAGTTCTTCTTGTTCTGTTTTTTCTGTCGTGTCTACAATTTCTATCTCACAGCCGTACAAATCTGCTATGTATTCTATAAGTTCATAACCGAAGCGCGTCAATCGGTCTTTGTACAGCACAACTATTTTACCTATGCTGCGATTTGCCATACCTTTTATCAGTTCTTGCAATCCCTTGCGTTTGTAATTTATCCCGGAACCAATATCAGATATTATTTCAAATGGATTCCCCTGAGCCAACAAATAAGTTCGCATATTATCTATCTGTCTGTCAAGGTCATCCTTTTGCTTCGGAGAACTTACTCTACAATATCCAACCGTCTTACCGTTTTCTTTGGGTATTATATTTAGCACTTTGTTTAATTCATCGTCTGAATAATACCTGTAACCGTTTGCGCTGACATGGTGCGGTTTTAATTTTCCCTTGGCATCCCAATTTCTTAATGTTTGCGCTGATACTCCTAATATTTCTGTCATTTCATGTATGGTATAATATTTCATATTCTCACCTCTGACTATATTATACCATATAGAATTATAAATGTCAATACATATTTATAAGTTTTTATAATTTATTCTCAACTGTTCTCAACCCTTCTCACTCAAAAACAATAAAATCATCTAAATAGCCAAAGTCCGCAGGGCTGATGACTTGATCTCCAAAGTCGGTTTCAGTAATTAATATAGGTTTTATTTCTATCTCAACTTCACTTTCGTTTAATTGAGTTAGTTCATCCAGACACTTGCGCGATCTTTCTCTTGAATCGTCGCCATCAAAATTTATCGAACCGTTTGCGTCAATTGTCCCGCGAAAAGATTGAATGATTTTATCCTGCTCTCGCACATAAAACTCATACTGTTCTTTTAATATATTTGTTTGTTTATAAATTTCTCTCGAAATTTTAATTGGAAATTTCAATTCTAATAATTTTATAAAAGCACCATACGCTTTATTGATTTTTATTTGTTTCATTTAGCTTTTGTCCTCCAAAAACATAATATAAATTTGACGCGCCACCTTATGTAACCGTATTTAAAGATAATTGCAAATAATTCAAACTATTTGCCGTGATAATATCTCCAGAACTCATTACGGATGTAGCGTTTATATATGCTTGCCCCATTGTTGTCATATAGTTATACATACCATTAACAGCAGAATACGCTTGGTTATACATTGCCGCTGTAAACGCATTACCTGTTATGGCTGTAGTATACGAAACAGTAAATAAACCTTTATACGCACGAACCAAATTTATATTATCCATAAACCCATTCCACTCGGCTGCGGTTAAATTAAAAGTATTGCCTTGTGTTTTTGCATAAGTCCAATAAAAAAAAGAAGGTCGCGCTGCGGATGTAATAGCACTGTTAGTTATACTAACATAACTATACGATCCTCCTTCGACGGCTGTATACCATATAATTGCAGTAATATCATAATATGTGTTAGGCGACAACCCAGAGAGAGTGATAATTGGAGTTTGCGAAATATATGCGGATAAATATATTGTTGTATTAGATACACCGTTCACCCAAAAGTCAACATATCTGTCAGACCTCGAATAATTAGTATCCAAACCAGATATGTAAACATCAATTGAATTAGATGTAACTGAATTCACTATTAAATTAGCCATCTATTTGCCTCATCCAAAGACGGATACGACTGACAAACCTGTTACAGTGGCGTATGTAAAATCAAGTGATATATGAGCATAACTATTACCAAAATAAACTTTATTTAAACTTGTGATTACTGGATATCCAATTAACCCCGCCCGATTATTGGAAATATCTAGTCCACCTATATCTCCTGAATTTGTTGTCATAGATCCTGCCACTAATTTTGAACAACTAACCTCTCCATATTTATCTACTGAAAAAACAAAATAGCTATCTTCTCCGACGTATGGACTACCACTAATATAAATACGATATGTATCTGAATCACTTCCGCTTATATATTGATATAACGGATTAGCGCCAAACCCTAATTTACCATTTATATTACCTGACGAAGCGTTAATAACTCCAGCAATATTTGCATTTGTTGCTTTTAATCTGCCCGCAGAGTCCACTATGAATGGCAACCCAGTAGTATCAGTCGAAGATGTTAAAATTGCGCCAGCATACAAACGTATGTCGTTTGAAACAGAATTGTTTGTGTATTTATAACTCGTTCCGCTGTATAACCCAACATTTCCGTTATATAAAGAAGTATCGTCTATTGTCCAACCGCCTACCGCACCGCTTGTTGCGGTGATTCGACCAGTTAATACGATGTTTCCATTATCGTCAGCATAAAATTGATCTGACCAAACAGGACTCGCCGCAATGCCTATATTCTTTTGAATTTTTATACCGTCTGTCGGATTTAATAAAATTTTGTTTTTTGTTGTGGAATTAATTAATGAAAAATCTGCGTTTATTAATGTTGCGCCTGTTTCGTCAACAGTAAAGGTACTTGCAGATGAGTTTATATTATTTGTGATTGTTAAACTGTTTCCTGCAATAATTCTACCAATTAATACTTCAGCAGCAACACCATATGCAGTGCCTCCGCCGGTCAAAGCAATTTGACCTAATACAGTTTTAACGCTATCCCAAGCGTTATCTGTAAAAACTATTTGGTTATTGATGATTTTTATCTGAGCATCCCCAACTATATCATTAGTCACTTTACGGAATGTCATACCGGACGCATCCCACGATTGAGATTGATCGTTCGCGTTTATAATTGCTTGTTTAGACACATCAAAGGCATTATTTAAAAAATCATTAACGATGTCTTTGTACCGTTCAGTGAATTCATTAATCTTATCCCAATTAGCATTGGTTCTGTTCGCTGAAGTGTTTGCCTCACCTATTAACTCGTTAAATGTATAAAACGAATCATCAAGTCTAAATCTGTTGCCAAAAGTTAAAGAGAAATCGTTAGGATCGTCAAAATTAAATTGCATTTCAAGCAGAATCGGATAAGCGAATTTATCTTCATCTATCTCAACTGTAACCATGCACCCTAATCTTAACTGATTTGTAAATGAAGAAAAATCTTTGACGAACATGAAATTAGTTGAATCTATTTTAAATGTATAGCGTGGCTGTGACATTCTTGCCAGCGCGTTTACACCTTCGTTATATAATTCCGTAGCAGAGTTTTGGATATCAACCGCACTCATCAAACCTGTTACAACATAATAAGTGTTGGTATAATCCTGCTCGAAAATAAACTTTTTCAAGACTAACAACTCTTCGGAAGTAAAGTTATTCTCAAATGAAAGAGCAGTATTAATTGCGGTCATGTTGCCAGTAACAGCGGTTATTTCTGCTTTCTTTGCGTCAATCGCCGCTTGTTTCGTGGTAATATTCGTTTCGGTGATTGCTATTTGGGTGTTGATATCCGAATAGTCAATACTTTGTTCAATTCTTGCGCTCCGTATGTTTTCAAGCAACGCTAAATCCGCCTTTAAGTCAACCAATTCTGTCTCTAAAGCAAGCAACTCCCCATTTTTTGTTTGGAGAGTTGATAAATAATTGGCATATGTCGGCAACTGCAACTCAATTGCGTCTTGCCATGCGGTTATAGCATCAATTAGACTTTGTGACATCCACTCCGTTGTCATATAATGAGAGAAGTTGTAGATATATGTCGTGCCCAAAGGATTGACTTGGCGTATGTCTAAATCTTGCCCGTAAACAGATAAAGCAGTAACAATTTCGTCTGAATTTTCTTCGATTTCAAATTGCTTCAAGACATTTCTAAACGACAGATATATATTTGTAGTGTCGGGGGTTTCCATTAAATCAGCAACCGATTTGACCTTAATTGTGCGGTTCAAAAAATCAAATAAGAAAATACATTCGTATGCTTCAGACACATCGCCCAATATAAAATCAAGCAGGGTAGTGTTGATACTTTCAAACGTTCTATACTTGCCGAACAAATCCGAACTGACCGTATCAATTGACCAGTCGGGTATCATAGACATGATTTTACCCATTATGGTGTCAGAATTATCCAAAATATCATAGAATTTAAAAGTGCCGTCAAACCACGACATGGTTTTAAATCCCATTTCATTTTGAACCGAAACTGCCCTTACGTCCTTATAAGTAGATATTCCGTCATTTACTTCTGTCGCGGACTGAATTTGAAAATAACCAATATCGTCAATTAAAATGAGACGCTTAGTACGTATCTTATCATAGTAGTCGAGAGAAATTACTTCCTTATTTATATCTGTTGTTTTTAAGTAAACCTTAAAGGTTATTTCACTCGCATTGTTGTAACGCAAAGTAACTTTTCTCTCGTAGGCAATTAACGAATGTATTTCTGTGCCGTCAGGATTACATAAAGTATAACTTGGTTTTTCCGGTCTGTTATAAATATCAAATGTTTGAACCATTTATGATCCCACCTGCCTTATAACAGGAATTGTAAATTCGATTGTAGCTGAACCTATGATTGATAGAACGTTCGTTCCGTCTCTCAGTCTAAACCAATGTTTATTAAAATTACCAAGTCGGTTGAGTGTTGTCGATGAAGTAAGCAATTGAGTCTTTCCGCTGATAGTTATTACTTCGCCAGTAGATAAACCTGTAATTTTAAAACTGCGGTCAGCGTCAGATGTATTTATAATTTCTATGTCGCCGCCCGAAGTTGATGTGATTTTAACATCGGGATATATGTAATCCTCTATATCAGAGTTGTTAGAAATTGTAAGTGATCCGCTTGTAACAACGGTTGTGGTGACTACTTTATTTTTTTCAAACTGATAGGGCGAGTTGGTTATGCCCGTAAGAGTAAAAGCATGAGCATATCCGGCAATATATGTAGTTTTTAAATTTGTAAAAATACAGTAATAAATAACCGAACTCAAGTCAGGTTGAACAACTTGTAGTTTCTTGAAACCGTTGCGACCAACAAGCCATTTTGCAATTTTTCCTTGTGTATACGCATCTACTTCTTTTTCAGAAATTAGGGTTATCTCAAACGACAAAGGTTCTTTCGATTCATACCCTAAAAATATACTCTCATGGGAATTGGGAGGAATCACTGTGCGTATTTGTGAATTAAAATTGTCGGATTCCTTTTGTCCATTCCCATCGAGATCAGCAATAAGCAAACCGTATATATCACAGGGTACACTGTCGTAAACAAAGGAATGCGTATTAAACCCTGCCATTTGTTAACCTCCTTATATAGAAAAGCACCCCTCAAAAAGAGAGGTGCTATAATTTAAAAGCTTTTTATGAGTGCGCCTGTTTTTATGCCACGAGATGACAATTGTTCTGTAAGTGCTTTCGTAACCATGTTGGGAATATTCTTGAACATTTTTTCTACTTCGGGGAGAGTGTCTTTGTTTATGTCGCCCGTAAAGTTAACGTCAAATAATTTTTCAATTTGCATATTTGGTTGTTTGATAGCACCTAAATTCGACATACTTGGTATAGTCTTTTTGACAAAGTTTTCCATCTGTGTTGGTGTAACTACTACTTCGTCATTCATCAACTTTGCAAATACTTCATTCGACTTTAACAGCGGTTTTCCGCCACCAACAATACCTCCGTCATGGTATAGTTTTATTTTTTTGTCGCCAAGATACCAAGCACCTTCGGCGGGATTGTAATGCAATTGTTCACCAAATAGTTTTGAATATTGCTCTGCAAGTCTGACATTAGAATCGTGTAAAGTTTGCCGTTCAGCGGGGTCAGTTGTTGCAGTCCATGCCTGTGAATTTGCTTTCATTTGGTTGATTATAGAATCGGGAGTTGCGGTAACTTGATTT
>Ga0172378_10005941_pt1 | contig 11399 bp, 10 predicted proteins | sample GrowelOW332metaG_FD_119755 | JGI IMG/M metagenome (GOLD analysis project Ga0172378, IMG submission 119755) | Groundwater microbial communities from an aquifer near a municipal landfill in Southern Ontario, Canada - Pumphouse #3_1 metaG | ecosystem: Environmental > Aquatic > Deep subsurface >... | reverse complement strand
TTCTTGAAGCATTCTCTTTTCATTTCTAACAATAATTTCAGGTGCATCAAGTTCAATCAATCTTTTTAATCTATTATTTCTATTTATAACCCTTCTATATAATTCATTTAAATCTGATGTAGCAAATTGTCCACCATCAAGCATAACCAAAGGTCTTAAATCTGGTGGAATAACTGGCAAAACTGTCATAATCATCCACTCAGGTCTATTTCCAGAATCAACAAAAGCATTAACTATTTTTAATCTCTTAATAACTTTTGTCCTTTTTATTTCAGATCTGCTTTCTTTAAGTTCTTTTATTAATTTTTTCTTTAATTTTTCGAGATCAATTTTTTCTAAAAGTTTTCTGACACATTCTGCACCCATACCAGCTTCAAAAGAATCTATTCCATATTTAACTTTTGCATCTTCATATTCTGTTTCTGTTAAAATTTGCCCATCTTCCAATTCAGTCATTTTAGAGTCTGTGACAATATAATTATCAAAATAAATTACTTTCTCTACTGCTTTTGGAGTAAGGTCAAGCATTACAGCAATCTTTGAAGGTAAAGATTTCAAAAACCAAATATGAGAAACTGGGCACGCTAACTCAATATGTCCCATTCTTTCTCTTCTAACTTTTGAAGACGTTACTTCAACACCACATTTCTCACAAATAATACCTTTATATTTTATCCTTTTATACTTTCCACAAAGACACTCATAATCTTTAGTTGGTCCAAAAATTCTAGCACAAAATAAACCGTCTCTTTCAGGCTTAAAAGTTCTATAATTAACAGTCTCAGGTTTTGTAACCTCACCATAAGACCAAGACCTTATTTTTTCTGGACTAGCAATAGATATTCTAACCGCATCAAAATCCGCTAAATCAAGCGATTGATTTGACAAGCTCATTAATCCATAAGAAGAAGTTCCATCTAAAGCCATATTTTTTACTTTTTTCAATTATTAACAACTCGCAAAGTAAGGGAAAACCCTACTTTGCATAAATTTTATTCTTTTATAAGTTCGATGTTCAGACCTAATGATCTAACTTCCTTAACCATAACATTAAATGATTCAGGGACACCACAAGTAAAGTTTTGATTACCTTGAATTATTGATTCATAAATCTTAACTCTACCTAAAACATCATCAGATTTAACTGTTAACATCTCTTGTAATGTATAAGCAGCACCATAACCTTGTAAAGCCCAGCATTCCATTTCACCGAACCTTTGTCCACCAAAATGAGATTTACCGCCTAATGGTTGTTGAGTAATCAAACTGTAAGGCCCAATAGACCTAGCATGAATCTTTGTATCAACCAAATGGTGTAATTTAAGCATATACATATAGCCAATTGTAACAGGCCTTTCAAATGCTTCACCAGTTCTGCCATCGTACAAAGTTACTTGTCCGCTCTTAGCAACACCAGCTTTTTCCATTATTTTTTCAATCTGCTCAATTTTAATATTTTCAAAAGAACCAGTTGCAAAAGGAACACCCTTTCTAAATTTATTAGACATTTCAATCAATTCATCACCAGACATTTTAGAAATTGTCTCAATTTCTTTTTTGCCATCGTAAATATCTAACAATTCTTTTCTTAATTCATCTTCTTTTTGTTTCTTATCGTTAATTCCATCTAAAATATTAGCAATTTTCTTACCAAATTCCACAGAAGCCCAACCTAAGTGAGTCTCTAAAATTTGTCCAATTGTCATTCTTGAAGGAACACCGGATGGAGTCAAAAGAATATCTATTGGCGTACCATCATCCATATAAGGCATATCAGCAACAGGCAAAACTCTTGAAATAACACCTTTATTTCCATGTCTACCAGACATCTTATCACCTGGTTGCAACTTTTGTTTAGTAGCAACAAGAACTTTAACTATTTTCAAAACTCCTTGACTTAAATCCTCACCTTCTTTTATTTTTAAAGCTTCAATACTAAACTTTTTATCTAAATCTTCACTTTTAACTTTTAAGGATTTATTAAGTTGCTCAATCTTATCCATAATTTTATTATCACTAACAACAATTTTTGGAATAGAATTTTCAGGTAATGTTTTTAAAACAGCTTTGGTTAATTTATCACCTTTTTTACAATCGTTTAAATTCTTTTCAATTACCTTACCTTCAACAAGATTAATAATTTGAGAATTTAAATTAGCCTTCAAAAGTTTTATAGTCTCATCTTTTTGATTAATTAATTTTTCCAATTGTTCATTTTCCAAAAATGTGGCTCTTTCATCTTTCTCAAGTCCTTGTCTAGTAAATACTCTTACGTCTATAACGGTTCCGCTCAAAACACCAGGAGAGACATATAAAGAAGTATCTTTAACATCAGATGCTTTTTCACCAAAAATAACTTTTAAAAGTTTTTCTTCAGGTGTTGAAGGAGCTTCACTCTTAGGAGTTGTTTTACCAACAAGTATATCTCCAGCTTTTATTTCTGCACCAATATGAATAATACCACTTTCATCAAGCTTCCTCAAAACGTCTTCACCAACATTTGGAATATCTCTAGTTATCTCTTCAGGCCCTAATCTTGTATCTCTTGCAACAACTTCAAATTCTTCTATATGAACAGATGTAAATACATCATCAGAAACTAGCCTTTCAGAAATAACGATAGAATCGGCAAAATTATAACCATCCCAAGGTAAGAATGCAACCAAAGTATTTTTACCTATAGACAATTCACTATTATTAACACATTGAGCATCTGTTATCATATCACCTTCTTTCACAACATCACCAACGTGAACCACAGGTCTTTGATTGATACTTGTATCATTATTAGTTTTTCTAAATTTATCTAATTCATATATATCAATATCACAAAGCTCTCCATCTTTTGCAACTTCAATAACTATCTTTCTGGAATCAACATCCCTAACTATTCCACTTCTTCTTGCTTTTTGAACAGCTCCACATTGAGATGCAACTAAATGTTCAAGGCCGGTTCCAATTATTGGAAATTCAGGTTTAGCAAAAGGAACGGCTTGTCTCATCATGTTTGACGCAAGTAAAGCTCTTTTAGCATCATCACTTTCAATAAATGGAACCAAATCTGTAGCAACAGAACCTATTTGTCTTGTCGATACTTCCATAAGGTCAACTTCAGTTGAAGGCAATGTTACATAATTTTCACCCTTTCTGCAAATAACAAATTCATCTACTATTTTGCCACTTTCATCAGTATTAACAGAAAATTCACAAATGTTATGATTTTCTTCCTCAATTGCTGACAAATACACAACATCATTGCTTACAATACCGTTAACTACCTTTTTATACGGTGTAGTAATAAAACCATACTTATCAGTCTTAGCAAATAACGCTAAATTATTAACTAGACCGACATTTTGACCTTCAGGACTTTCAATAGGACATATCTTACCATAATGGGTATAGTGAATATCTCTGACCTCAAATCCAGCTCTTTCTCTAGTTAAACCACCTGGCCCTAATGAAGAAATTCTTCTCTTGTGAGACAATTCTGACAATGGATTAGTTTGATCCATAAATTGTGACAATTGAGATGTAGCAAAAAAATCATTAATAGAAGCCATTAAAGGTTTTGAATTAATTAAATTCTGTGGCATTATTGTATTAGCATCAACATTATTCATTTTTTCTATTATAGCTCTTTCAATTCTAGCCATACCAATTTTGAATTGGTTTTCAACCAATTCACCAACAGTTCTTAATCTTCTATTAGCTAAATTATCAATATCATCTGTAGCTTCTTCATTATGTTTAATTTTTGACAAAGTATGTATTATAGATACAATATCTTCTTTTGTTAAATGAAGAACTTTTTCATCAATCTTCAAACCAAGTCTATAATTAATTTTCATTCTACCAACATCAGATAAGTCATACTTATTAGAGAATAAAACACTATTAAATAATTTCTCAGCTTGATCCAATGTAGATGGAGTATCTCCAATCCTTATAGATTTATAAATATCATATAAAGCTGATTCTTGATTATTATTTTTATCTATCAGTGATGTTTCATAAATATAATGACCTATTTCAGAATTTTCAGGATTAATAGTATTAATAGATTTAACTCCAAAACCTTTAATAATTTCAATTTTTTCCAAAGAAAGTCTCGTTCCAACTGGTATAATTATCTCTCCAGTATTTTTATTTACAACATCTTCTGCTAATATATAATTAGAAATGCTTGCTTCATTAATTATAAATTTTTCAAAACCACTTTCTTTTAACTTTTCAAGGCCTCTTTTTGTTAATTTTGAATCTCTATCAATAACAACTTTACCAGTCTTAGCATCAACTATATCAAATTCAAACTTTTTACCAATAACTTTTGAAAAATCAAAATCAGTAACAAGATTTTTGCCTTCAAAAGTAACTTCATACTGCTTATAAAACACCTTTAAAATTTCTTCCAAAGTCATACCAATCGCTCTTAAAAGAGTAGTAACCGGCATCTTTCTTTTTCTATCAATTCTAAAAAATAAATTATCTTTAGCATCAAATTCAAAATCTAACCAACTACCATTCATAGGAATAACTCTAGCTGTATAAATTTTTGTATTAGAAATTTTTGAGTCTTCTAAATCAAAAAACACACCCGGTGCTCTCCTCATTTGAGAAATAATAACCCTTTCAACACCACTAAAAACGAAACTACCTGTATCAGTCATTATTGGCATATCACAAAGAAAAACTTCTTGTTCTTTTATAATTTTAACCGTTTTCTTAGATGGTTCAGAGTCATCCCAAATAATTAATCTTAATGTAGCATATAGTGGCGCTGAATATGTCTTACCAGAATATAAGCACTCTTTAACACTATATTTCTCCTCACCGAATCTATATGAAACAAAGTCAAGAGTAACTGTTTTATTTAAATCAGAAAGAGGGAAAAAAGACTTAAAAGCATTAGTTAGTCCACTATTTTGCTGTTTATCCTTATCATCTTTTTCTAAAAACTTTTTATATGAATCTGTTTGCAAAGATATAAGATCTGGGATCAATGTCTCATTTTCTTTTTCTGTAAATCTTTTCCTTAATATGTAACCAGAATGATTAGAATTTTTCATTCTCTTAACCTTTTTTTATTTGTAAATAATACTTGCAACAAAGGGCTGATTAAAATATTCTAATCAGCTCCAAAATTTTTTTATATTAATGGGTTAAGCCAACTTAACTTTAGCACCAGCAGCTTCCAACTTAGTTTTAATTTCTTGTGCATCTTTTGCTGGAACTCCTTCCTTGACAGTCTTAGGAGCACCATCAACTAAATCTTTTGCTTCCTTAAGTCCTAATCCTGTTATAGCTCTAACTTCTTTAATAACATTAATTTTATTATCTCCAACAGTTTCCAAAATAACTGTAAACTCAGATTTCTCTTCAGCGGCGGCAGCTCCAGCATTACCAGCTACAGATACAGCAGCAGCAGCGCTAACACCCCATTTTTCTTCTAACATTTTGCTTAATTCAGCAACTTCTAAAACAGTCAATCCTGACAATTCGCTAACTATTTTCTCTAATTTTTCAGACATTTTCTAACCTTTTCTTACTTTTTGTTAAACACAATAATAATTATAATTTAAATTTTTAAATACAAGTTTTTTATTAATTTTATTTAACTATTTACCTGCATTTTCATTTAATTTAGTCTCATAAGCACTCAAAGTTCTAACTAATTTAGAACAAGGAGCTTTTAATAAGCCAATAAATTTAGACCTTACCTCTTCTATAGAACCAAGTAAGGACATATTTTTTATAGCATCAAGTTCCAAAATCTTCCCATCCATAAATCCGATCTTCAAACCAACAGCCTCATTACCCTTTGCAAAGTTTATTAAAACATTTGATAAGGCAACTGGATCATTTGAATAAGAAACAGCAACTTGATCTTTAAAATTCGTAGACAAAACTTTAATTTCGCTATCAGCTATAACCCTTTTAATTAAAGTATTTTTAAATACTCTCATATTTGCATTTTTAGCTTTTAAAGCTTTTCTAAGAGAACTTATACCTTGAGCATTCAAGCTCTTATAATTAAATAATATAACAACAGAATTTTCAGCAAAAATTTTCTTAGCTGAATCCATTAAGCTTAACTTTTGTTCTTTTTTCATTGATTCTCCTATTATTTATCTACATTAATTAAAAAAGAAGGACCCATAGTACTTGTCAAAAATATATTCTTTATATATTTTCCCTTAACGCCTTCTGGTTTAACCTCTCTCAAAGCAGAAACTACAGTCTTAATATTTTTTAAAAGATCTTCAGAACTAAAGTTAATTTTACCAACTCCAACATGAACTATACCAAATTTATCATTTTTAAAGTCAACTTTACCCTTTCTAATTTCTTTAACAACATTTGCAATTTCTCTTGTAATATTACCATTTTTTGGATTAGGCATTAAGCCTCTTGGACCAAGAATTTTGGCAATTTTACCCATTTTTTTCATTGCTTCAGGAGTAGCAACGCAAGAGTCAAATCCTAAAAACCCATTCTCAACTTTTTCAATTAGGTCTTCGAATCCAGCCATCATTGCACCAGCTTTCAATGCTTCTTCTTTTAAAGAATCGTCCTCAGTGAAGACAATAACTTTAACTTCTTTTCCACTTCCAGCAGGTAATGAAACTGAGCCTCTTACATTTTGGTTAGTTTGTTTTGGATCTATCGTCAAATTAATAGCTAAGTCAACATTTTCAACAAACTTTCTCTGTTTATCTTGACAAGCCTTTTTCAATAATTCGACAGCCTCAGTAACTCCAATTGCATTATCTGTAACTGATTTTCTTTTTAAATTAGTCATTTTTCATACCATCATTTATTTAACAACCTCAAAGCCCATAGAAACAGCTGAACCTTCAATCATACTCATTGCAGCCTCTAGAGAGTCAGCATTCATATCAGACATTTTTTTCTTGGCAATATTTTCAATTTGTTTCATTGTAATCTTACCAATAAATCCTTTACCAGTAGATGATGAACCCTTTTTAATTCCAGTCTCTTCCATAATCAAAAAAGTAACAGGAGGCTGTTTTGTTTCAAATGTAAAGCTTTTATCCTTATAAACTGTTATAGTCGTTGGTATCGGTGTACCAGCAGGATAATCAAACTTTAAAGCATTAAATTGTTTACAAAATTCCATAATATTAACACCCTTTTGACCCAAAGCTGGACCTATAGGAGGTGCCGGATTAGCCTTAGTCGAAGGTACCTGCAATTTTATCAAACCTATAACTTCTTTTTTACTATCTTTTTTAGGAGCCATTTTATTTACCTTATTAATAATTAATTAAACCTTTTCTACCCTGTTAGCCTCTATATCAATAACAGTAGGCCTTCCAAAAATAGAAATTGAAATCTTCAAAATATTTTTTTCAGAATCTTTTGATTCAACAGTACCAGTAAAAGAATCAAATGGACCTTCAATAACTTTAACATTATCTCCAATCTCATAATTATTTTCTTCTTTCTGATTGTTTTCATCATTAATTCTAGTCTTTAAACTCTCAATTTTACTGTCAGAAACTTCTTCTGGTTTTGTTTTAGAGCCCAAAAAACCTAATACTTTAGGAATACTTCTAATAATAGCATAACTATCACTATTAATTTCCATATTTACAAACACATAATTAGGGAATAGTTTCTGCGTAGCATCAACTTTCTTTCCTCTAACATGTTTAACAACTTTTTTAGCCGGAATAAAAGCACTTTTAACAAATTCATTTTCCTTAGCAATGTCATTTATTTCATCGCATATCTTTCCCTCTTGTCCAGCCACAACATTAAGTATGTACCATTTATTATTCATTTAATTACCTATTCCAAATATTAGTTTAATAATCTGGGAAATTAAAAAATCCGCTAAAACTATAGCCATTGTGGTTACAAGAACTATGATGCCAATATAAATAGAAGTAACATAAACATCCTTCTTAGTAGGAAAAATCAGTTTTCTACATTCTTCTATAACTTCTTTAATATATTTTTTCAAAACGTTCATTATAATCTCTTACAATATTTTACACTTTTTAATCAATTGGCAGGGGCAGAAGGGCTCGAACCCTCGACCAACGGTTTTGGAGACCGCTACTCTACCAACTGAGCTATACCCCTACATATAAATTAAAAATTAAATTCAATAATTTCTAATTCTTAACATACAAATGAAAATTAAAAATTAAAACAAAATCTAATCTTCAATTTTCAATTTGTATGTAATTTCTAAAATTACTTAATAATCTTAGCTACAACTCCGGCACCAATAGTTCTGCCACCTTCTCTAATAGCGAACTTTAGTCCCTCTTCCATAGCAATTGGAGATATCAATTCAACATTAATTGTTGTGTTATCACCAGGCATAATCATTTCTGTACCTTCTTTTAAAGTAACAGTTCCAGTAACATCTGTTGTTCTAAAATAGAATTGTGGTCTATAACTATTAAAGAATGGAGTATGTCTACCACCTTCTTCCTTAGTTAAAACGTAAACTTGAGCTTCAAAATTTGTATGTGGAGTAACTGATCCAGGTTTACACAATATTTGTCCTCTCTCTACTTCTTCTCTCTTAGTACCTCTTAACAAAATACCAACATTATCACCAGCCATTCCTTCATCAAGAGTTTTTCTAAACATTTCTACACCGGTACATGTAGTTCTTTGAGTAGGTTTTAAACCAACTATTTCTATATCTTCACCAACCTTGATTTCACCTCTTTCAATTCTGCCAGTAACAACTGTTCCTCTTCCTGAAATTGAAAATACATCTTCAATAGGCATTAAGAATGGTTTATCTGTATCTCTTTTTGGATCTGGAATATAAGTATCAACAGCATCCATCAATTTCATGATAGATTGTGAACCTAATTCGCCTTCATCACCATTTAATGCTTTTAAAGCAGAACCTCTAATAACTGGAACTTCATTTCCTGGAAATTTATAAGAAGTTAATAAATCTCTAACTTCCATTTCAACCAAATCCAATAACTCTGGATCATCAACCATATCACATTTATTTAAGAATACAACAATGTAAGGAACACCAACTTGACTTGCCAAAAGAATGTGTTCTCTTGTTTGAGGCATTGGTCCATCAACCGCTGAAACAACAAGAATAGCTCCATCCATTTGAGCAGCACCAGTAATCATATTTTTTACATAATCAGCATGTCCTGGACAGTCAACGTGAGCATAGTGTCTTTTAGCTGTTGAATATTCAACGTGAGCAGTATTAATAGTAATACCTCTCGCTTTTTCCTCAGGAGCAGCATCAATTTGGTCATAAGCCAAGAATTGAGCACCACCAGTTTTAGATAAAACCTTAGTGATAGCTGCTGTTAAAGTAGTCTTACCATGATCAACGTGGCCAATTGTACCAATGTTTACATGGACTTTTGATCTATCGAAATTTTCTTTTGCCATTTTTATATACTTCCATATTAATAATTTATACACAATGGAGCGGGTGATGGGAATCGAACCCACGTACCTAGCTTGGAAGGCTGGTGCTCTACCATTGAGCTACACCCGCACATTATTGCATGCTAATCCTCCTACGATCGACTGGCGAGTAGTCCGAACGCACACATCATGTAGCTAGTTTATTCTAAGATTTTTAATAATCAAGAAATATTTTCATTTTTTAAAAAATAAAAAAATTTAACAACAAAATTAATATACAATGCTAATAAAATAAACAAAAATTATAAATTATTTAACACCATTTTACAAACAATTGTTTATATTTTTAAAAAATTCACCTTCAGTTAATTTTCCAGAAAATCTACAACCACTTGGAAACTTTTTATTATAAACTATATATGTTGGAACAGAAACTATTTTATCATCATCAAAAAACTTTAAAGCATTATTACTGTTATTTGTTACATCAACTTTAGTTAATACAAAATTATTTTTATTAAAAAATTCTACAGTTTTTCTATTTGAAAAAATTGATACCTCATTTAAATTACAAACCATGCACCATTTTGCAGATATATTTACAAATACATTTTTGTTTTCATTTACATAATTAGAAATTTGATTTAATGAAATATCATTTTCCCACAAAGACTCAATTACTTTATTTGAGCTTTTACTATCTGAAATTAAAATAGGAGAAAATATACCTAACAAAATAATGATAAAAATTATGATCGCCCTATGGGCCACTTTTTTAATAAATTTAAATTGTGCAAATATCAAATACATAAATAGTACTACAATAATCAGAGCAATAAAACCAATCTCAATTTCTAATACAAATAATAACCAAATTATTGTTAAAGAAATAACAAATATTATAAAATTATCAAAATATTTCAGTAAGTTTTTATATTTTTTTAAAAAATTAAATTTATCTGGAAAAAAAATAATAAATAAAAATGGTGAAGACATTCCCAATCCAGTTATAAAAAAATTATATAATATTTGAAAACAATTCTGATTAACTATTGAAAAGGTAGCAATAGTTCCTATAATTGGTAAACAGCATGGCGTCGCAAACAATACCATAAAAGCACCCGTTACAAAATTATTGAGAAAAATACCACTACTTACTTTTTTAGAAATTTCATATTTTTTTTGTATAAAATCTATTACTCTGGGTGAATAATGTATATTAAAAAAATTTAATAAATTTAATAAAAATAAAAACAATAAAAATATAACAAATATTAAAAAATAAGGATTTTGAAAATGGAATCCTAAATTAAAGCCAATATCCAAAATTTTGAATAAAACGCCAACTATTCCAAATGAACAAAATACAGCTACTATTCCAGCTACTGTTCCCAATGATACAATTTCCAGATTCTTCTCATTTTCTCTCGTTTGAGAATATTTAATAATATCATACAATTTTACTGACAAAATTGGTAAAACGCAGGGAATAAAATTTAAAAATAATCCACTTAAAAAATATATTAAAAAATTATCCATCACTAATTCTCCTTATTATTATTTTTATAAATTTCATAAACTTTATTCTTAAAAATATCTATTTCTTCTATAATTGTGTTTATATCATTCTCTAACTTGGTTAATAATTTTTGGTCTTCTTTATTATTTAAGTACATTATATATTCGTCAACAATTAAAGAGGCAAAAGTCTTAATTTCTTCAATAATAGGAAATAATATATCTTGCTTTTGTTTAATACTAAATTCAACATTTGCATTTAATTCACTCTCCAAATCATCAGCAATATTATTATATTCTTCCAACTTATTATAAACTTCTAAATCATCCTCCGGGTTAAAAAATGACATAAATATTAATTTTACCTCAAATTCTCTTTTATTATTCTCTCCTTATTTCTCTTCCAATCTCTTTCTTTTATATCTTCCCTTTTATCATATATTTTTTTACCTTTTGCAATTCCAATTTTTAATTTAGCTATATTT
>Ga0172378_10005940_pt1 | contig 11399 bp, 10 predicted proteins | sample GrowelOW332metaG_FD_119755 | JGI IMG/M metagenome (GOLD analysis project Ga0172378, IMG submission 119755) | Groundwater microbial communities from an aquifer near a municipal landfill in Southern Ontario, Canada - Pumphouse #3_1 metaG | ecosystem: Environmental > Aquatic > Deep subsurface >... | reverse complement strand
TAGAAGATGCCTTCAATGTACTTGAGTTAAAATGCCAGACCTACGAACAAGCCGGAAGGGTGAAAGAAGTAAAAGCTTGGTTTAGATTGTTTAGCTAAGATTCACATAGTCAGTGTAATACTATTTCATTTCCCTTGTTCATTAATTAAAAAATGAATAGCAGTCTTTTTATTCCATAAAAATTTAAGGTTAAATAAAGTTAATCGCGAATAACGTAACAGATTTAGATGTAATTTTGCATCGTTGTTTAAACAACTGTTATATACGCAACGATATGTTACACTTACATAATGACGAACTTTTCAATATTCTTGTTGGTAAAATTTCTACGGCAATTAACCGTACTTTTCTGAGAGCATTTGCCAACGAAGGTATTGATATTACCACTGAGCAATGGTCGGTATTAACTTGTTTGTGGAGAAAAGATGGAGTTACTCAACAAGATTTATGCAATTTAACTTTAAAAGATAAACCAAGTATGACCCGCCTTATTGATAAACTCGAAAGGAGTAATTTGGTTACTCGCATATCTAGCTTATCGGACAGACGTATAAATATGATTCAACTCACCGAAGGTGGAAAGAGTTTGGAACAAAAAGCCACAAATCTAGTCCAGAGCATTGCTGAAAAAACTCTAAGTAATATTACGACTGAGGAACTCGACACGAGTCGGAATGTGTTGAAAAAAATCATGATAAATCTTCAATAAATTTTTTTAGTATAATAGTTGCACATGCAACTATATAGGTATTGTGTATTTTTTTTGTGTGCAAGGTTGCATGTGCAACTATAATTTTAAAATATTAGTTTAATTTTTTTTTGTATGAAGAAACAATTATTTCTCGCAATTGCAATTATAATAAGCTTGCAGTTGTACTCCCAGCAGGAATTAAGTCTGGAAGATTGCAGACAAATGGCTTTGTCAAAGAACAAAGGGTTGGAAATGACAAACGAAAGTATAAAAGCTGCGCGACAACTAAAAGCAGCAGCATTTACTCAGTTTTTGCCTAACTTTTCGGCAACCGGAGCTTACACCTGGAACGAAAAAAATCTATCATTGCTTTCCGAAGATGCATTGTTGCCGGTAGGGACAAAAATGACAGATGGATCATTTGGTTTTACAGCCGATCAGATTTCCAATACCTGGACCTCTGTAAACGGGACATTTTTACCAAAAGATGCCGACGGAAATCCATTTAACCCAACAACAAACCCCGAAAAAATTCAGTGGAAAGAGTATGCTCTTTTACCAAAAGAAGCCATGGAATTTGACATTCATAATGTTTTTGCAGGTACAATAGGTTTTGTACAGCCAGTTTTTATGGGTGGTAAAATAAAAGAGCTTTATAAAATTTCTAAATATGGGGTAAATTTGGCAGAGGCGCAGCACGATAATAAAACGACCGAATTGTTGATTGAAGTTGATGAAGCTTATTGGAGAATTATTTCTGTTGAGAACAAAGTAGAATTAGCAAAAGAATATAAAAAGTTACTGGAAAAACTTCAATCAGATATCGAAATAATGATTGAAGAAGGAGTTGCCACCAAAGTTGATTTACTAAAAGTAAAAGTAAAATTGAATGAAGCTGAGGTGTCGTTGTCGAAAGCCGAAGATGGTTTAAATTTATCGAGAATGGCATTAAATCAACTTTGCGGATTGGACATGGACAAAGAATATCAACTTTCGGATGCTGATTTGAAAGCTGAGTTTACGCAAACAAAGTTAATCCCAGTAGAGCAGGCTATTGAAAATCGTCCAGAGGTAAAAGCATTGACACAATTAGAAAACATTGCAAAATCGAACGAAAAAATAATGTTCTCGCGATTCTTACCAAATATTGCATTGGCAGGCAATTATATTGTTTCAAATCCAAATTCTTTCGACGGATATAAGAATGAATTTGGAGGCATGTTCTCGGTAGGAGTTGTGGCCAATGTACCACTTTTCCATTTTGGTGATAGAGTTCACACATTGAATGCCGCAAAGTCGCAAAGTAAAATTGCCGGTTTGCAATTGGACGAAATCAAAGAAAAGTTGGAATTGCAGATAAAACAAAGTGCCTATAAAATGTCGGAAAGTATAAAAAAGAAAACGACAGCCGAACGAAATGTTGAACAAGCCGATGAAAATTTACGCTATGCAACGGAAGGTTTTGACGCAGGTGTTATTCCTTCCACTGATTTATTAGGAGCTCAAACAGCATGGTTATCAGCAAAATCGGAGAATATTGATGCCGATATTGATATGCGTTTATGTGATGTTTACCTTGCAAAATCACTTGGCACTCTTTCGGAAACACAAAACAATAACAATAAATAAAATAATTATTAATAGATAGATTTTAAAAATTTTACAACGATGAAAAGTAAAAATAGAGATTTAAGAACCGGATTGTTCTCCCTGATTATAGTAATGATATTGATATTTATTGTTGGTTTAATCGTAAACAAACCTGAACCGATAATAATACAGGGTGAAGCTGATGCTTCAGAAATACGTATTTCAGGGAAAGTGCCCGGAAGAATAAAGCAGTTTTTAGCTATTGAAGGTTCGCAGGTAAAAGCCGGTGACACTTTAGTATTAATTGATAGTCCGGAGCTAAATGCAAAACTTGAACAGGCTAATGCTGCTGAAAGTGCTGCTATGGCGCAAAATAAAAAAGCAATAAAGGGCGCTCGCAAAGAACAAATTATAGGTGCTTTCGAAATGTGGCAAAAATCTTTGGTGGGAGTTGACATAACAAAAAAATCGTTCGATCGTGTGCAACGCTTGTTTGATAAGGGTGTACTTCCTGCACAAAAAAGAGACGAAGCAGAAGCACAATATAATGCAGCCTTGACCACATCGAAAGCTGCAAAATCGCAATATGACATGGCTTTGAACGGAGCTGAAAGTGAAGATAAAGAAGCTGCTTTGGCTTTAGTTGAAAGAGCACAAGGTGCAGTAAATGAGGTGAAATCGTATCTAAAAGAGATTACACTTACTTCGCCTATCGATGGTGAAGTTACAGAGATTTATCCAAATTGTGGCGAGCTGGTTGGTACAGGAGCTCCTATTATGAGTATTGTGGATTTGAACGATATTTGGTTCACTTTCAATGTACGTGAAGATTTGTTGGGAAATATGAAAATGGGAAGCGTTTTTAAAATTAAAATACCTGCTTTAAACAATCAGATCGTTGATGTGAAAGTGGATTATATAAAAGCATTGGCTTCGTACGCAACATGGAAAGCTACCAAAACAAGTGGTCAGTTTGATGTTAAAACATTTGAAGTACGTGCCAGACCTTCTAAGAAAATAGTTGATTTACGCCCAGGTATGACTGCTTTGTTAGAAGAAACAATAAAATAAATTGAAGCTGACTATTTTTTTATATTGTTTGCAAACGAAGGTGTGATAATGTCCTGATTGGATGAAAATAGCTCTTTGATAGTGAGTTGTAAGTTGTGCATCTTCAATTTGTAGATTATTTAATTGAAATATTGTTTTCTGCTTTCAAAAAATAAATTATACATGCGATATCAATTATTTAAAGCAATCATCGATAGTTCAACACGTGAACTGAAGCGAATGATGAGTCGTCCGATATACTTTATCACCACTATATTGGTTATGACATTCTGTTTTGTGTTTTTTCTGACATTTTTCGACGAAGGTCAACCCAATAAAATGCCAATTGGTATAGTTGATTTGGATCAATCGTCGCTATCCCGTCAGTTGGTACGAAACATTGATGCTACCCAGCAAGTAAGCGTGATAACGAAATTTAGCAGTCATAAAGAAGCTCGCGAAGAAATGCAACGAGGAAATATTTATGGTTTTGTTGAAATAAAACAGAATTTTGCAAAAGATGCTTTAACAAGTCATCGACCAGCAATAGAACTGTACGTGAATGACGCTTATCTTATAGCCGGATCGTTGGTAGGAAAAGATTTAATGTACATGAGTGCATTAAGTACCGGAGCTATGCAGCGTCAAATATTAAGAGCAAAAGGTATTGAGGAATCCAGAATTATGGGAATTATTCAACCTATAGCCATTGATACACACTTGATAGGGAATCAACATGCCAATTATGGTGTTTACTTGCTCAATGTTTTGTTGCCGGGTGTTTTACAACTTATGATTCTTATGATGACAATTTTTGCCATTGGTATTGAATTTAAGGAACGAACATCTGCACGCTGGCTGGAGAATGCAAACAATTCCATTTTTGCTGCTGTAACAGGGAAATTATTACCATACACTTTGTTGTTCTTCATTATGGGTATGATTAGTAATTTACTCTTGTACCATTATATGCAATATCCACTACATTCAAATATTGGTTGGATGTTCCTGAATACATTTTTATTCGTAGTGTCATATCAGGCTATCGGCATTTTAATTATAGGACTAATGCCTGTATTACGCGATGGAGTTACTATTGTGGCATTTTATGGATTGCTTGGATTTACTTTTGCCGGATTTACCTTCCCAATAGAGCAAATGCCCGCCATGTCAAGAATATTTAGCTATATTTTCCCTATCCGTCACTACTTTAATATCTATGTAAATCAGGCATTAAATGGGTTGGATGCCCGGAATTCAATACTTTCGTATGTTGCATTATTATCATTTTGTATTCTGCCTTTTTTTGTATATCACCGTCTTAAAAGTGCTGCAATTAAACAGAATTTTCCAATAAAATAAAAAGAATGAATTCGTCAAAATATTTTTCAGAAAAAAACGATAAATGGACTTCAATTGTAAAAGACATTTTTGCAATTTTACGAAACGAATTTAAAACTGTTTTTAGGGACAGGGGAGTCGTTATTGTATTTATCATTGCATCCATTGTTTATCCGTTGTTGTATTGCGGACTTTATATGAACGAAACCCTTGTTAACGTTCCTATAGCCGTGGTAGATGCATCAAATACTTCTCAATCAAGAGACTTAATACGGAAAATGAATGCCACTCCCGATGTAGAAGTTGCAGCGAAATATGGCTCGATGAGAGATGCCAAAACAGCTTTTGAATCAAAAGAGGTTCACGGTATTTTTTATATACCGGAAGATTTTGATAAAAATCTGGTTTCGGGTCAGCAAGTAAATGTAAGTATATATTGCGATATGAGTAGCTTTTTGTATTACCGCGCTATGATGCAGGCTTCAAATTATGTAGTCCTCGATAAAGGCAAGGAAGTGCAAGTACAACGACTCAATGCACAGGGAATTACCGGAGAAAATGCCGAAATAATTTCGGAACCATTAACTTTTGAAAATAATGTGCTTTACAATGCCGGAATGGGCTTTGCCAGTTTTTTAATGCCGGCAATTCTTATTTTGATTATTCACCAAACACTTTTTTTCGGAATTGGAATGTTAGCAGGCACTTCGCGCGAAGAAAACAGATTTCATCAATTGGTAAGTTCCAGCATTCATAATGGAGGAACTTTTAGAGTAATTGTTGGCAAATCGCTTTGTTATTTGCTTATGTATGTTATTTTCTCGTTTTATATTCTTGCGGTAATTCCCAATATTTTTAATTTACCTCATATTGGGAATCCATTGGATATAGCCAAATTAATGATACCGTTTTTGCTGGCCACCATTTTTTTCTCAATGACCGTTTCGGTCTTTATTCCCAACAGGGAAACGGGTATGATTATCTTTTTGTTTTTTTCCCTGATAATATTGTTTCTGAGTGGAATATCATGGCCTCAATCCAATATTAATGGATTTTGGAAAACGTTTAGTTGGGTGTTTCCGGCCATTCATGGAATTCAGGGTTATATCAAAATAAATTCGATGGGAGCCACTATTCGACAGGTATCGTATGAATATGTTAGTTTGTGGATTCAGACGATAATTTATTTACTTACAGCAACCTGGGCATATAGATGGCAGATTAAAAAAAGCAGTAATAAGCAGAAGTTGGATCAAGAATAAGCATCAATTTTACATAAATGAAACATCTATGAGAAGCAGGTTCACACACAAAGATTTGATACAATGTCTTTTTGTCTTGACTCTTGGTTCTAAAAATATAAAAACAAATGAAAAAAAATATTTTCTATAGCAACAAAGATGTTGTTAAAATCATCTCAAAAGACCGAGAACGTACCAATATTCTAAGAGGACCGGAACAAAAGACCATTGCTTTTCTGGTACAGCGAATTCCCTCGTGGATGAGTTCAAATATGCTAACTGGTATTGGAGTAATGGGAAGTGTTATCACTTTTCTGAGTTTTGTTTTGGCAAGTTATATAAATGTAAATTTCCTGTTTTTAGGCGTTTTGGGATATGCTGTAAGTTGGTTTGGCGATTCGTTGGACGGCAGAGTAGCATACTTTCGACAAAAGGCACGAAAATGGTACGGTTTCTCGCTCGATATTACAGCTGATTGGTTAGGAATTGTATTGATGGGAATTGGATTTGTAGTTTATGTAAATGGTCTATGGGAGATGGTTGGAATTGCTTTTGTAGTTTTGTATGGTTGGGAAATGATCACAACTTTATTGCGGTATAAAATTACGGGTAAGTATTCTATCGATTCAGGATTGTTTGGACCAACCGAAGTTCGCATCGTTATTTCTCTGATTCTGATTCTTGAAGTGTTTTATAAAGATTCAATTTTATATGTTTCCTCTTTTATTACTGTTATATTGTTTATAATGAATGTAATAGATACTAAAAAATTATTGAAAATGGCAAACGATTTAGATGCTGCTGATAAAAAAGAAATTGAAAATGCAACTGTAGTTGTTTCTGCTTAAGAGAAGTATGAAATTGCGTGACAGAGTGCTGACTTTTTCTAAAGCTCAATTATCTGCTTTTGTAGGAGGAGTAGCCGATTATTGTATAATGGTATTTGTAACCGAAGTGTTCGATATCCATTATACCATCTCTATTGTTATTGGGGGAATTTTGGGTGCAGTGATTAATTTCTGTTTTAATAAAAAATGGACGTTTAAATCACAGACTATTCCTTATAAAAGTTCCGCATCTACTCAGCTGTTGAAGTTTTGTTTAGTTGTAATCAATAGTGTCATGCTTAAATCAGTTTTCACTTATTTGATCACTACTTACGGTGGTTTCGATTATAAAATTAGTCGGGTTATTGTTGATGTATTTGTTTCCTTATTATTCAATTATAACTTACAGCGAATGTGGGTTTTTAAAAAAGCAATTTAGCTATCCACACGATTTACTTTCACTTTTTTTTGGAAATTTCACAACAAATTTGTATTAGTCATCTGACGGTTAAGTATTTGATCGTCTGCCGTTAGTGTGTGTTTAATATTTTGATCTAAAGTGTATTTATGAATACGAATAAAATTATTTTATATATAATTTTCACTGTTATCCCGTTTTTTTGTTATGCGGAAACAAGTAATACTATCATTAAGGGGAAAGTTATAGATCAGGAAACAAAGGAACCTTTACCATACGTTTCGATTTATTTTAAAGACCTTAAATATGGAACAGCAACGAATCCTCAAGGTGAGTTTTCGATTGATAGACGTAAGTTTTTGCACGCAAATGCCCTTGCAAAAGTAACATGTGTGGGCTATAAACCCGAATATGTTGAAATTGATAATGAAAAAGAAATTGTTATAAAATTAGATGCTGATGTTCAAAATTTACAGGAATGTGAAGTAAAAAAGACCCGTTATCACAAGAAAGATAATCCGGCAATAGATTTAATCGAAAAGGTAATTGAGAACAAAGAAAATAACAATAAAAAGTCGCTGGACTATTATGATATTAAAAAATACGAAAAGGTTCAGTTTGCAATTAACCATATAACTTCTGAATTTCAAAATAAAAAAGTGTTTAAGCGTTTTCAGTTTGTATTTGAAAACATCGATTCACTGAAAAATAATGGCGATAAAATTTTGCCGGTATATTTAAAAGAAACTATTTCGAAGAATTACTATCAGAGTTCACCACATAAAGAAAGAGAAATTGTTGATGCACATAAAGTAGTCTCTTTCGCCGGATTCGACAATAAGGGTATTGAGGATAATATTAAATATCTTTATCAGAATATTAATATTTACGACAACAATATAACGTTTCTTTCTAATCAGTTTTTAAGTCCTATTGCGGGCTCAGCACCCATCTTCTATAGGTATTACATTTTAGATACAATACAATCCGGTGCCGAAAAATATGTGAGAATGTATTTCGGCACCCGCAATAAAGAAGACTTGCTTTTCCAAGGGTATTTGTATGTGATGTTGGATGGTACCTATGCCGTTCGGAAAATAGAAATGTCGGTGAATAAAAACATTAATATGAACTGGATAGATGATGTGAAAATTGTTCAGGAATTTCAGAAGACCGAAAACAATTACTGGATGTTGTCAACGGATCAGTTGTCGATGAATTTTGGAATTAGTAAAAAAGGACGCGGACTATATGGTCAAAAGATTGTAAGGTATTCTGATTATCATTTTTCACCTACCAATATTGATAGCATTTATAATAATCGAAAAAAGAATATGAAGGATAGTGCCAGGCTACGAACTGATGAATTTTGGGAAACACACCGTCCGGAAGACTTAACGGAGTCGGAGGCTGCAACGTATACAGCTATGGATAGTGTTCAGAATGTTCCTGTATTTAAGCGCTTTATGAATTATGCTTCCGTCATATTGTTTGGGTATTACGATATGGGGAAATTTGAAATTGGTCCTGTTAATACTTTTTATATGTATAATCCTGTGGAAGGATTACGATTTCGTTTTGGAGGAAGAACAACAAATAAGTTTAGTAAGAAGATTAATCTGGATACCTATCTTGCTTATGGGTTTACTGATGAACGCTTGAAATACTATTTAGGGGGGACCTATTCTTTTACGAATCGAAACCTACAAGAATTTCCCGTAAAATCGCTGAAAGTTAGTATTCAAAACGAAACTCAACTGCCGGGTCAACAAATGCAATTTTTGATGGAAGACAATTTTTTGTTATCGATTAAAAGAGGTGTTAACGACAAGTTGTTTTATAATAAAACATTCAATGTTGAACATTTGAATGAATTCGAGAACCATTTTTCGTATAAAGTGGGCTATAAGTACACAAATATGGCTCCCGGAGGAAATATGTACTTTAATTTTACAGATTATACGTTGCTTAAAAACGATGTAAATGACTTAGATGTGTCAGAAATGTATCTGAACTTACGGTATGCACCACACGAAAGCTTTTATCAAGGAAAAACCTTTAGAATTCCTTATTACAACCGTTATCCGATTTTTGAACTGCGCTATACTGCCGGATTAAAAATGCTTGGGAATGATTACAATTATCAAACGTTGCGGTTGAATATTAAGAAGCGTTTCTTCTTCTCGGTACTTGGATATTCGGATGTAGTCTGGGAGGCAGGAAAAATTTTCGGGAAGGTCCCTTATCCATTGTTGAATATCCCACAAGCCAATCAGACCTATTCTTATCAAATTGAATCGTATAATATGATGAATTTCCTCGAATTTGTCAGCGATCAATATAGCTCGCTGTTAATTGATCACACTTTTAATGGTTTCTTTTTCAATAAAATACCTGTTGTAAAGCATTGGAATTTGAGAGAAATGCTTAGCTGTAAAATTTTATATGGCAGTTTAAGCAATGAAAACAATCCTCAACTACAAAACGATTTATTTCAATTCCCCGTTGAATCAAACGGTACTGCCATAACATATGCGTTTGGCCAAGTGCCTTATATTGAAGGAAGCATTGGTGTTGGGAATATCTTTAAAGTTTTCAGGGTCGATTTAGTTCGACGGTTTACTTACCTTGATAATCCAAATGTCTCGAAGTATGGAATCCGTATGAGGTTCAGGCTTGATTTTTAAAGTTCGGAAGAAAAGTGTTGATATTCAATAAATAATACCGATAGCACAAACAATACAGTCCAATTTCGACTTCGTCTCATTGCCCTATTTGTTTGTTCCGAAAAAACGGAATCTCGAAATACTCGATATACATCGGCATTAACCACAGTAGACATATAAAATAGCTTTGGGCTATTTTATACGTACAGATGGTATAAAATGAACTTTTAGACAAGTGTTGGTATTTAATTATCAAACTGAATATCAATTTCTTCTTTACCTTCTTTCTGATTCATGATAAACCTACCTTTGTAAGTAATGCTTGCGTTGTTAAGCGAAGCGGTTTTTGCGAGCGAATCGAACATTTTAATTTCGTCGTCTTCGGAAATATCGGCATTGAACCAACACGCAAACTGCGTACTTTTTTTATCCAGAAATTGAACAATAAATATGCCTTGTTCCGAAAAAACCATATCTTCATAAGCGTATGCTATATCTAACCCACAGGCATCTTTTGTGATAAAACGAACTTTCTCCAGTTCGTAAAATTCTACGTCATTATGTATATTCATTTTTTTAAAATTTAAATATTAATACTCATTACTTGCATATAACACGCTTGAACTCAATTGATCGAACTCAAAAAGTTCCTCTTCTTTGAAAAACCGGTTGATTTCAACCAGCGCATTTTCGATGGTGTCCGAAGTGTGAATGATATTTTCCTGAATGCTGACACTATAATCACCACGAATTGTGCCAAGAGCGGCTTCCCGTCCGTTTGTTGCTCCGGCCATACGATGTGCAATTTCTACCACATTAACGCCCTTCCAACAGCAAACAATTACCGGAGTTTTCATCATCGAATCTTTTATTTGTTGGAAATAAGGTCGTTCAACTAAATGTGCATAATGTTCGTCCAGAATTTTATCATCTAGTTGCATCATCTTTATTCCACAAAGTTGTAAACCTTTCATTTCAAATCGGTGAATAATTTCACCAATTAAATCGCGTCGGATGGCACATGGTTTTATTATGATAAACGTCTTTTCCATTTATTTAAAATTTTGATTTTTAGAATTTATGTTGAATAAGAGATTATAATGCTCAAATCCAATAAAATACAGATAAACACAAAGGCACGGAGACACTAATATCTTTAATATTAAGAAAAGACACTAAGCAAAAAACACAAGTGTTTTTTTAATTGCCGTTAAATTATCAATCACCAAATAAAACAGAACTGTTTTATTCATTAGAGATTATATAAGTTTGGGAATATTTTTAAATATCTTATTTTGAACCTGCCTGCTGCAGGCAGGCGCAAAGGTTGCTAAGTTACAAAGCTGCAAAGAAAAACTTTTAAGTTTTTCTCTTAGCGTTCTTTGCGAATATTTGATGATACAAAAATTTGCATATTTATCTTTGCGTCCTTTGCGTTTAACTGTTATTTGTGTATTTATTGATTTCAATATTTTAACTTATATAATGCCTATTGTGTCTCAAATTTAAATAAAAACCAACTCACAAGAATCATAAATTATTTCTCCTGTGTCTTTGTGACTTCGTGCCTGCCTG
>Ga0172378_10005939_pt1 | contig 11399 bp, 9 predicted proteins | sample GrowelOW332metaG_FD_119755 | JGI IMG/M metagenome (GOLD analysis project Ga0172378, IMG submission 119755) | Groundwater microbial communities from an aquifer near a municipal landfill in Southern Ontario, Canada - Pumphouse #3_1 metaG | ecosystem: Environmental > Aquatic > Deep subsurface >... | reverse complement strand
TAACAATTTGTGTATCAGTATGTTAGCAATGCTTTTTACTTTGGCTCAAATTTCATTCCTATTACATGTAACTAATTGACTAGCTGATTTCTGCAACTTTCTGCATCGGTAAGTAGATTCTGCGTGGGAAAGTGATTTTTTGCAAAGAAAAGCATATCATCTGCAAATATAGCTCGTAAATCACATCACTTCTAGCATTTAAAATTAAGTTGATTTTTGCAGCTTTTTGACTTTCAACTTCGATATTTGCAGATTTTCGCCCGTTTTGTCCCCATCTGTCCCCCGAGATAGTCGAAAATAGCCGAGGGACAAAAAGATTTCATGGGTGGTGATTTACGCTTTCACATGTTGTTTTGGAAGATATACATTCCAACTTATACAATGTAAAGCTCCACCTTCTCTTGCAATCTCGGCCATTTCTATTTGACGGATATTACAATCTTGGAATGCTTCATGAATGTATTGTTGAGCGATTGAATCTTCTTCAATGTTGAATTTAGGCATTATGATGTTCTTGCCAACTTGCAGGAAGTTGATATATGCCCAGTTTAGATCATAACAAGGTTTATCAACTTTGCCATTGAAACGCATTTCTGTCACTTCAAAGCCATAACTTTCAAGAATCCGACGAATGGAATCAGCTTCATCTGGATAGCAATCTCCATGATTACCCATCAGAATTCGATTATCCCCACACCATTTGATGAAACCATCTGAATGTCCATAAACATCGTCTTCATGTGAAGTCCAAGGAATAATGATAACAGGATGACCAAGCTCTGATTCCAATAATGCCTTAAAGTCTGCATCATCTTTCTTTTTTCTGTTTTCTGAATACACTTTATCTGTCATCACGATATATGGACCGCAGGGCACCATATTACCACCATCAATGATAAGATTAGTTGAACGACAGCTAACACTCATACCTCGCAACACTTTCGACACATCGGTAATAGCCTCAATATCATTCATATTCTTGCTCTTCACAAGATAATCCGGATAATAGCGGTACTTCAAGAAATCATTATCTCCCAATTGAATTGGCATATAGTCGCGAGCCCAATAATCGTTTGTTGATTTCAGTTCTTTTGACTCAATTCCCAATTCATTAAGCAAATCATTCAGACGTTTATAAGACTCAGGATGCCCCTCTTTCTTGTCTTTTAACCACGGAGAGAAAAAGACAATGTTTGTATCTTTATCGTGCATTAATGTATCACAACGCACATATCTATAACGTCTATCCACAAATCTCGAAAAATCCCTATATAGATATTTCCTCTCCGAAACCTCATGAAATTCTTCAAGAATATAATCAACCTTACCCTCTACTGTTTGTTTGGATGTAAGTAGATTGATACGAGGTTCACGGATATAGCCCACCATACCATTATCATGTTCCACAAGAACAGGAAATCCATGGTCAACACCTGTAGCATCATAGCATCTAAACAATTCTGCACAAGCCCATGGTCCATTTAGGACTTCACAACCATCTTCACTTATTAATTGACGAATGAGGATGCCACCAAAATATGCGCTATCATCCAACACATACTTTTCGACAATCTTTCCCTTACTATTTGGCCTAGACTCACGTTTGATAATACTGGAAAAATTTAAATCATTCCCTCCAAAGTCGTTTACATACCAACACAATGGTTTAGATATACGTGGATGGGTGATGATATCGCGATTATTCTTATTGTAGAAGTAAAACTCAATCTCTTTAAAGAGGTATATGATATTTCCCTTCTGAATAGCAAAACAACTAAACAGCATCTTTGCTATTTGTTCAAAGCGTAACTCTATTTCGGCAGTGTTCATACCAGTATCAAGACTCATTAACTGGCGAAGTTTGTCTATAATATTCATATTATGGGATAACATCTTGTTTAAAGTGTATCATTATTAGTTTACGGTAGCCATTTTCTTAACAATATCCAAAGCTTCTATCACATTTCCTTTCTTCAATTCAAGAAGAGATAGATAAATAGTGTTCATTCCTGGCCTGTCTTTGTAAGGTGCAAACTTCTCTATGTACCCGTCAACCCAATGATACTTCTTAGCGTTACATTTCTTAATATTCTTATCAATCTGAGCCAAACTCTCTTTTATTGCTCTTTGAATTTCTGGCAACACCTTAACTATTGCTATACTATTCTCAATCTCTTTTAAAGGATTTTGTGTATATAACATCTTAATAGCAGATATAAAGTTTTCTTCCTTCAAATGAACAAAGGCCAATCGCTTTTCGTTGGAGTAAAGATTGGTTTTTATACAGGTTTCCATTACATCCCTTATCTCTAATAAAACATTGGGAAGAGCATCCTCTCCATATGGTTTTGTTAGGTATCTCTCCCAATAAGAGCCAATCCTTGAAGTATATCCGTATACTCTATCGATAATGGAATAGCAAATAATATTCATTCTTGACAATGCAATAGCTCGCTCAAGTGGAAGTGAAGAGTTGAAATAAAGTTTAAGTGTACTACATAAATCTAACGACATATATGTAATAGCAAGCATGGCTTCTGAAGTAGGCAATATATCATAACAATCAGATAAATCTATCTTATATTCTGCCTGGATTTTCTTGAGAATATTTGGCCATTTCAGTAATTGTTCTTTACAATCGCCAAAAGTTTTAGATTGACTAGCAATATTCCTTGTCATTGCCACATTCATTTCTGCCAATTTACTTTCCCATACATATTGATCAAAAGAAAACAGAGGCGGAAGTATGGGATGTAGTTTCATCAACTCGTTCCTTTTCTTTTGAACCAAGTAATAATCCAGTATCTCAGTAATGCAATTTCCCATCATTCTAAAGATAATCCCGAACAGTTCATATCGATTAACTTCTTTCTCAATGGTGATTTCCTCAAGTTTTAGTAATTCGCGAGGATTACCCCCTTTATCAATTTGATAATGCATAGTCAAATCCCTTTCATCTTTATCAGTGATAGAACTTTCTGCATACTCTTTAAGTCTATTTGTGATGGTTTCAATATCATTGTCGAAAACATCATTTTCTTTAACCAATTGATAATTCTTAATGAATTTACCCCACATGCTCCTTCCCTGCTTATTATAGCCCCAAAGGGCTTTATAGCCTTCAATAATATAAGAATTTACATATTTGAGATGAGCCTGTTGTTCCCTTCTATCTGTAGCCTTTAATGCACCCGACAAAGAAACCAAATAAACAGAATAGAAATAGTTCACAAACATCTGTATGCATACTATTTGCATACAAAACTCTTTTTGTGGCTGCATTAATGAGCAATCCTTACTTTCCAAATATTTATAGATTGCAAAATACTTAGGAAGTATATTCTCTGCATTTAGAAGAATAATTTCACCCGTCTGAGCTAGTAATTTTGATTCCTGCACCATCCTTTATCATTTTCTATTAGTCATCTAAACCACACCACTTACGTAGTTCTTTTATTACAATTTCATCCGTGAGATAATCTTTATGAGTATCAAATGGAATAAGCTTTATTTTCTTTCCTGGTACGATATTAGTTAAAGAATTTTTTATTTCATCATAATTACATTTTGGAAGTGGAATGAAAACAAGATATTTATAGTTCTTTTTAAGGGATAAGGTAAATGAAACAAAGAACCCTTTAAGTCCCTCATTTTCTGACATAAAAACGCCATCTGGACATGAAACATTCTGCATTGTCCATAACCTTACGGGCAACTGATTATTATCAGGGTTTAATATCACGTTTCTAAAACAATCATAGTAACTATGGCTTAATAGCGTAAAACCAGTTTGGGCAAACAACAACAAATAAGCATTTTTAATGATTGCAGCTTCAACTCGTTCTTGTTGATGTTTCAGTGGAGCATCTTGCAAATCAACTATGGCATTAGGAACTAGTTTGTTTTCACGAAAATCATCCCATACTTTTGGGTTGTTACGTTTTGTGTCAACAACCAACTTAAGGTCTTTGTTCTCTCCCACTTCCAGTTTTGCATTCAATCTTTGACCGTCTACCATCACAGACACCTTACGTTTGGTATTAGGAAGAAACTCCTGTTGTTCACGAGCTTTTAAAGCCTCTTGCAAATGAACATCTATCAAAGCACCACAATTACTATTGCATTTTCTACATGTTAAGGTTATGCGAGAGCCGCCAAGAGATGCTTGGGGAACATCTTCTTCTGTTAGCTTTGATATTTCATATTCATTAAATGGTGAAAAACACTCTGGGCAAAGAAAATCACCATCTGGAACTTTAACACCTATTCTTCTGAGAATCTCAAGATTTGTTTTAATCCTTGAAAAATGATTTTTTGTATTCATTGCTTACTTCTTATTAGTTTACTGACTACTTATAAAAATCCTTCTTTATGAAAAAAGGCACAAAGTTTCTCCGCTTCATCCTGTAATTTCTGCAGATTCTGCTTAGCAAGTTTCTTCAGATTGAGTAGTTTCCATTGTACTGATGGATAGTTTTTGAAGTACTCAAATTCATAGCCATCCCATTCTGGCTGACCTGATTCGAAACTAATCAGGAACTCCTTATCCGCTTCAGTCATCAACGACTTTACATCATTAATGAGTTTTGCACGAGTCTCTTCAAACTCCTCGTATGTAAAAGGAATATCCGTCATACCTGCAAACTGGTTTTCCATTGCTTCTCGCTGATCAATCATGCTTGGAGCAAAAGACTCATGGATGGGTCTGTCACTACCAAGTAAACAGAAAATGAGACCTTCACGGCATTCACTCAATGGTATATCCATATACTTTACATCAAACAAGTCACGAGGATGTTGACGAGAGAGTGCTGCTGCAATTTTACCACCATATAATTGAGTGATAGGAACAACATTTGCCTCACAAAAGAGAGAAAACTCTTCTTGTGCCTTCTCGCTCAATGGTATGGCTTGAATAGCACCGCCTATGATACCTCTCTTGGTTTGATTGACCTCTATCTTCACCTGCTTGCCTCGGTACTCGCACAACAGTTTGCAGGTACTGAAGTTTGGAACGATATGCATTCCTTTGAAAGCTTTCTTTGCCTTTTCCGCGATGACATTCAGATGCATATTGATGTCATCCAAACTTGTCTGACGGTCAGCCAATGGGATATAGGTCAAATCAATATCTACAGAATAACGTGGCAAGTCCTTCAAGAAAAGATTGATGGCTGTGCCACCATGTATGGCAAACACCTCCTCTTCCATCACAATCGGAATAAGACGGAGTAGCAGTTCTACTTTCTGAGCGTAAACACTTGATCTTATATCATTCATATTCTGCAAGTTCTTTGAATAATAAACCTTTTATACACTTCTTGTTACCGAGATTAATAGTTCATAATAATCTCGAGCATTTTCTCTTGATGTTGAACCATATCTTCGACATTCCATTCTAAACCAAATAGACGCTTAATATTTTTGTTCTTAATTCCTGCATCGTAATTATCCTGACATATCTGTAGCATAATTCGGAACTTTAAAGAAGCTACACTCACTGGGTTTGACTTTGTATCAAGATAGCGATTCTTTTTATCAATTGGATTCCAATTCGAACCAGAACTATTTGCATCAGACCCTATCATGGCAAAATTGCCAAAGCAATTTATATCTTGCGTACTAATTGGCATATCATCACCAGCCTTGGCTTGTGGATAATAATGTTCCAAACTTTTTCTAGTTCGTGAGAAATAGAAGTTATTGAAAACATCTAACTCAAAGTCACTACAACCTAATGCTTTGAAAAAGTCTATTCTATTACGAGAGTCCTTCTTTGCTTTGTTTCCACGAAGTTCCTCTGCATATTTCTTCCAAATTTTATAATCCGTATAGTTAAATACGTAAAGAGGTATATTGCATGAACCAATAGAATAAATACTATCAAAATCTCGCTCAACATCTTCTAATTCAACGTTTAGTTCACTTCCATTAAGAATAGTATCATCAAAACTATTAGGTTTGGGCTGATTCATATCATTGAGTTTGCTCGCATCAAGATACACATCGAAGAAATATTTATCTGCCAGTTTTCTTAAGAACTCCACATAGTTATCAAGGTCACAATCCTCGAACAAATGGTATAAACAATAGAACAGATAGTTCTTTCTTTGTTTGGGTGTGAAAGCGACTTCAAACATGGAAAGTAATTGGATTACTTCGTTTTGTTGTGCTTTTCTATCCTCATACAAATCCTTTAGATAAGCAGCCTTATTACCTTTCTTATAATAATATTGCAACTTCCAGGGATTCTCTAAGACTCTGTCTTCTCCATTTGCATGATGAATCACATAATTATCAAGAAAATATTTAGCCAAGAGGAGATTGTATGCAAAGTCCTTAACGAACTCTGGGGTAAGATTTACCTTCTCGAACTCCTTAATGAGTCCTTTATCGTCAAGCGTAAAACTCAAAGGATCGAAATCATCTTCATTCAACGACCTTGTAATTTTCAAGACAATCAATAGAAAATTCGGAAAGTCTATTATCGGTTGGAAATGATCGTTATTGTCAAATTCTCCATATTTATCTATCATTCTTATAGGTGAATATAAAAGTTCTGAAATAGTTTTCATACCTAATGACGAAGATGAGCCTACATTAGAACTAGGAAACTCGTCGAAAGACTCTATAACAAAATCTTCCATAGTTTTACCAAAGACATTTATATCAGGAAGTTTCTGTTGAATATAGAAACCCATGTCGCTACAAGCCTCCCATATACGACTAAACTTCTGCATAGCGTCGTCATCACCTGTTAATTGATTGCTGAGTTTAGCTTTTATTATCTCATGCTTTTCTAACTGCTCACCACGAGAGTTCATAACCTCAAAATAGTGATTTAAATCCACATCTTTCGGCACACGATAGTGAATGATATGTACCTTGTTCAAGAAAAAATCCTGGAATGCTTCCATGTCAGCCTTCTTTTCGCCAACAATGTCTTTGAGTGCTTCCTTTGCATAATTGAATCCGTCAACAATACCCTGATCTTTTTCTTCACTAAACTTAGGCATTTTCTCTATTGTCGTAGCAGAAATCTTTCTTGCAGAATAAGTAAGATGGTTTCCAATCGTTTCAATACCCAAAGCCTTCAAGATAATGTAAATTGTTGTCAGACGCTGTTGACCATCAATAACTTCATAGATATTCTCGTCACGCTTGTATGTGACAAGAGTACCGATATAGTAAACTGACTTCGTCATCGAATCATATACATGATTTATCAAAGCACGTATTTCTTCACGTTCCCAAGCATAATTACGCTGATAGATAGGTATTTTGTATAAGATAGATGTCCCTCTGTTCGAGAAATAGATGTCGTTAATCGAACATTCTTCAAGAATAGTTTTCAAATCTTTCATAGCCATTATTATTTATAGAAACCATTTAATTGGAAGAAATACAGATAGTTTTTATACACACCATCTTTTTCATCCTTAAGATTCTTCAATATTTCACCATTGCCACTATACTCACAGCATTCCTGCGCCCAACCATCTTTAATGTCCTCATTAGAAAGCGGATTAAGTTTATCTGCCAAAGCACTTAGTAAAGAGGCTGGCGTATCTTGTTTAGCAATCAGCTTATACATATTGAATGTATTAATTTTATCACTCCACCCCATAATATAATTCTGTGCAGAAAGCCAGCCGAGGTTAGTGTATTGCGCTCTCAATGAATAAGCCCATATAAACGCATATATAACAAATTGTTCAAATAGTTCCATATCTTCTTTCGTCGGATATGTTTCTGGACAAAATCTATCAACATAAAGTAGAACAGAGGTATCAAACATCAGACGTGCTATGCCATTACCTATACCTTTTTTGAAATATCGATCCAGTGTTTTAACTATAATATTATCATTGATATAGAACCCCTCATACTTATTGTTGTTCTGTATATCCTTGAGTATATTATAGTAGTGTTTTGTATATTCAAAGAATGGCTTGCCTGCAATTATTGGTGTGTTCAGTTGGAACGCATTTACATTTCGAGTTCCCGAAACAAAAGGCATAGCAGAAGAGTTAACCATGTCAGCATAGCAATAGGCACTCTTATAGAATTGGGCATAAGGTGTCCTTGCAGAACGTGTAATACCTTTGAACATCTGGATATTATGCTCATTTAAGACATTGGCTTTGTTGCCACTTACCCACTCTTTAATACGATATAGATAATTACCAAAGAAATCGGCTAAACCACTTTGTGAGACCTGTTCCCAATCCTTTACCATCTTTTCTGTTTCTTCATCACTAATGTCATTCATTTCACGAAGATGGTACGCTTTCAGTAAATCATGAGGGTAAAGAGCCTTACCTCGAGCATTTTGAGAATCAAAGAATTGGAACGCTTCTGATACATCGGAGGTTATCACAACTATCAACACACACCTATTCTCAATGTACTCCTTAAGACGTTCCATTTCTCGTTGATGTTCTATAGCTGACTCGCTTTCCTCAGATTTTAATCCAACCCTTCGGTAAAGTGCATTATAATTGTTAGCAATGTTATGGTTATTGTGTTCATTATCATATATCTTCTGTTGCAAGAACTCTATACCTTTTTCTCCTAATTCTGTTAGAAGAAGTGAGAAAGTTATTGTTCGTTGCTGACCATCAACAATATCATATAGGTTCTTACCCTTTGCTTTATGAAGGATAAGTGTGCCGACTCTGTATCTTTCTTTGTTGCTATTCTTTGCATCAATAATATCATCAAGCAATTGAATGGCATTACGAGCAGTCCATTTGTATGGACGTTGATAAATAGGCACACACAATTTTACGCCTTTGATTGGCTCCCCGTTATCCGTTATAGTTATGGTTTGACGAAGGAGTAAATCACCTATAGTAGTTATTGATAACGTCAAATTATTCATATTCTGCTATTTCTTTAGATATTGTCATATTATACTTATTGATGTACTTTCCTGTTGGCGTGATCATAAACCTAGATGTACCAAGATTGACATTTTCCAGTTTCAAAGCCTTATACCAGGAGTGGCCAGCCTTTTCTGCCATATAGAGGAACAGTCGTTTCACTTTCTGAGACGTGCAGGCCTCCAGTAATGTCTGAACCAATTTGGGACGCAATGTTGTCAAACCCTCCATGATATAATAGATATCGAGCAAAGAAGAAGAGGCATCTGGCAAGTTCAGACACTCCAATATGGCACGCTCTGGAGATGACACTAGCAAATCATGCTGATTGATAGTCATAGTTTCTACACCCAACAGTTCATCACCCAAGAAAGAGGTAGTCATGTATTTTATCGTCATATCCCACTCCTCTTTTAATAACCACAAAGGTAACTTATTGCTTTTGTCTGTAAACAAATAAGCCTTAGGCTTCCCCATTGACAGGTAATGGGAGTATCCTCGAAGTTCCAATGCCGTATATGCACCTACATTGCAACTCTTGCTAAGTTGCGTGTTGTATGACGATATAGCAGCAAATAGACTTGGTTCTGTTCCATGTATCTTATAAACCCCCTTCGATATACGGTCAAGCCATCCGCTTTTCATATAAGCATACTGACCACGAGCATCCAATCCATGACTTGAAAGCCACGAACCGAACAAGACCGATTCATTGGGCGCCGTCTCTAATATTTGCTGTATTTTTGTAGCCATCTTCGTTTATTTTATGAATACCAGCATAAATTTGTTGCAAATAAAGCTTTTTTATTTTGTTCAACCAAACATTTTCCTCAAATAACGGCGATTTTTATAGAAATTTATTCTCAAATTCGCGTTTTTAGTGAATTTGGGAGTAAAAAAACGTGCAAAAATGAAGTGACCCCCAAAAGTTGTACAGTTAATTTATTACTCTATATTGCTTGAGTTCGGTATTTTACCGGGCTCATGCCTTTTAATCTCAGTTTTATTCTTTTATTGTTATACCACCAGATATACTTCTTTAGTTCTTTCTCAAATTCTTGTATCGACTTAAAGTCATTAACATATAGAAGTTCGTTTTTCATCAATCCAAAGAAGTTCTCTATCATTGCATTATCAAGACAATTTCCTTTACGCGACATACTTTGTACTATACCATGCTTCTTTAGCATCTCCTGATACATGCTGTGCTGGTAGTGCCAGCCCTGATCCGAATGCATTATAAGACCCTCAAGATTCTTATGCTTTCTAAATGCATTTTTGAGCATATCAGTTGCCATCTTCAGATCCGGGCTTCTCGATATCGTATAGGAGATTATCTCTCCGTTATACATATCCAATATAGGTGACAGATACATCTTTACATCACTTATACATACCTGTGTCACATCCGTTGCCCACTTCCGGTTTGGTCTTATTGCCTCAAAGTCCCTATCCAGCACGTTTGGTGCAATCTTGCCAATCTCACCTTTATAGGAGTGGTAGTGGCGCTTCCTGCGCTTGGCTTTAAGGCATAACTGCCGCATCTGCTTCTGCACAGTCTTGTGGTTTATCAGCAAGCCATCATTACGAAGCGCATAGCATATTCTCCGGTAGCCATATCTGCCGTGGCTTTCATCATATATGAGTTTTATCTTTTGTCTTACGCCATTATAGCCATCACCGGTATTTAGGTGCTTCAGATGATAATAGAACACAGAACGAGCCATCTTTACCCTGGTGAGCATATACTCAAGAGGATGTCCTTTATGCCTTAGCTCTTCGATGGCCCGTGCCCAATCTCTTTTAGACGGGCATTCCTTTCCTCGACTAAGGCTCTCACTTTTTTTAGCAAAGCTATCTCTGTCTTAAGTTCTTGGTTCTCCTTTTGGAGTTTCTCAAGTTCCGTCAAAGGTCTGCTGTTCTTCTTTGGTCTTCCCATAACCGGTTTTCTGCCTCGTTTCTTTTCTGTCGAGAGAGCATCCGTGCCTTGAGAACGGGCTAACTTTAACCACACTCTTATCTGAGAGACACTTGCACCATATTTAAACGAAGCTGCATACAAAGGTATCTTGCCAGATTCAATATCAAGAACTATTTTACGCTTAATTTCGTAATTTGCACGAATATTACATGTTTTTCTAATAGACTCTTTTCCAAACTGCTTGTATTTATTCCACAAAACAGTTAACAGGTCACCGTCTATACCGTATCGGCGATGGAGAGCGTTGATAGAAAGACCGTTTTCTATCATATGCATGTATTGAAGACGATCTGAATCAGTGTGTTTCTTGTACTTTCGTTTTTGTTCCATATAAAAAACCGAAGGTTGGTTTTGTGTCCAACTTTCGGGGTTCATATCAAGCCTTTTAATATTTACTTCATGAAATAAATATTTAGCGCTGAGCACTTAACAAAACATCCACTTTTCCATCATTAATCAATTTGATGATTAGCTCACCGAAAAGCGTGTTTTGCCATGCAAACCAAGAACGGGTGAATTTTTCAGAATTATTT
>Ga0172378_10005938_pt1 | contig 11401 bp, 9 predicted proteins | sample GrowelOW332metaG_FD_119755 | JGI IMG/M metagenome (GOLD analysis project Ga0172378, IMG submission 119755) | Groundwater microbial communities from an aquifer near a municipal landfill in Southern Ontario, Canada - Pumphouse #3_1 metaG | ecosystem: Environmental > Aquatic > Deep subsurface >... | reverse complement strand
TTTTCTCCCTTATAAGTACTCTGTATTTTTTTAATCAAATCTGTATAGTCATTTCTGTACCCATCATAAATAAAAACAGGGGCTATTATAAATCCCAGCTTATATCCTGCCTTTAGTATCTTTTCAGATGCTTTTAGTCTTTCTTCCAGGCTTGGAGTAAGATGCTCATATTTTTTAATAATATGAGCCGGGTTTATGCTGAAGCGGATTGTAGTTTTTTTATTTCCAACAGTAAGCAAAGAATCTACGTCAGTATATTTTGTGACAAATCTAAATTCTATATTATCATAATCTTTAAAAGCAATTATTGTATCCCTTAAGGAATTAGTGTAGGGCTCTATTGGTATGGGGTCTGAAAAAGCTGAGGCTTCAAAAGAGGTTTTATCTCTTTCCTTTGATATATCCACAGCATTTTTAATGATCTCATTATTATTAACATATACCTTAATATAGGGCTTATCACCCATTCTTGTATTTAGATAACAATACTCACACATACCGCTGCAGCCGGAGACAAGAGGAAGCTGAAAATCTGCTGAAGGTTTGCAGCTTTCAAATTTATTGCCTTTCTTTATTCCAAGAATCAATGTTTTTTTACCTTCTCTGTATCTTTCTGCTTTATTTTCACTGCTGTAGGTTATATTTGCCCTTTTCTGAATTATGATTTCTTTATTTTCTTTTTTAAACCTGTCATATAGGTTCTTACCCATTTGGTAATCAAGAGCTTTTTCTTCAATAATAATTTTTTCCGGTTTAAACATAATACCACCTCAGTAATATTATGTTTATATTACGATAAAATAAACTTATCTATTGCATAAAAAACTCCATCTTCATTGTTAGACCCCGTAATATATTTTGCTGCACTTTTTACTTCATCCTCTGCGTTTCCCATGGCTATGCCAAGACCTGCCCTTTTAATCATGGATAAATCATTTTCATTATCACCCATTACTGCTACCTGATTAAGCCCAATACCTAAATACTTTGCCAAGCTTTCTACAGCTTCTCCCTTTGATATACCCTTTTCCATAACTTCAACATTACACTTAGAGGAGGAAACCACCTCTAATCCACTTAGCTTTTTCAGTTCTTCCTTAACCTTTAATATTTTTTTCTCATCTTCATTTATCAATATGCATTTTAAAAATTCACCATTATAATTTTTTAATATTTCATCAAAATTTTTAAGAATATTAATTTTCATTCTATTTTTTTCAGGAATAATCTGATTAAATTTTGAAATAAGCAGGGAAGAGTACTCTAATTTTTCTGTATAAATATCCTTAGGGCCATGAAACTGAGAGTAAAATCCATTTTCTTTTAGTGTCTTTATTATATTTACTGCATTTTCCTTTGATAAGGGTTTGCTGTATATTACCCCTCTGCCTTTTTCATAAATATAAGCTCCGTTTGAAGCTATTATTGGCAGATCCTGGCCTATAAGATCTGCAAAATATCCAGCATTCACATAAGGTCTTCCTGTGGAAACTGCAACTTTTATATTATTTTCAATAAGTCTTTTTATACCCTCCTTGTTTTTATCTGATACTTCCTTATTATCATTTAGAAGTGTTCCATCCATATCAAGACAGACTAATTTGTAATTTATAATAACACCTTCTTATCTTTTGAATATTGCATACTGACATTAGGCTTACTTTTACTCTAAAACATCAAATTACGTAATTCCATTATCTTAATATTTTATCTAAATAGTATTTTATTAAACCTTTCTCCTTTCTTATTTTACATTCCATAAATTTATATATCTGCTTTTTATCTATTTCAATTTTTTTATTACCAAATGCTTCACTGCAGTAGCTTTTTGATAATATTATCATATTATCTCCTAATTCCTTATCCCTTATTCTTTCTGCATATTCTAAAAATCCTTCAGTTTCTCCCTTTTTAATCCCTAATCTTCTAAGTCTTTTTAAAGAATAAAACATTAATGGAATTATGCTTTTACTATTTATAAGTTTTCTTTTCCTGATAAGCATAAATAATATTTTAGAAAGTACTATCAATAAAAATGAAGATACTATCAATAGGATAATAAATGTATTTTTACTAATACTCCAAGTCTTTTCAGATTTACCCTGCTGAGAACTTTTGCTGGTGTTTTCGTTCTTTGTATTATTTTTTTTAGTTACATTAGCACCAGTTTCAGTCTTCGGCTTATTTACATCCACTATACTATTCTGATAGGCTGATGGGGATGGATCTGCAATAAGCCACATATCATCGTTTGTCAAATTTACCTCAACCCAGGCATGGGCCATATTATTTGTAACTATTGAACTGCCGGTTTGTTTGTATCCCTCCACATATATGGCCGGAACATCAGCAATTCTGCACATTATGGCTAAGGCCGAAGCAAAATATGTGCAGTAGCCCTGCTTTTCTTTAAACAAAAAATTATCAACAAAGTCAGCTCCTTCCGGCAGCTCTTTAGTATTTAATGTATATTTGTAATTTTGCTCTAAGTATTTTTTCAAACAGACTACCTTGTCATAATCAGAAACTGCCTTGTTTTTTTCAATAATATCACGAACCAGACGAAATACCTCTTCAGGAACAGTATCCGGAACCTGAAGATAATTTTCCGGCATTTTATTTGTACTAATTCCATTTGTTTTAAGACCCTTATAGTCGTCTATCAGTTTAATTCCATCATAGAAGGATACAGTATATTCAGTATTATAAGGCTTTTCTCTTAAAAAGCAGCCATAGCTGTCTGCAAAAACCTGTTTGCCCTCATTATCTACTTTAATTGAAGCAGGCGGTGCAAATACAGTTGATGTAGTAAGTCCTATAGGCTTTATTCTTACAGTAGCTATACTATTCTTTATTAATTCCTTGCTGTAGATTATGTTTTGGTTATCATTTCTATATGAATTAATTTTTGAAAGCCAGCTGCTGCCGGTATAATAATCTTTAATGTTTCCTCTTAAATAGAGATAATTTTGTCCATATACTTCAAAAGCCTTACTGTTATCAGGCTTAATCGGTCCTCCAAGAGAAGTATTGCTGTCATTATATCCTGAATAAGAAATATTATATTTTTCAGAAACTGTAGGATTTTTTGCTGTTTTCTTTTCATATTTATTACGAAAATATGAATAGGAATCACTAGTTAACTTTCCGTTATATTCTTTTGGCATGATTCTTACAATTGATGAGAATATAACAGCTAACAAAATTCCATATATAAGCACACCAAAAATGGATGTCTTTACCTTAACATCTTTTTTTCTGAATGTCTTTTTATTTTTAATATAACTGATAACAACAAATGTGAATACATTAAGAAATGTATATTTAAAAATATATTCTATTACCTCTTTAGTATAGCCTGTGTACCATAGGAAAAGCACAAAGGAAAGGGTTAAAACAGGAATGGATATATATAATCCCCTGCTATATAAAAAGAGAGCAATAATAATAAGAGGTATGATTATTATAAGTATAATATATAAGTTTTTAAAACTTATTGCCTGATCATTAGATATATTATTATTTATAATATTAAAATCATAAATTACTCTGCTCATAATCCAAGCTCTGTTGATAAAAATATAACAAGCTGATGATATAAGCATTATGGACAAAAGCGTTACTTTAATCCATGTTTTTTTTATGCCATATTTAAGCAGCAAAAAAATAAGCACAGCAATAAGGACATAGCTAAAGGATATACGATAGTCAAAATCTAATACAGCATAAGAAAATTTCATTAAGTTAAAAGCAAAAAGAAAATTAATAAATACAAGCAGAATATATATTATATCTTCTTTAAATTCTTCCATAATTACTCCTCAATTAAAAGAGCCTTGCTGCTAAAGCAGTTTACCATCTCTTTTTCAACATCCCTTATATATGGCATATAGGCAGCATCTGCTAAATAGAACAAATTAATCATATTTGATATATCTTTTATACCATTTATAAAGATCTTATCTATCTGCAGAGTGAAAACTCCCACCCATTTATTATCCTGATAATACTCATCATAGCTTTTTATAAAATCGATTATACTTTTTGTTCCCCTGCTTTTATTATCTAAGAAATAATCTAAAAGCTGCTGGAAATCAACCATATCCCTTAATACAATATCCTGATTTTTTTCATTGCTTATCAGGACATGAACTCTTATACCTTCATTTATAAAATAATTAGCAACGGATAAAAAATAGGATACTAATTCTTCTTCCATATCCTTTGAAGCGTCCATATAATTATTTTTAATATTCATATCAAGTATCAGAAGCACATCATTTACAGATACATTATCATTATTTTTAGAATAAAGCTCTCCTTTTTTTGCTGTTACCTTCCAGTGAATTTTTTTAAGGCTTTCTCCCATCTGGTACTTTCTAATATCTTTATATTTATGGATATCAGAATTTCTGGAATCTATAGAATAATTCTCCTTGTATATATCCCTTCCTCCGCTGTTTAGTTCTGATATTTTATATATTTGGGGATATACATAAACCAGTATGTCTTTATTTATATTTTTTTTATACTTTACAATATTAAAAAAATCTCTAAGCTCTAAAGATATACTTCCAATATTATACCTGCCCCTTTTTATAAATTTAATCCTGCTTTTATTCCATTTAGCAGCATCAGGATTCAAGTTAAATAGACAGCCCTTATAATTACTGTCTAATTCCTTTATGGAATTATTAGTGTAATGAACATACGGTACCGGCATATACCCTTTATTATTTAATATTTCAGTTATCTCTCCCTGCTCTTTTCTGCTGAATGTATTTTTATCAGTTTTTAACTTTACATCTATATTTCTGCTGTTAATATAAAGAAAAATAAATGATATAATAAATGGAATAATCAATGTATAGAAAATAGCATATGGCAGATCCCCTCCTTCTAAGTAAGCAAATATAAAGGAGAAAATAATAAACAGTATATAAATTTTATTAACCTTTATCATTTTACCACCTTAGGGACGATAATCGTTCTTAATATATCATTTATCACGGTTCTACTTTCCATTTTTTCTCCCTTAGCTTCCCTTGAAAGTATCAACCTGTGAGATAGGGCATATGGAGCTGCCTCCTTAACATCCTCAGGAATAACGTATCTTCTGCCATTAAACAGGGCATTTACCTGAGAAATTCTCATAAGAGCCATAGTTCCTCGTGTACTTACTCCCAGCCTGATCATTTTATTTTCCCTGGTAGCATTGCATATTTTTATAATGTAATCATATATTTCATCCTTTACAAAAACTTCTGCTGCCTCTTTTCTCAGCTGGAATAGATCCTCTTTTGATGCAACAGGAGAAATAAATTTAATAGGATTTTTATCCTTATATGAAATAAGAAATTTTTTTTCATCCTTATTATTTAAATATCCTATGCTGACCTTCATAATAAATCTGTCAAGAAGTGCCTCAGGGAGTATGTAAGTTCCCTCATATTCAACAGGATTTAATGTGGCTAAAACCATAAAGGGCTCTTCTATCGGATAGTTAGTATTGCCTTCACTTATTTCCTTTTCCTCCATAGCTTGAAGAAGAGCAGACTGGGTTTTCGGGCTGGTTCTATTTATTTCATCTGCTAAAACAATGTTGGAAAATATCGGGCCCTTTTTAAACTCAAATTCAAAACTCTTTTGATTAAATACAGAAACTCCTGTTATGTCAGAAGGAAGCAGGTCAGGAGTAAACTGAATTCTGGAAAAAGAAAGGTTAAAGCACTTTGCAATTGCCTTAACCATCGTTGTTTTGCCCACACCGGGCACGTCCTCAATAAGAACGTGTCCTCCTGCTACTATTCCCTTTAGAATGTTTGTAGTTTCAAATCTTTTTCCTATTATTACCTGATCAATATTTACTGCAAGTTTATTAATAAGCTCCTCACTACTCATAATATACCTCTCTTATTCTATAGTCTGATCACCTGTTACTTATGGTGTCACTGTAGTTACTGTAGATGTTTCTGCTGGTACTGTAGGTGTCACTACCGGCGGCAGGGTTACCTTTTTAGTTCCAATTGACTTTATTCCTTTTACCGGCTCATAAGTATCGCTATAAACAAGTTCTGTTTTAATTATTTTACTATTTTCAATTGTGTTTTTATATACCTTAACTTTATGCCCATCTGATGCTTTTTTAATTATGCTTTCTTTTCCTTCTTCCAGAGTATTATCCTTTTTTATTGTATAGGAAGTTGGTATTGTTGTGCTCTGTGAAGTAAAAGTATAAGTATATTTTTTCTCTGTGCTTGCTGAATATATACTGAAATATATGTTCCTGTTAACTGCATAACCTCTTATATATATAGGACTATTAAAAGAATTTGTAAATTTAAAATCAAGATAAGGACTTGCAACAGTTGCATCCATCCCTAATTTTACATAGCTGGAGGGCAAGCTATGATGATGCCTTTCAGCAACTTTCAGATTTGCTTTTAATACTGAATTATAAAGAGTTGTAGCAATTTGGCAGACGCCGCCGCCATAATCCATCTCATGTTCGTTATTGATTATAACCGGTGCTAACTTATATCCCTTATCCGGTGTAGTACTGCCAATTGTATTATTAAAGCTAAAGGTTTCTCCAGGCATTAGAACCGTACCATTTATAGCTGCTGCTGCCACCTTAAGATTAGTAGCTCTTCCAGAGGAACTGGTAGCAAAACTAGTTGAAAATGTAGAAATTAAGGTGTTTATCTTTTCTAAATCCTGTTTTGTTTTCTTTGGAGCTGTCTCCTGTACCTTAGCTTCAATTTTTGTTTCCATCTCATCAGTGTTGCCATTTATTTTAGTTTTTATTTCATTTACCAAAACATTTTCATCTATTTTATATCCTATCTGGCTTTCAGTTATCTGAAACTTTTCTCCTCCAATATAGGATATTGCTGCTTCCTTTGGTGATTTTGTTATCTCACTATTTATTTTATCTCCCAGTTCTTTTACTTTACTCTGATCATAGGTAAGAGTTAATTCGAAATTTTTACTGCCTTTCCCTTTTATCAATTTGTACTTTTTAATTATTCCTGAATCTTTCCCATAAGATAAGGCTTTTAAAAGTGTATCCTCTTCATTAAATTTCATATTAAGATCTTTATAACTTAAAGTGTATGTCTTTCCAGATGCAGTAACTGTAATTTTTTTATCTTGTAATTTATTAATTATATTACTATTAATATATGTTTTTGCATCATTTAAGGATTTACCTGATAAATCAACATTGTTAATTTTTACACCAGGATAAATAAGGTTGTCCCAACTTTTTACCTTATTACTTAATAAAAATAAAGGGATTGATACTACTAAGATTAAAATAATTAGTGCAGTTGATATTATAGTTGTTTTCTTTTTCATTAAAGTTATACCTCCTTAGGCTACCCATATAATTATACTATATTTTAATAATATTTAATATATTTCAATAAATATTAAGTTATTCTATTACAGCAGAATGGTCTAAGATATTCTGACATTATATTACATTATAACTAGATATTATGCAACAATTTTAGAGATAAATTATTTTTTCAATATTTAGCCAGCTATGCTAATATATAATATGAGGTGATAATTATGAATTTAAATAAAAATGTTTTGGAAAATATTTTAATGGATATTCTTAAAATTCCCAGTCCTACTGGCTATACGAAAGATGTTACAAATTATATTAGAAATCTATTAGAAAAATATCAGGTTAAATATATTCAAACAAATAAAGGAGCTATTTCGGTTTGCTTAGCCGGTGAAAGCATAGAAGAAAAAACAGTAACAGCCCACATTGATACTCTGGGTGCTATGGTAAAAGAGATAAAGGATACCGGCAGGCTAAGCATTACCCCTATAGGGAGTTATATGATGAATGCAATAGAAGGTGAAGACTGCACAATTCATACTTTTTCAGATAAAATATATACTGGAACAGTACAAACTATAAAGCCCTCTGTCCATATCAGCGGAGATGAGGCCAGGGATCTTAAAAGGTCACCTGAAAATATGGAACTGATATTAGATGAAAAGGTATTTTCAAAGGAAGATGTCTCAGCTCTTGGAATAAATGTAGGAGATTTTATTTCCTTTGATACTAAGACAAAAATTACAGAAAATGGATTTGTTAAAAGCAGATATTTAGATGATAAAGCTTCTGCTGCCATACTTCTTTATACTATTATTTATATAAAGGAAAACAAAATTAATCTTCCATATACAACCAATTTTTTCTTTAGTAATCTGGAAGAAGTCGGTATTGGCGGCTCATCAAATATATCTTCACTTACAAAGGAATTTGTAGCAGTTGATATGGGTGCACCAGGACCAAATCAAAATTCTACAGAATATGCTGTTTCAATTTGTGCTAAAGATTCATCAGGTCCTTTTAATCTGGAGCTTAGGAAAAAGCTTACTGATATTGCAGAAAGAGAGGGCATAGACTATAGAATCGACATTTATCCTCACTACTCCTCAGATGCATCTGCTGCTCTCCATGCAGGATATGATATAAAAACTGCTCTTATAGGGCCGGGAGTTTTTGCCTCACATGCATATGAGAGAACCCATATGGATTCCATAATAAATACATTCAAATTACTGATAGAATACTTAAAACAAAAATAAGCCCTAAGGCTTATTTGGGAAATTGCTTAATTACATTTAGGCTGGTTAAGCAATTTCTTTATTCTTTGAATATTTCTTTTATTGATATTTCATAAGGTTCCCTTAGTATTCCTTTTTCTGTTATTATACCTGTTATATAATTATGGGGAGTAACATCAAAAGCAGGATTAAAGGTATCAACTGAACTGGGGGCTGTCCTTGTTCCAAATAAATTTCTTACTTCATCCTTATCTCTTTCTTCTATATTTATTTCATCTCCGCTTTTTAATGAAATATCAATGGTTGATTTTGGCGCAGCTATAAAAAATGGTATGCCGTGTTCCTTTGCCAGAACCGCTGCAGAGTATGTTCCAATTTTATTTGCGGTATCACCGTTAGCGGCTATTCTGTCTGCTCCGACTATAACCAGGTCAATTTTTTTAAGCTTCATCAGGTATCCTGCCATATTGTCAGTAATTAGTGTTACCGGTATATTATCTTTAAATAATTCCCAGGCTGTCATCCTGGCTCCCTGAAGAAGAGGCCTGGTCTCATCTGAATATACATGAATATTTTTCCCGGAATTATGAGCTGTTCTTACTACTCCTAATGCAGTTCCAATCCCGGCTGTAGCTAGTGCGCCTGCATTACAATGAGTCAGTATATTTGAATTCTCTGCTACTATTTGGTTTCCAAAGTATCCTATTTTTTTGCAGCAAGCTATATCCTCTTCATGAATTAATTTGGCTTCCTCTAAAAGCAGATCTCTAATTTCATTTTCGTTTTGATATCTTATTTGATTTAGCTTAACCTCCATTCTTTTTAAAGCCCAAAAAAGATTTACTGCAGTTGGTCTTGTAAGAGATAGCTTTCTGATTCCTTTAATAATGAATCTATAAAAATCATCTTTCTTTAACCCTCTGGAAATAGCCTGCTGCGCTGAGAGAACTGCTCCATAAGCTGCAGCTACTCCAATGGCCGGTGCTCCCCGGACTATTAAAGCTTTTATAGCATAGGATAAATCCTCATAAGTTTGGCAGCTAATATATTTCTCCTCAGTTGGCAGCTTAGTACAATCAATTAGTATAAGTTTATTATCAACCCACTCTATTGTTTTAAAATTACTCATAATTTTGCCTCGCATTATTAAAATATTCACAGTATGAAGACAATCTGCATTCATTACATTTGGGTTTTCTTGCAGTACAGACTAATCTGCCATGCCATATTAAGTAATGATGAAATTGTCCTAAACTTTCCCTGTCAATTAAATCTGTTAATTTTTTTTCTACTTCCTCAGGATTCTTTCCTTTACCTATTCCCAATCTGTTTGCTACTCTAAATACATGGGTATCTACTGCCATTGTTGGTATAGCAAATGCATTATATAAAACTACATTAGCGGTTTTTCTCCCAACCCCACTCAGCTTTATCAGTTCATCAAATGTATCCGGAACCTTTCCTTCATACTTTTCAATTATTTCACTTGTTGCCTTTAATATATTTTTGCTTTTATTTCTATAAAGGCCACAGCTTTTTATTACTTCCCCTAATTCTTCTTCAGTAAGCTTTATCATCTTATATGGAGTATCATAATTTTTAAAAAGTTCTTCTGTAACAATATTCACCCTTTTATCAGTGCATTGAGCAGATAATATGGTGGCAATCAAAAGCTGATAGGGTGATTTAAAAGATAGAGCGCAGCCCATTCCTGTGTAATCTTCTTTAATTATTTCAAGTATTTTATCCTGGTTATTCATATATCCCTCGCAATTTATTAATTTAATTAAAATATGCCCATAATAATATTATGGGCATTAGTTTTTATTTTAATTTCTCCAGCATGTCCTTTGTCATTTTAGGCAGATCATATTTAAATGTAAATCCCCATTCTTCTTTTGCATCAGAAGAATCAATAGAATCCGGCCAGGAATCTGCAATCTTCTGCCTTACCGGGTCTACATTATATACCATCTTAAAATCAGGAACAAGTTTTTTTATCTCAGCATATACATGTTCAGGTGCAAAGCTCATAGCAGTAATATTGAAAGCATTTCTGTGTTTAAGCTTATCACCATCTGCCTCCAAAAGTTTATGAACAGCATTTAAGGCATCAGGCATGTACATCATATCCATATAAGTTCCCTCTTTAATAAAGCAGCTGTATGATTCGCCCTTTGCTGCCTTATAGTATATATCTACAGCATAATCTGTAGTTCCTCCTCCCGGAGGAGTTACATAGGAAATAAGTCCCGGGAATCTTACACCTCTTGTATCTACGCCGAACCTTTTGTAATAATAATCACATAAAAGCTCTCCGGATACCTTTGTCACTCCGTACATGGTTTCCGGTCTTTGAAGAGTATCCTGAGGAGTGTTTTTTTTAGGAGTTGAGGGGCCAAAGCATCCAATTGAGCTGGGGGTAAAGAATTTTGTATTAAGCTCTCTTGCTATCTCTAATCCATTAACCAGCCCCCCCATATTTATAGTCCATGCCAGCTGAGGATTGTTTTCGCCTACTGCTGATAAAAGTGCTGCCAGGTGAATAACTGTATCTGCATTAAATTTTTTAGCAGCTTGGTAGAAGGCTTTATCGTCTAAAACATTAAGCGTTTCAAAGGGTCCTTCTAAGAGAGGTCCTTCTTTTACATTTTTTATATCAGTAGCAAGTATATTATGATTTCCATAAATATTTCTTAAAAACATTACTAATTCTGAACCTATTTGTCCACAAGCTCCGGTTACTAATATTCTTTTCATACTATCCTCCGTCAGGAAATTATATTTAGCTTTTTACCAACTATTT
>Ga0172378_10005937_pt1 | contig 11402 bp, 15 predicted proteins | sample GrowelOW332metaG_FD_119755 | JGI IMG/M metagenome (GOLD analysis project Ga0172378, IMG submission 119755) | Groundwater microbial communities from an aquifer near a municipal landfill in Southern Ontario, Canada - Pumphouse #3_1 metaG | ecosystem: Environmental > Aquatic > Deep subsurface >... | reverse complement strand
GTTTTAGCTTTAGAAAAGTTAAAAGAAGCAAATTTAACTTATGCCCTAGAAACAAAGGGTGAATTCAAAATATTATATGCAATTAAAAATAATCCACTAGAAGCTTTAGGAATTTTAATTTCTCTAAGTGTTGTTGGAACCGGTTCTAGTTTGTTTGCAAGAGCTAAATATTTGAAACGTAAATTAAGAGTTCTTGGAGAAGAAGAAGTACTTCTTCTTGGCTTAATGAAAGTAGTCCAAAGAGACTGTTTCGAAAACAAAAAGATGTCCATGGAAGAGTATGAGAGTGCTATGATGCAATATGAAAGAAGACTAAGCGAAGTTATTCAAGACAAAATCAAGACAGAAACTCAATTAACTAATTTAATGAAACTAAAAGGTAAAAAGAACGCATTAAATCAAGAGAGAGACAGGCTAAGGCATCTTATTATGCAGACCCAAGATGATTATATGAACAAAGGAAAAATGGACACAAGAATCTACGGAAACATGTTGAAAACTTACGCAACCAGATTAAATCAAATCGAAGAAGAATTGATTTTTATGGAAGCTAAAGATGAATTAAGAAAAGTTACAGGAATTAGGTTGTTGAGGAAAAAATAATTAATCTAATATTTATTTAAGAGCTTTTGTTACTTCATCTAAATTTTTATTCAAAGCCTTAATTGCACTTTCGAAAATTTCAGAAGCATTCATTTGTCCCCATGATTCAATTGTATAAACAATTCCCTCGGTTGGAGTAACCTTTATTCCCTTAAAGTCCTCTAAGTCTTCAACTTCTAAATCAATCGCCCATTCATTTTGAACTTTTAATTTTCCATTATCCATCTTAAATAATTTTGGGTAAATTTCAGAAAGTTCTCTTTTATTTTCAGCTTCTTTGCCGATTTCTACCTTGTTTAAGTTTCTATAGAATAATAAACCAGGTGAAAATTTAGAATGTTCTACTCCTTTACCTTGTCTTGCTTTAGCAACAACTTCTACTTCTTGATTTTTTTCTAAAATTGTTAACGGGATTGTATCAAATACAGAAATATCTCCAAATCCGCCAGAAAGAACTTCTATTTTTTCTCCATCAGCTTTAGTTTTTAATTTCATTTCAACGAATTCGCCTTCCTTTGTCTTTTGATTCTTTAACGGAATTAACCCGATTCTATGTGCCAAAACTTCATCATAAAGAGCAGAATCATTTCTATAAATATCAACTTGTTCTATGGCTAAAACTGGAACTTCATTAGCGCTTCTTCTTATAGCATTTGCTAATGTTAAATTCATATCACTTGTAAAAATGATCTTATTTTCAGATTTTTCTATTTTTTCCATTGTTTTGTTTGCTTTTATTTATTTTTAAACTCTTTGACCGATAGGTTCAGTGAGTTTGAACGCATTTAAACTCTTCTTCCTCTTCTTCCGCCGCCCTTCTTTGGACCGCCTCTAGGAACTCTTGTAATATCTGCGATGCTTATGATTTTAAATCCTTCCTTAGATAATGTTTTTACTAACGCATGTGCGCCAGGACCAGGACCAGTACTTGTTGTTTGTCCTCTAATTCTAACATACAAAGAAGTAATTTCGTAGTCTTTTGAAACTTCTTTTAATCTTTTAGCAATAAACATAGCAATTGTTGGGTTTGCTTTCAATCTATCTTGTTTTGTTATAATCCCACCAGAAATTTTAGCAATAGTATTGCCAGCCATATCTGTTAATTGTGCAAGTGTGTTATTGAATGTACTATAAATGGAAACTATTCCAACCTTTGAATCATCTTTACTCATCTTTTGTTTCCTCCACATTTTCTTCTACTTTTTTATCAGCAGCAACTTTCTTAACTTTTCTTTCCTTTAAAGATATTTTGTTTTCATTGTATTTGTTAACAGCAAACGAAGGAATATTAACAATTCTATCATCTACAAGAACATTTTTATGTACAATAAGTTGTCTTGCTTCTAATACGGTTTTTGACAATCCCTTATTAAAAACGATAGTTTGCAATCTTCTATTTAACAGGTCTTCATTTTTTAACGCAAGAACGTCGGATATAGCGGATACTTCAAGTCCCATAGCATTTAATCTAGCAAAAAATTCTTGTTTTTCTTTTTCAGATTTTGGAATAAATTGTTTAGCCTTAACTCTCAATGCCTTTACTTTTGCGGAAATTTTCCAAATTTCAGTTTTATTTTTTAATCCATATTTTTTCTTAATATCATTTTCTTCTGCAATTCTAACAGAGTCAAACATTTTCTTTGGTCTAGAATACAAATTATGCTTTCTTCTAACGTCACCCATTATTTCTTCCCCTTGGCCATTGAGGCTGCATCAAATTTAGGTTTGCTTGCGACTGGTGTTTTGCTGCTCATACCGCTCTTCTTCTTGTTTACTCTAAAGTGTGACTTTGTTCTCTGTCCTCTTACTGGCTGTCCTAATGAATGTCTAATTCCTTTGTAAACTTTCATTTTCTTCATTCTTTTAATATCAAAATCAACTTGTAAAGTTAAATCTGCGCCATACATATGTTTATCTACACCTTCGTCTCTATCGTTTCTTCTATTTTTTAAATATTGAGGAACTCCAACCGGGCTTGAAATTAAATTTTCTAATAATTTTATTTCTTCTTGACTCAAATCTTGAATTTTTTTATTTTTATCTATTTTAGAAAGTTTGCAAATTGCATTTGAGAATGTCCAAGAAACTCCATTAATATCACATAACCCACGATAAAGTTTTTTGTCTCCACGAATATCTTTAGACAAAATTCTTACTAGTTTCACTAAGTCTTCTGGTCTTTGTGGTGGTCTTCCGTGTATTTTTTCTTTTTCCATTTTAGTATGTCTTTATTTTACAATTTTTACCTTATAAAAAGGTTGTGCCTCTGAATTTCTGTTAGCTCCTCGAGGATTCTTTTTTCGATTGCTTTTTGTGGATCTGGTATTCCAGAAACTCTTTCTTTTATATCTTCAAATGATTCAAATGGTTTTTTATCTCTTTCATCCAAAAATGCCTGGCAATGTTTCTTACCGAATCCGGGCAACAACTCAAGCTGATGTAATCTTGTATTCATAGCCTGTGCTTTATTATAAAATTCAATATATTTGCTTTCTTTTTCCTTTACTACCTTAGATACGAATTCGATAATTTGTAATCTTGCTCTCTCTGTTAATTTTTCTCTAAGCAATCGTCCTTGAATAAATTGAACTTTATCTCTTTTCCCTTCTCCAATATACACTTCTTCTAATGGTTCAAAATTACAGCCCTTTCTTGGAGCAAGTTGTAATAATGTTAAATTTTCTTTTCCAATCGCTTGAACTACTGGAAGATTTCTATTTTCTAAAGGGTATCCATAAGGTAGATAATCTAATACAACTGCGACTTCTTCTTTTTCCATCTTGACTAATATTTTTTAACAACATCTAATATTTTTGTTATTTCTTCTTGATCTAAAGAGGTATCAGGCAAGATTTTCATCAAGTCAGAAGCGTCTTCAGGTAAGAAATTCACTATATTAACAATGTTTTCTTCTCGTAGTTTAATTAAATCAAGTGCGGTTAATTCTTCTTTTAATTTTTTTGCTTCGCTTGCTTTTAATCTATAGAATTCTTTAATAAATCCAGTAACTTTTTTTGCCCTTTCCCCTTCGCCAACTAATTCTAAAACTTCTCCGTATGTTAATGGGTCTTGACTCTTTATCATTTTAATTTTTTAAGATTTATTGGATGAATAACATATTGTTTTTTAAGATTTCCATCCATTATTTCTACAACCTTATGAGTTCCTCTCTCTTTAATAATTTTGCCGCTCATTCCAACAATTCTTTTTGGGAAATAGAATGGAATACTTTTTTCTTCAATGGCAGCTACGCTGTCTCCGATATGCAACTCTTTGTAATAATCTCCAAGTCTTATCTTTCCCTTTTGTCTTATGCTTTTTCTTTTAGTCATTTTTTGTCTCCAATTGAGTGTTGAATTTCTACTAACATTTTTGTCAGCGTTTTGTTTATGGCAACAAATGGATTTTTATCTTCTTGTTCGGACACAACTTTTCCACGCGGATGCATTATAAGTCCTTTAATTATGAACTGTTTATTCTTATCCTTTTGCCTAACTTTCATTTCCAACTTGAGTTCTTCATATTCGACGTATCTTTTTATTTTATTGGCGCACTTATCTATAATTTTTCTTGCGACAATCATTTCGTCTGCATCAAGTTCGAAGTTCTCAAGCACAATGTTTTCTTTCGTTGCGCTTGCTACCATACTAATCAAACAAAAGAACCATTTTTAAACCTTTTTAATCTAAAATTAAACTCCGCCAACACGACCAAGCTCAAGATTGCCCTTAGTCATTTCTTTATCTGTATTATCAACAATAGTTTTAAACATTTTTTCTCCCCAAACAGAACGTCCACATCGATCACAAACATCCATAGCTCTATCTTCAGGAACCTCTCCCTTACAATAAACACAACATTTTTTTGCAACCATTTTTACCTCAATTAAATTTATTTTCGCAAAATCTCTTTTTAAATTCTTCTATACTTTATTACATATACTTTTTTGGTGGGCAGAATTAACAAAATGTTTATAAACAACTCTTGCTAAAAAACATTATGAAAGAGGGGTTAAGATTATCGACTTTATTTGTATTAATATTATTTAGTTTAACATTTATTTCTGCGTCTACTGGCTGCGAATTATCCATTTCTCTTTTAAATCAAGACCCATATCTAGCGGTACCAGGCGATTATGTTAAGTTAGTTTTTCAGATTGACGGGGTTGCAAATTCGGAATGCGGAGATGTAATTTTTCAACTTTCAGAAAAATATCCTATAAGTTTTGATCCAGGGCAATCAAACGAAATTATGATTAAAAGTGGAACATATACAAAAGACCATAGTTCATTTTTAATGGCGCCGTATACGGTTAGGGTTGATACGGATGCTTTAGACGGAGACAATACTATAGAGGTAAGCTTTGCAAATAACAAAAATAATATTGCATCTTCTTTCCAAACAAAACAGTTTAATTTAAACGTAGAAGATGTAAGAGCAAATTTTGAAGTTTTTGTAAAAGATTATGATCCCACAACAAGACAGATCACTTTTCAAATTTTAAATACAGCAAAGAACGATATTTATGCACTTACTGCATCAATTCCACAGCAGGACAATATTGTTGTAAAGGGGTCCAATATAAACATAGTAGGAGATTTAGATGCGAAAGATTATACAACAACTGCATTTGAAGCAACTCCAAAAAATGGTCAAATAATTTTGAGCTTAGAATATAACGACGCCATAAATACAAGAAGAACAGTTGTAAAAAACGTTTCTTTTGAGTCTGATTATTTTACAGGAAGAATAACGGATCAAAAGAACTTTCCAATTGGGACAATACTAATTTGGACCATGGCCATAGGATTAGTTGTATGGTTTTTTGTTAGAAGATATCAGAAGAAAAAGAAATCTAATAAATAATATTTTTTTAGACGGATTTTAATTACAACCATTATTATTGCTTTTGGGACATGTTTATAATCAAGAGACATAAACACCGCAGCAGAATGGGTATATCTGATAACTTATTTGACTATATTATTTTTGCACTGTATTAATTCTTATGAATATATTTATTCATATCTTAATGCATCCACGGGACTAATTTTTGATGCCTGGTAAGACGGAATAACTCCAGAAATTGCACCAGTTATGGTCGCAAATGCAACGCACCCAACGAACAAGGATACTGGAAACGCAGGAGATAAAAAACTCCATCCAAGATTTGCCAAAATATTCCCACCCAAGCTGCTCAGTCCCCAACCGACTAAAACACCTAGAACACCAGAAACAAATCCAAGTACAGCTGATTCAAATAAGAAAATACTAAAAACTGCAGAATTTTTTCCGCCGATTGATTTTATCACACCAATTTCTTTTATTCTTTCCAAAACAGACGTGATCATCGTATTGGAGGTATTAACCGCAGAAACAATCACAGAAATGAAGGCAATTAGAATAACGAATGCTATAACAATATTCATTGCAGCCAGATAATTATTTAATAGTTCGGAAAACGATTGAACAGAAAAATCTTCTTGTCCTCTTTTTACATTTCTTTCTTTTCTAAGATTCTTTTCAATATTTTCTACTGCCAATTCAATATTAGATTTATCAACCCTGGCAATAATCATTCCATAAGATAAGTCCTGTTCAGCATAAAGATCTTTCATAAAATCACTAGTAATATAAATATTGGAATCGTCCGACGGGTTTCCCACGGCCTCATAAAAACCAACAATTCTTAATTTTTCTCCATTAATCTCAATGTTCTGATTTAATTCATAACCATTTGAAAAAATTTTATCATTTATCATATAGCTATATCCCAAAACAACTTTCCCCTTATCGTTAGGTAAGAGGTCCCTCCCCTTTTCTATTTTTAAGTTAGAGAATTCAATTACTAATGGAACCGAAGGATCATAGCCCATTAAAAATGCATAAACTTTCTTATTTCCCTGTGTTACTTCTGCGGCTTTTAGATAAGTTCCACTAGCCTCATAAACACCACCTGCTTTTTCGATTGTTTTTATATCATTATCATTTAAAACAACATCTCCGCCAATACCCGTAGCCCCAGCACCCTTGGCTTGTATAATAATTTTATCTGCAGATGTACTACTTGTAAAATCATTTATATAATTATAAAGTCCAAGGCCAAAGCTTATAAAAATAAAAATAGTCGCGATACCGAGCAATATGGAAAGTACGGTCAAAAAACTTCTTGCCTTTCTACGAGTAAGACTTCTTAGGGAATATAATGCTAGTTCGCTGTTTATCATCCTCTTAATGCCTCCACGGGGTCCTGGTTAGCTGCCTGTAGTGCAGGACCAGTTCCTGCAATCGCACCGATAATAAAACTACCAAACAGAACAGATCCCAAAAAAATAAAATCAATATTGGGTGTAGTATTAGAACCCAAAAACTGGTTGATTCCAATTATTCCCGCAAAGCCAATCATTCCCCCAAGTAAAATTCCAATCAATCCACCGATTAAACCAAGCAATCCAGATTCAATAAAAAATTGTAAGAAAATTTGAGAATTTTTAGCTCCTATTGCTTTCATGGTACCAATCTCTTTTTTTCTTTCTAAAACAGAGGTAGTCATGGTGTTAACAATACCAACAGCACCAACTAAGATAGACACCGAGGCAATAACAATAATAAATGCCTGAATTCCTCCAAGTATGCTATTCACTGTAGATAACAGCGCTTCTGGGGTTGAAACCTGGAAATCCTCTTCGCCCTCTTTCACGTGTCTTCGTGTTCTAAGAACTTTTTCTATATCTTCCTTCGTTTTAATCATTAAGTCTTTACTTTTAACTTTTACAGCAATAATATCAACCTGGTCCCCATAGCTCATTAAATTTTCCATAGTATCACCATTCATCAAAATAACATTGTCGAATACTAGACTGCCTTTCTTTTCTAAAATTCCGATTACTGTAAAATCTTTTTCGTTTATGTTAATTCTACTGCCGATTCTAATTGGTTTTTCAAAGCCAATTTTGTCAGTCATATAATTATTACCAACAACAACATAATTATTATCTCCATCTTTCAATAGTCTTCCTTCTTCAATATTCACACCAAGAGCCTGGTAAGAAAAATCTCTCAATTGCCCGACTGGAATGTTTGTTATAAATCCATAATTAACATTTTTATTAAATTCCATTCTTGTAGTAACAATATTTCTTCTAAAAGCAAAATCAACGCTATCAATTTTATTTATTGCAGCCACGTCTTCAATAGTTAATGGATTAACAACCCCTGATCCGGGAGGTCCAAAGGCATTCAGCCCACCCGCCTGAACAGAGATTACCTCGGTAGAACTAACACCAAATTGACCATTTACCGCAGCGCTTAAACCGTTCCCTAAAGTTACTAGAGCAACAACAGCAGTAATGCCTATTAATATTCCAATAAGTGTTAGCCAACTTCTCAAACCTCTATGTTTTAAATTTCCTAAAGCCAAAACAAAATAATCTTTCATTTTGCCTCCTTTTTTGAACTCCGTGAGAAAAGTGAATGTCGGGAATGGCTGTAGCCAACCCTATTTCCCTTCGTAACTTTTTCTAATTTCCCATCTTTTAGCCAGTAAATTACTTCCGCGTGTTCTTTTGCCAAGTCTGGATCGTGTGTGACCATAATAATAGTTTTACCCTCTTTATGCAATTTGTCTAAAAATTCCATCACAATTTCACCAGTTTTAGTGTCTAAATTTCCAGTCGGCTCATCAGCAAGAATAACTTCCGGATCATTTGCCAATGCTCTTGCAATCGCTACTCTCTGCATTTGTCCCCCAGATAATTGATTTGGATAATGGTCCATTCTCCCATCTAGTCCAACAAGTTTCAAGTATTCCTCAGCCTTCTTTTCTCTTTCAAATTCATCAACACCTTGGAACATCATGGGAAGCATAACATTTCCCTTTGTTGTGAGGTTCGGAATCAAATTAAAACTTTGAAAAATAAATCCAATTTTTTTACCTCTAATTTGTGCCAAGTCAGATTCATGCATTAAAGAGATGTCTTTTCCGTCTAAAAATATAGAGCCCCTTGTGGGAATATCTAAACTACCCACCAAATTCATAGCAGTAGACTTTCCAGAACCAGATGGGCCCATTATAGCAACAAATTCTCCAGAGTGGATGGTTAAATTTAAATCGTTAAGCGCATGAACTTTAGTTTCACCCATATCATAAATTTTATGAACGTTTTTCAGTCTAATAACCTCATCACCTTTCTTCATAAAAAGATTAATATCAAAACCTTTAAAAATGCTCCTTTAGTCCTATCTTTATGATAATTCCAATAAGATGTTTTAGTTGTGGTAAGCCGATAGCTCACCTATGGAAACAATATAAAGAAAGAATAGCGAATGGCGAAGACCCAAAATTAGTTCTTGATGATTTGGGATTAGAAAGATATTGTTGTAGAGCGGCATTCTTAGGACAAAATGATGCACTTGAATTAGTTAATAAATTTAAGAAATATTAATAGTTTTATATAATAATTTTAATTTTCAATAAAATAATTTTTCCTTATAGAATAAAGAATTCTTTTTAATAAAATTTTTTGTGAATATGAATAAGACGACTTTATGTTTTCCCACGAGTTGCAGTACACACATAAACGTCGGAAGCTTAACTTCTGTGTTCGGAATGGGAACAGGTGGAACCAACCGACTATGGCCGTCTCAAAATTCTTATCAATTCTGGCTTTTTAAAGGTTTCTCTAGGCGTTTTTTTGGCGAGATATCACTCTTTCTCCAAAACCATTTCCCCTATGTCTTCATTTGAAAATCTCTTTTGTGTCCTTTTCCTAACTCTTTCATGTACTTTAAACAAAACACGCTGCGCCATTTCATTATTTATCTCTAGCCCCATTTCTCGTGCTTTGGTAATTACTCCATGCACTCCAGATTGCGGACCAATTTCAATCTTGCTTTTTATTCCAAAGCTCTCTGGTGTAAAAATTTCATAAGATGAATTATCTTTTGACATACCATGTTGATGAATTCCAGACTTATGTATAAAAGCCCCGCTCCCAGTTATCGGTGCAAAATCGTTTTTCATTCCAGTTGCAACTTTAACTATTTCAGACAGTTCTCCCAAATGTTCGTATTTTATATTTGTGGTAAATTTATTTTTAATCAATGAGTTTCCAACAATTGCTTCAAGCGCACAATTTCCCGCCCGCTCTCCGATTCCATTTATAGTACATTCAACCCTATCTGCTCCGTTTTTTATTCCAGCAAGAGTGTTGGCAATTGCCAGCCCCATATCATTATGGCAGTGTACGCTTATTGTGGTTTCTGGTTTTATTTTTTTCACAAACTTAGAAAATTTATTTACCAACTTTCCAAAATCTTCTGGTTCTGAATATCCTACCGTGTCAGCTATATTAATCACGTTCGCTCCTTCTGAAAGTACAGTTTCATAAACTTCTTTAAGGAAATTTTCATCTGTTCGCGTTGTGTCTTCAGCTGTAAATTCTATATACGGGAATAAGTCTCTCGCTTGTCTTACGGAATTTCTTGCCATATCTAAAACTTCTTTTTTTGTTTTACCAAGCTTTTTTTCCATGTGAACTTTAGATGTAGAAACAAAAAGGTGAATCATTCTTTTTTCATAATCTTTCAAGGAGCCATAGGCAGACACAACATCTTTTTCTAGACACCGGGACATACTACAAACAATTGGTCGTGAAACGGTCTTACAAATTTCTTCTATTGTTTCATAACTATCTCGAGAAGATATCGCAAACCCCGCCTCGATTACATCAACGCCCAGTTTTTCGAGTCCTATCGCAACGTTAATTTTTTCATCAAAATACATTGTGCAACCAGGGCTTTGCTCGCCATCTCTCAAAGTAGTGTCAAAAACAGAAACAATCTTTCTATCGCAAGCAGAAGTAGTAGAAGAATACATAGGTTCTCAGAAAAAGTTTAGAGAAACCCGTTTACAAAATTAAAAGCAATTCGCTTAAAATATGTATTTGGGTTCGCATATAAATTACTGGTAATATCCATATTTAAATTCTTTGTTTTTAGAAATCTCAGAAATGCCCGCGGGAGGATTTGAACCCCCGACCAAGGGCTTAGGATGCCCCTACTCTAAATCCAGGCTGAGCTACACGGGCCTAATTGAGGATAAAGATAAGACTATAAAAATCTAATTAAAATAATGTGGGAGCGAACAAAACGCTCCGAGCAAAAATCATACAAAATTATCTTTTATTTTGCGAAGTGCATTTTGTGAGTTAGAGGATGAGTAGAATCCGACCGAATTTAAAATAATGTGGGAGGGATACACCGAAAAAATCACTTCACTTTAAAATAACTTTTCCTTCTTTATCTTTCTTGAACGGAATCCTTAATGTCTGAGACACATTCTTTCTCAATGAACGTGACTTTGAGCTTAAATCTGGGCTTCTATCGGGACTATTCATCCTACATACTAATGAGACGTGAGTAGGATATAAATCTTTGTTTTTTTCTAAAACAAGAACTAAAAAATCTATAAGAGCACTTCGGTCTTTTCCAGTTAGTTTATCTACGACCTTTGAAAATTTACTCATTCTTTCTGATTTAGATTGATTACTGGAAACTCCAATTGTAGAGTATAGTCCTCTTCCAAATCCGTGAAATACAAATATAGTCTCTTTTAGCCAACCCAAACTAATATCGCAATGGTTCAAAATAAGGACAAATTCTTCTTTAAATTCTTTCAAGGCTCTCTTAAGACTACTATTCTTCTTTTGTTTTAATAGTTCCTCAAATGTTTTATTTAATTCTTTATACCTATGCTCTTTCTTTAAGTAAGATAATTTATGAACCAAATTTTCCCCTGC
>Ga0172378_10005936_pt1 | contig 11404 bp, 7 predicted proteins | sample GrowelOW332metaG_FD_119755 | JGI IMG/M metagenome (GOLD analysis project Ga0172378, IMG submission 119755) | Groundwater microbial communities from an aquifer near a municipal landfill in Southern Ontario, Canada - Pumphouse #3_1 metaG | ecosystem: Environmental > Aquatic > Deep subsurface >... | reverse complement strand
GGACATATCGTACAAGGACATGTAGATGAAACTGCCGTTTGCACGAATGTAACAGACGAAGAAGGCAGTTACACGTATACTTTTGAATATCCATTAAACAAGGAAATGGCACGTCATGGGTATTTCACTGTAGATAAAGGGTCTGTCACTGTTAATGGGGTTAGCCTCACAGTTTGCAATCCCACAGACAACACATTTCAAGTTAATATCATCCCATTTACTCACGAACACACGAACTTCCACGCTATTCATTGCGGCACACATGTGAATATTGAATTTGACATTTTGGGAAAAATCATCAGTCGTCTATCCCACTTTGCATAACAGAATGACTAGAAACAAAAAAGAGGATGTGACAGTCACATCCTCTTTTTTGTTTTAAAGTTTTACGGATTCGGATCTAGCCCTTGATTCATTTTGCAATCGGTCCAAAACCGTCACATAATATTTATATTTTTCTGTTCCCTTTACATAAGGCAATTTGAGAAAAGTTTTATTTGTGATAGTCACAATGTGTGAGGCATCTCCCAAATTCTTTTTCTCATTGCGCCCAAACCGATACACCACGTATTGATGTGCTTCATCCATCACGGTTTTAGCTTTCGGTGCCAACCAAACGAGTATCAATCCGTCTGGTGTCCAAATAGCTTTCAAACCTTTTACTTTGCCGGGAGCCTTATGATCAATAAAAGGCATCAGAGGCTGCAAAGCTACATTTTTCTGATAAATTTGAGAAAGCGCTGTAGCATAATTCCCATGATTTTCAGCAATAGCAGCAGAATACCAAAGGCAACTGCCCACTATACCCGGCAAGGTGCGTTGTAACTCTATTTTAGCAGGTAATTGATTAATCGTTTGATCTTTTAGATCTGTAGACTTTACCGTGCGATCCACGTCTTGCCCTATCATAAGAGGACGTGCGCAGGCGTTTTTTGCCCACCAGCGTGTTAAGGTTTCGTAATCTGCCGTAGGATGCCCAATTGGCCAATAAAGTTGCGGAATACAATAGTCCACCCAGCCTTTATTAATCCAATTCAATACGTCCGCATACAAATCGTCATAGTCTTGGAGTCCTTTTGTATTGCTACCAGGCACCACACTTCCTGCTTTTGCATTATGATAGATGCCAAATGGCGCCACGCCGAATTTTACCCACGGTTTTATCGTGTGAATTGTTGTGTAAAGCTCCTGCATAAGCAAGTCCACATTATCACGCCGCCAAGACGCAATATCATTAAACCCCCTGTTATTAGCGCGATAAGTATCCTGATCAGGAATTTCTAACCCTGCTTGAGGATAGGGATAAAAATAATCATCAATGTGAACACCGTCCACATCATAACGGGTTACAATGTCACGAACAACGTCACAAATTGCTTTTCTATTTTCTTTCAAACCAGGATTAAACAAAATGAGATCACCATATTTCATAAAACGTTCGGGATGCTGCATATAGGGATGGGTTTCGGCAAGATCTTTGGTACCAGCAGTTTTAGCACGATAAGGGTTTATCCATGCGTGAAGTTCCATACCTCGTTTGTGACATTGTTCAATCATCCAAGCAAGCGGATCCCAATAAGGTTGCGGCGCTTGTCCCTGAGTTCCCGTCAGAAAACGGCTCCAAGGTTCCAATTTACTGGGATATAATGCATCAGCTTCTGCACGGACCTGAAACATCACAGCATTCACATGGCATCTTTCCAAGGCATCGAGTTGCTGTGTAAGCTTCTCACGCATTGCTTGCGGAGAAAGTCCCTCAAATTGTCCATTTACACACTGAATCCAACTGCCACGAAATTCTCTTTTAGGTTCCGGCACATTTCGACTGCTTGCCGCAAGACAACAAAGCAGGCAAATGAAAGTTAAGAGTCTCTTCATTCTACTTGTTTTTGCGCTCAAAATTACTAAAAAATTTTTAACTTTGCGGTTTCTAAGGACACAGAAAGGCAAATCATGAATAATTCCATCTATGCAAAAGGTATCCGCGTCAACAATTTAAAAAATATTGACGTGGAAATTCCTCGTAACAAGTTTATTGTCATTACGGGTCTTTCGGGTTCCGGTAAATCCTCTTTAGCTTTCGATACGCTATATGCTGAAGGTCAACGACGCTATGTAGAAAGCCTTTCTGCTTATGCGCGACAATTTCTCAGTCGTATGAAAAAGCCCGACTGCGACTATATTAAAGGTATTCCTCCAGCAATTGCTATCGAGCAGAAAGTGAGTAGCCGCAATCCACGCTCCACAGTGGGTACCTCTACAGAAATCTACGATTACATGCGCATGCTTTTTGCCCGCATTGGACGGACTTTTTCACCGATAAGCGGAGAAGAAGTAAAACGCAACACGATTGAAGATGTCATAGCATGTAGTACAAATTATGGAGTCGGAACAAAATTCACCGTACTCGCACCATTACGCCTTCCAGCAGGACGAACACTGAAAGAGCAACTGGAAATTGAAATGAAGCAGGGATTGTCACGCATCGATATAGATGGAGAAGTTGTCTATATCGAAGATTGGCTTCACGCAAACTCCGGTGAAAGCGAACTCTCTCCAGATCATATTTATCTCCTGATTGACCGTCTGAGCGTAAGTCAGGAAAAAGATCGTTTATCGCGACTTGCAGACTCCATTGAAACTGCCTTTTTTGAAAGTGACGGCACTTGTCTACTACGTTTCTACCCTTCTAAAATTCTACATTACTTCTCCACAGCTTTCGAAGCAGACGGCATTCGTTTTGAGGAACCATCCGACGCTATGTTTTCTTTCAATTCCCCTGCAGGAGCCTGTCCAACTTGTGAAGGTTTTGGTAAAATTATTGGCATCGACGAAAGTCTTGTCATCCCGGATTCTTCCAAAAGTGTTTACGACGGAGCTGTGATGTGCTGGAGAGGAGAAAAGATGAGTCTTTGGAAAAATGAATTTTGTAAACGTGCTGCGCATCGAAACTTTCCTATCTTTGAGCCTTATTATACACTCTCACAAACACAGAAAGAATATCTCTGGCATGGCGATAAGGAAGAAAATCAGCTTCCGGAAGAAGAACAAATATCCATAGATGCATTCTTCCGCATGCTCACACGTAATCAATATAAAATTCAATATCGCGTCATGCTTTCCCGCTATCGCGGCAAAGCCACCTGTCCTGACTGCCATGGACGTCGTCTCAAGAAAGAAACAGATTATGTAAAGATCTGCGACCACTCCATTTCTGACCTCGTAGTTCTATCTATTGACGAGCTGCGCAATTTTTTTGACCATTTGGAACTGTCGCAAACAGAACTAAAAGTTGCAGAACGTCTGCTCACGGAAATTCGCACCCGCCTACGCATCATGGCAGAAGTAGGATTAGGATATCTCACGCTTAACCGCCCTGCAAACACACTTTCTGGAGGAGAAAGCCAACGTATTAATTTGGCTACATCATTAGGTAGCAGCCTCATAGGCTCACTTTACATTTTGGATGAGCCCAGCATAGGACTTCACAGTCGCGATACCGAACAGCTGATCAACGTTTTACGGCGTTTACAACAGCTTGGCAATACCGTAGTGGTAGTCGAACACGATGAAGAAATTATTCGCGCAGCAGATTACATCATTGACATCGGTCCCGAAGCCGGTCGTTTTGGCGGAGAAATTGTTTACCAAGGTAACATGAAAGATCTTCAAAAAGGTACTAACAGTCACACTGTACGCTATCTTTTGGGTGAAGAGACTATTCCCATTCCGTCCAGCCGCAGAAAATGGAATCAATTTATTCAAATTCATGGTGCACGTGCAAATAATCTCAAAGGCATCGACGTACGCTTCCCTCTTAATGTGATGACCGTTGTCACGGGAGTAAGTGGTTCCGGTAAGAGCACCCTCGTTGGGAATATTCTTTATCGTGCACTCAAACGCCATTTTGACGAACCGGCAGAGCGTCCGGGAGAATTTATTTCTATGGATGGCAATCTGGATGCCATTTCCAACGTTACCTTTATTGATCAGGAAAGTATCGGTAAATCCTCCCGTTCTAATCCCGTTACCTATATCAAAGCTTATGATGAAATACGCGCACTCATGGCCAATCAACCTCTTTCGCGCCAAATGGGCTATACTCCTCAATTTTTTTCTTTTAATGCTGAAGGCGGACGCTGCGAAGAATGCAAAGGTGACGGCGTTATCAAGGTTCCCATGCAGTTTATGGCGGACCTCACCATAGAATGTGAAGTCTGCCATGGACACCGCTTCAAAAAAGACATTTTGGATGTTCGATTTGCCGATAAAAACATTTATGACATTTTGGAAATGACGGTGGATCAAGCCATTGAGTTTTTCAATGCCAATAAACAAGCTCAAATTGCTCACCGCATCAGTCCCCTACAGGAAGTTGGTCTGGGCTATATCAAACTGGGACAAACCAGTTCCACACTTTCTGGAGGAGAAAACCAACGTGTTAAGTTGGCTTATTACCTAAGCACCGAAAAAACGGCACCAACAATGTTCATTTTCGATGAACCTACTACAGGTCTGCATTTTCATGATATACACATCTTGCTACACGCCTTCAACGCACTTATTCAAAGAGGTCACACCATTCTTATTATTGAACACAATCTGGAAATCATCAAAAGCGCGGACTATCTTATCGATCTTGGCCCTGAAGGCGGCAGCAAAGGAGGATATCTCATGGCCTGCGGAACGCCAGAAGAAGTTGCGGCCTGCCATAAAGGTTATACTTGGAAATATCTCAGCGAGAAGTTGAATGCTCCTCATCTACCTTAAAATAAAAAGAATATGGAACTAGAAAAACTTACCAACGACATTGCTCAAATAGCTCGGCTCGGCGGTGATTACTTGCGACAAGCCCGAAAGGATTTTCACACAGACCTTGTAGAGAATAAACATCCACACGACTATGTTTCTTATGTAGACCGAAATTCAGAAAGATTTCTGGTGGAAAAGCTTCATGCCCTTTTGCCAGAAGCTTCTTTTATTACAGAAGAAGCCACCGTAAAACAAGAACAAGCTGCAGATTTTCAATTTGTTATTGATCCCCTCGATGGTACCACCAATTTTATTCGAGATAACGCTCCCTACTGTGTTTGCATAGCCTTACGCTCCTCCACTGAATTTTTGGTAGGAGTGATTTATGAAGTTTGTCGTGACGAACTTTACACAGCTTATAAAGGCGGTCCCGCTCTGCTAAACGGCAAAAACATCCACGTAAGCGCCGTGACAGATCTCAATGAGGCATACGCCTTTTTGGAACTTCCTTATAACGTAGATGATTATCAACAGACAGGAGAATGGATGTATCGTCAACTTTATGGACGCGTGACTTGTCTGCGCATGCCGGGTTCTGCTGCTGCTGGACTTTGTTATGTGGCTGCAGGACGCTTTGACATCTGGTTTGAAAGTTTCATCGGGCGATGGGACTATTCTGCTGCAGCCCTCATTGTACGCCAAGCAGGCGGAACTGTAACAAACTTTTTCGGTAATCCTGACATTATGAATACAAACCATATCGTAGCAACAAATGGCCCCTTGCATACTGAAATTATTCAGTTATTACAAGGAGCCCTACCCAATGGAATTAAATAGGATTTGTTTCAGACTTTTGTCTTACCTTTTCCTCGCGAGCGCGCAGACTGAATTCACATCCACAGTATAATTGATTATAGAAATTATTTTCAAGTAATAGTTCTCCACGTCTATCTTGTAGCCCTCCGCGACGCCAATTTTGTTCCCAAAAACTAACTCCACCAACTGTTGCCGCAGCCTCTTGCCCGGCCCTATTAATCTGATCCAAATCTTTCCATCGCGATGAAGCCAATGTTGTTGTAAATAAAGAAAAACCGTTATCAACAGCGTATTCCGCCGTACGCCTCAAACGAAATTCAAAACAACGCTCACAGCGCTTTCCACGTTCGGGTTCACCTTCAAGACCTTTCATTTTATCTCGCCAACGGGCATGGTCGTAAACATCTTCCACAAATGGAACTTCCTGACGCAGAAGAAAACGCATAATTTCTGCTTTACGCACCGCATATTCTTCCAGAGGATAAATATTCGGATTACAAAAAAACACGGTAGGCTTCATCCCATTGTGCAGCATGCACTCAACGATAGCAGCCGAACACGGTGCACAACAGGCATGAAGAAGAACATTTGCTCCTTCGGCTTTCTGTCCATTCGGTAAAGTCAAAACCACTGATAAATATTTTTCTTTCACATCATTCATGTTATCAAAAATTGTTTCAATCAAAAGAACTATTGCTCAATGAAATCTATTTATCTATTCCCATGTATTTTTTTTAAGGTAGCTGTTTGAATAGTTGTTGCCGAATAGGTTCTGGATTTTATTGTCAATTATCCCAAGATGCGAGGGCACCTCTATCTCATTTTATTCCTTATAAACTTTATAATTTTGATAAACAGTTAGAAATAAAAGCCAAAACCAATTTTAAGGCCTACCATACTCTTATTGCTAAAGTCATCCAAACTCATTTTATAATATACCGAGGGCTCAAACGTAACATAATGATTCAGGTAAAAAGCATAGCCCACTTCAACAGGAATCATCATATCATTACGATTTGGCGTGAAATGATCAAATTCTCCTCCAGCACCTATAAAAACGCCATTCTCGCTAAAATAATAACGTAAGCCCAGCCCCGTACTAAAATCGTCGATGGCGGTAGTATGATTATAGCCAACATCGGCCTTTACTAACACCTGATCTGCAAGAAAAATACCAGCAGAGGCATTCATGCCAAGACGGAATTTTTCATTCGTACTATAAGACACTCCCACTCCCGTTGTAGAAAGTCCGAAATACTTTGTACCAGCCTCAAACTGCGCATTAGCACTAACCACGATGGCCAAGAGCATCATACTTAAAATCCATTTTTTCATTTCTATCGCTGTTTTTATGTTTGTTATTCCTTAAGTATTATCTACAGAGTCTTTGGCAAAAGTAACAAAAAGTTTTGACTTCAAAGATAAAAATGTACTTTTGTAAACGATTAAACGATGAAACAACATATTATAACAATCATCTGCCTGGTACTGGTGATTCTGGTCCACTGTAATCAGTCCGCAGCACAAGCACCCAAACGAGAAGTAAGAGCCGTATGGCTTACTACCATCGGCGGACTCGACTGGCCTCATACTAAGGCGCACGATGCAGAAAGCATTCTACGTCAGAAACACGAATTAATAGAAATCTTGGATAAATTGCAAGCTGCAAAATTCAATACCATTCTATTGCAAACACGAATTCGCTCTACCGTAATTTATCCCTCCGCCATCGAACCCTGGGACGATTGCCTTACGGGGCATGCAGGTAAAGATCCAGGATACGACCCTTTGAAATTTGCCATCGACGAATGTCACAAACGCCATTTGGAACTCCACGCATGGGTCGTTGCTTTTCCCGGGAATAGCTTCAGAACGGCAGCTGCTCTGGGACGAAACGCTCTACAAAAGAGAGTTCCACAACTCTGCATGAAAACAAACGACTTCTGGATGCTTAATCCTGGAGAACCCGCAACAACAGATTATCTGGCACGTCTATGTCGCGAGATTGTAGACAATTATGATGTGGACGGCATTAATTTAGACTATATCCGTTATCCCGAAAAAGAAGTAAAATATAATGACAGCCGTACTTATCGCAAATATGGTCAAGGTAAAAACCTCGCCGATTGGCGTACGGACAACGTAACGCGCACCGTGAGAGCAATTTATCATACGGTAAAAGAAGCCAAGCCATGGGTCAGATTAAGTTGTTCTCCCATAGGTAAATACGAGGATCTCTCACGTTACACTTCACATGGGTGGAACGCCTTGCGCACAGCAAATCAAGATGCCCAAGGCTGGCTCAAAGAAGGTATCATGGACATGCTCATACCGATGATGTATTTTGAAGGTGATAATTTTTTCCCTTTTGCCATGGATTGGATTGAAAACGCAAACGGCCGAATCATTGTTCCGGGCTTAGGTGCCTACATGTTGCCGGAAAACGAACGAAACTGGCCTTTGGACATTATCCAACGAGAAGATTATGTCTTACGCCAAATGAAGGCAAACGGTCAAGCCTACTTCCGCAGCCGTTTTGTTACGGAAAACAGTAAGGGACTGTATGAATTTTTACAGAAACAATTTTACACCACGCCAGCTATAACACCTGCTCTCAGCTGGGAACCACAACAACTGCCAGAACCATTACAAAATCCCCAAATAAGTCTTCTACAAAAAAGTACCCGCCTCAGTTGGACCCCGCAACAAGGCGTAACTTATAATGTATATCGTTCATGCACTTATCCAGTAGATACGGAGTGCCCTGAAAATATTCTAGCCTACGGTCTAAAAAACAACATCTTAGAATTAAGTTGGATTTTCCCTGAAGGCCTGATGCCTTATTTCGCAGTAACCTCCATGAACCGATACGGCAGCGAAAGTAAACCCGTAGCTTTCAATACACCGACAAAAGCATCACAAAATGCTTGCACCGGCCTACTAACATTGAATGGCAACAAACTCATTTTGCCAACCAAAAACCGTGAAGAATTTATTCTGATAACCGATGCAGAAGAACGCACCGTTTTAACAGCCCCCTATACCGAGGAGTTTAATTTTTCCAGTTTAAAACCGGGATTTTATACCATACGTAGTTTAGGTCAGAAAGCCAACAGCCACTGTTTGGGGAAGCTCATTGTTACAGCGCAAAATAATAAGTTACATTGAATTTGCAGACTATCCCCCAAAGCCACACCTAAAAGTTCAACTCCTATCAAACTATATTTATTCCATTTCAAAATATATTTGTTGCACTTTTTACGAATAGCCTCACAGTTTCAACGAATAGCCTCCTTGTTTTTACAAATGCAAACCTACAAAACACAGTGAGGAAGACAGATAACCATTCAAACATTTCATCAAAAAACAAATATGAATTTCGAGGAATAGATGTTATGCATTATTTTTCATCTAACTGTTTTTGATCTAAAGACTTACGACATTAACGTTACAGTGGAGTTATTTGAAAGAAACAATAAGGTTGTTTTCGTTTGAATGTTCCTATGCAAAGCGTGTTATCATTAAGAGATATCTTATGCCTTTACTTTTTCAGCCCATTTAAAATTACATACTTAACAAAAGGCCATTTGTTCGTAAAGAAAATCTCAAAAAAGGAAGCGTTCTACACATTCACGAATTTGCTTCCAACCATGCAACATAATGCGAATCCTGACATAATGGTGTCAACAACAAACAGCCCGAGATCACCCCCCCGTCACTATCAAAATGAGGTAACGAGAAATTTTGAACAAACTCTCTGAGACGTTCGGGATGATCGTCATAACGAATGCGAAAAAAAGCAGAAACTCCCGTTCCCAACAATCGTTCCAAATGCATTGAAAACAAACCCATAGTGGTGCGCACATTCATTTCTACACACGGATGCAAGAGCAAATGCCCCTTCTCTCGACAAATCATCATGTCAACACCAAGAGGACCGACATAATGTCCTTGAATCTTTTCAGAAAGAATCGTTTCAAGACGTTTCACCACCTGATTATAAACTTCTTCATTAAAATCATGAAAAACGAGTTCACGAAGGATCTTTTGACTCCCAACTATATTACCTAAATAACCGCAACGTTCAGATGTAAAAAAAGAAGATAGCCCCACATAGCGCACCTTACCGGAAGATTCGGAAATAAATTCTGCAGCCAAATCAGCTACCTTATCATATAGGGGTTCCACAACGACCCCTCCTTGAGAAGAAAGAATCCGCTTGCACCAACCGGAAACAGGAGGAATTAATTCCCCATCTGCAAAACGCAAACCACGTCCACTACTTGACCATGGCGCCTTCAATACAGAATGCTCATACTCTTTTACAGCAACAATTACAGACTCCTCATCACTGCAAAATTGAGACTTACCACAAAGAGGTAAGCCTTCCAAATCAGCATTCAAACGTGATAAAATTTCAACAGCAACACGACGCGAAGCCAAACGACGCACAACATCTATATTATCAAAATCCGACTGAAATACAGCATCAATACGATGAAGCAACCAAAAAAGCTGTGCATCCACCCCCCATGGCGTCAGAACAAAATCTTGAGGTAAACATGAAAGTGAGACAAAATTAACTTCCGGACAAAGCGAAGCATAAAAACTGTTACAATCCGACAGACGATGTTCCGAAACAACAACGGCATCACCAACAGAGGCACAAAAAGCAGCGAGTGACATCAAGTCTTCCTCCATTGAGCGCACTTGAAGTGGCGAAATGTAATTGCCTCTTCCATTGGCGAGCGCCAACTCATGGGAATAATTGAAATAAAATAACTTCACGTTGCAAAGATACATTATATGTTATATTTTTGTCACTTATAACTAACAAAATGCCATATTTTTTTTGTACTTTTGCATCATCAAACTACAGAGTATGGAGAACTTCTTTCAAAGACATGCTTACCTGATTGAGCATACCGACTGTACCATGACGCGCCCCCTAATGAACGAAATCGACTGGAATTGCAGAATGATTGGCATCAAAGGGCCTCGCGGCGTTGGTAAGACCACTTTCCTTCTGCAATATGCCAAGAAGAATTTCAATGTAAACTTGGGACGTTGTTTGTACATCAACATGAACAGCTTCTACTTTCAAGGTCGTGGCATTGTAGACTTTGCAGAAGAATTTATTAAACGCGGAGGTAAAGTACTCATCATTGACCAAGTATTTAAACAAAACGGCTGGCAAGATGAATTATGCGAATGCTTTCACCGTTTCCCACAACTTCATATTATTTATGCCACTACTACCGTAGACTATCCCAATGCAGACCAACACGAACTGAGTAAAATCAGCAAATGCTACGTTCTCCACGGATTTTCTTTTCGGGAATATATTAACCTGCAAACACAGGTTAACCTGCCCAAAATTACACTGGATGACATTCTGAATCGCACAGAACTTACCCAGAAAAACATTCTTATCAAGGTACGCCCATGGAACTATCTTCAAAACTATCTCCACCATGGCTACTACCCTTTCTATATGGAGAATCACAACTTTACAGAGAACTTGTTGAAATCTATCAATATGATGCTGGAAGTGGATATTTTGTTCATCAAACAAATCGATGTAAAGTATTTGCCACGTCTCAAAAAGTTACTATATTTGTTGGCTCTAAGCGGGAACACCTCTCCTAACGTCAGCAATCTGGCGAAAGAAATAGGCACCTCAAGAGCTACAGTGATGAATTACATGAACAATTTAGAGGAAGCGCGACTAATACATCAGATTTTCAAATCACAAGGACTGGCTCCGAAAAAGCCTGCACGTATTCTGATGCACAATACCAATTTGCTTTACTCCATTTTGAGTGATGCACCCAGT
>Ga0172378_10005935_pt1 | contig 11404 bp, 5 predicted proteins | sample GrowelOW332metaG_FD_119755 | JGI IMG/M metagenome (GOLD analysis project Ga0172378, IMG submission 119755) | Groundwater microbial communities from an aquifer near a municipal landfill in Southern Ontario, Canada - Pumphouse #3_1 metaG | ecosystem: Environmental > Aquatic > Deep subsurface >... | reverse complement strand
ACTCGAGATGTAGTTTTCGCGCGTCACTTCGTGGAAAGACTTGGGGATTCCCTTAAAGCTTACGTAGATTTACCATATATTCCTGATTCTCCACTTACAAATCCTAGGGCATTGAAAGCAGGATATAAACCTAAAGAAGCGACTCATGCATTAGCATATTTTTATAGCATGGGACGTTGGCTTATGGAAGATTGGTATCAGAGACTTGATTATCCGATAATACCTGAATTTGCTATTACATCTGTTCCTAATGTATCAAGTTTGAAAAAGTTTATACCTGAGAATGAGATGTGGCCTCCTGGTCTTAGTTGGGGTCATCATTGGGCAGACTTTGATAAGCTTAGAATGCAGAATTTCGACACATTTGGTTCTGAACATAATGAAGAACTTCAAGATTTTGTGGATGCTACTCAAATATCACAAGGTGTAATATTCCAAAATGGTATAGAGTATTTTAGAAGACATAAACCTCATTTAAGTGCTGTGGCATTATGTCATTTAATTACTTATTGGCCAGATATGAAATGGGGACTTATTGATGGGTATGGTCAGGCAAAAAAATCTTTAGAGTATGTCCGCAGAGCATATCAACCTCTTTTAGTCAATCTAGATTTTAAACGTAGACGGTGGCATAAGAATGAAAATTTCAAAGGGTCTATCTGGATAGATAATGATTTATATCGAACTTATAAAAACTGTACAGTTACTATTAAAGTTATATCAGGAGGACAGAAGGTTATTATGAATAAATCCTATAGAATTAAGAAAATTGAGCAAAATAGCGCAAGTAAATATATTGATATAAACACTCCACTACTAAATATTGGAACCTCTATCAAAAAGTTTACCGGTGACGAAAATGTGTCAGAAGCTGTAAATTTTGCTTCACCCGAGCTTCCTTCGAATGATAAAGTTTTTTATGTTATTTTATCCTTGAAAAATTCAGAAGAAAAAGAAATATCATATAATCAATATTTCTTTTTAATTGGAGATCAAGCTGAAGCTACTAAAAAAATGAATGAAATGGGAAAAGAGGGTGGAAAAAATATAAGCACTTATACTTATAGTAATTATTACCAATTTTATCCATCGATAAATGGGAAAGGAAAAATGCGTCAGTCTGATAAGGAAATACCTCGTGCTGCACATTTTGGACGACATAATTAAAATATTTTGATAGAATGTGCCATTATTAGTAAATAATTTACATTAATGGCGCTTTTTATGTTTTTAAGCCTTAAATGTGAAAAATTATTGAAGATAAGGAATTTTTGAGTATATTTATTTAACCTTAAATCTAAAATTTAGCGATGTGTATAAAAATTTAATATCTAAATGGGTGTTAGTATCCTTTATTCTTATTTCATTTTGCTTTACGAGTATAGCTGAGACATTTAACTCTGATAAGTATAATATTAGTTTATTGAAAAATGTGCCACATAGTGAAATTAATGACATTATACAAGATGATCATGGTTTTATGTGGTTTGCTACTCTTGATGGCCTTTATCGATATGATGGCTATAATTATAGCGTATATCAGCTTAATAATAAACCGAATTCTATTAGCAGTAATATGATATTATGTATGGCTAAAGACCATTTCGGGAATATATGGTTCAGTACTTATGGCAGAGGCATATCTAAACTGGATGTAAAGACTAGAAAATTTGTAAATTATCCTTTACCTTCTTTAGTTAATGAACATATATTTAATAAGGATATTGTTTCTATGATATTCGATAAAGATGGTAACCTATGGATGAATAATACTATGGCTTTATTTAAAATAGAATTCAATGATACTGATTATTCTATTAAAAAGACAAGTTATTTCTATTATGATAAAAAGGAAGGAAATACTATCGATAATTTGAATTGTGTTTATCAAGATAAATATGATAATATATGGCTAGGAACCAATTTTAGACTATTTAAGCTTCTGTCTTTCGTTGATGGAAGAATAACTACCAAAGAATATAGAATCAGAGCTAAGTGTATTTCGGAAAATAGTGATGGTTTGGTGATTGGAGGAACAAATATATATACGTTAAAATATAATAAGAAGGAAAAGAGTTATAATAATATCAAACTCATATTAGATGATACAGCAGATGATATAATAGCAGATAATTATGAAATATGGTTTGGAAATCGTAATGGGGTAGGTCTTTTAAAAAAATCTATCAGAGATAGTTGGAAAGTCACTTTACGTCTAAATAAAACTAATCTTCCTTTTACTTTTCAAAGTAATGTGATTACATGTCTTTTAAAAAATTCATTTAATCAAATATGTGTTGGAACCCGTGGAGCAGGGGCTTATTATATAGCTAGAAAAACTAAGAAGTTTTATAATTATTCACCTACAGCATATCCAGAAGGCAATGTAAATAAACTTACTAGAGCATTATTTGAAGATTCAAATAAAAACTTATGGATAGGTGATGAAGAAAATGGAGTATTCTTATTGAAAAATAATAAATACTTTTATTCTAAATACAAAAATATTCATGTTAATGTGCAAAGTGAAGATAGGGCTTATGCATTCGAGGAAACAAAAGGGAAAAAAGATATTGTATGGGTAGGAACATCATATCCTACAGGATTAGTGGCAATAGATGAAAATTCTCTAGAAAAAATTGTTCAGAAAAAAGATGAAATTGAACAAATAGGTTTTGTTTTTGCTTTAAAAGCTACATCGAATCATACGCTTTGGGCTGGTACTTATAACAATGGACTATATAGACTGCATATAGACGACAATGGTCAAATTTTAGATAAAAAACAGTTTACAAATGAAAATTCATATCTTTCATCTAATATAATACGATCAGTGTATCAGGATAAAAATGGTAATTTATGGATTGGTACAGATATGGGAATTAATAGGATAAAAAAGAAAAATTTGGAAAATGATGATTTGCATATTTCACATAGTCTGAATGGCACTACTCGTACTAATATCTCACAGTATTATATTTTGGAAATTACGGAGGATGATAAAGGAAATATGTTGTTTGGCACTATGGGGAATGGATTGTTAATTTATAATCCAGTTAGAGATTCTCTTAAAATTATATCTCAAGAAAATGGTTTGGCGAATGGTTCAGTAAAATCAATAGTGCTCGATCCTAACAAAAAAAACTTGTGGCTATCAACAAATCGTGGTATTTCTATGTATAATCCCGAAACTGGAAGGATTATTAATTACGGAAAGGAAAGCGGAATAAAAGAAACGGAATTTTGTGAAATATGTGGAATAAGAAATAGTAGTGGCCAGATGATTTTTGGAAACAGAAATGGAATTTTAGTTTTTAAGCCAGAAGATATTAATAATACAGCTATACCTCCTTATTTGTTTCTTACTGACTTGTATGTGAATAACAAACTTATAGAAGTAGGAGATACTAGTGATAATATTCTGCCTTTGAGTATGGAATATATGAAACAATTGAATCTTAAGTATAGTCAGCATAATTTTTCTATAGATTTCGTTGGTATTCAGCTTAATGCTTTGAATAATATCAAATATGAATATCGACTGAAAGGTTTTGATGATAAGTGGATAACTACAAATAAAGACAGAAGGAATGCTACATATACAAATTTGCGCGAAGGAGACTATTTATTTCAGGTAAGAGCTTATAATGGAAATGGAATAATTTCAAAAAAATGTACTCAGCTAAAAATACATATAGCACCACCGTTTTCAAGGAGTATTGTAGCTTATATTCTATATGTTATATTCTCTCTTCTTATCTGTTCCCTTGCATACTACATCGCAAGTACGTTCTATAAAAAACAGAAGGAAATTTACAAGGTAAGACTTGAAAAAGAAAAATCTGATGAAATAAATCAATATAGATTCCAGTTTTTTACAAACGTATCTCATGAATTTCGCACTCCTTTGACTTTAATAAATATACCTCTTGAAAATCTAATAAATCAAGCGAAAAAACATAATAATAAAGAAGAAGAGATTGATTTGCATGTTATTAAACAAAACTCAGAACATTTAATGACATTGATTAATCAACTACTGGATTTTAGAAAAATAGAAAAGGGAAAAGAACATTTTATCTTGAAGCCTGTTAATCTAAATCAGTTTATAAATTTATTTAAAGAACAATTCGCAGGTTGGGCAAGTAAAAAACATATTGATTTTATATACGAATATCCCTCTGAGGATATTATAGCAGATATTGATAAGTCTATGTTTGAAAAAGTTATGTATAATTTACTTTCTAATGCTTTTAAGCATACTGCAGCTGAAGGAAAAATAGGTATTACACTTTCTAAGCAGTATGAACAAATAAAGATAACTATTTCAGATAATGGGACTGGCATAATGAAAAAGAATCTGCCTTATGTTTTTAATAAATTTTATCAAGGAAATGAATCTGTATATGTTAATCAAGAGGGTAGTGGTATCGGATTGGCTTTATGTAAGAGTATAATAGAGCAACATAAAGGAACTATTGATATAGAAAGCGAAGAAAATGTAGGAACTAAAATCTTTATTCATTTGAAATCGTCTATGGTGAGCTCAGTAGAAGATACAGATTATTCTCTTTCATCAAAAACCGAGTTGATGGAGAATTATAAATTATCTTCATATCATGAAATCAAATATGACGATGTTATGAAAAAATATGTGGTGCTTATCGTCGAAGATAATATGCAACTATGTAATCAGATTCAAAAAAATCTTGGAGATCAATATTATACTTTAGTAGCAGAAAATGGGCAAGAAGGTCTTGAAACATGTATCAAACATCAGCCAGATATAATATTAACAGATATTATGATGCCTGTTATGAATGGAATAGATATGTGTGTCAATATTAAGAAAAATGAGGAGATTAGTCATATCCCAATTATAGTATTTACTGCTAATAATACAGTGAAAAATAAAATTGATAGTTTTAATATAGGACATGTAGATGCTTATATTGAAAAACCATTTAATATGGAAGCTCTTAAAAGTCAGATGGTCTCGTTATTGAGCAATATTAAGTCTCTAAAGGAATCATATAAAAAGAATGCAATAATATCTCCGGATAAAATAGCTCATACTAAAACAGATCTTAACTTTCTAAATAAGATAATAGCTATAATAAACAAGAATATGAGTGACCCAGATTTTAACGTGCAAAAATTGGCTAAGGAATATAGTGTCTCTCGTACATATTTAAATAATAAAATTAAAGCTCTTACAGGTGAAACAGCCAATAAATTTCTCAGAAATATAAGACTTGATTATGCTGCTAAATTAATCTTGCAGAAAGAACTTAACATATCTGAGATCTCATGGAAAGTAGGTTATGGAGATATTAGTTCTTTCAGAATAAGATTTAAGGAGAGATTTGGTGTTACTCCTACTAAATATAAAGGTTAGAGATAGTTCTCTAACCTTTACATAATATATTTAATAATCAGATTATTTATTTGTTTTTTCGAGAAGCACGTATAACGACTACTCCGTGAGGTCTGACCGCAGCTGTAAAATTATTTTTATAAATTCCAATATTCTTTTGACGCCATACATCGCGAAATACTTGAGGACCAGTTAAACCTAAATCTTTCCAAGAAATAGTAACTAATGTAGATGCTTCATCCTCAGAAGGAGCTTTGTCAGATACTTCTTGTGGATTAAAATTAAATATACCAAAAGCTTTATCTCCATTAGCTAAATCTTTAACTATAATAGAAATTCCATTTTTATTATATACTTCTTTTCCTGGTTTGACTAATCTATCTTGGTCTATATCTAGAATCTCTAGGTTAGTTACCAGATTTTTTTCGAATTCTCCAAAATTACTTATTTTACCAGAATCGTTATCACTTATTAAATTACAACTCAATAAAAAAGGAGCACCCCATAATGCATAAGAAGACACATGACTATATAATTCGTCAGCAGACAATGCACGCTTAGATCCGTATTTCTGCAGGCCTACCATTAAGAAATCAGGATCTGGGATGTGTCCAGCACAGCCCTCAAAACCTTCTTTAATCCATTTATTGTGATGCATATAATTGTCCACTAGATTTATATGTGATCCGTCAGTATTCCAACGGGCACGAATATCTCCACCAGTCCTAAATACTTGTGCATAACGACGACAAGTTTCTCCTTGCTCCATAGGGCAGGAGTTAGAAATAGCGAAGACGATATCTCTTCCACTATTGGCCAATGCCTCTGACATCGTAGCAATGCTAAGCGAATCGTTAGGATTCCAGTCATATTTCATGTAATCCACTCCCCACTGTGCCCATTGCCTTGAATCCTCATCATAAAAAGTGTATTTACCCATACGAGATGCCATGCCTTCTACATCTTTATTTTTGAAATTTATTAACATCGATTTATCCCAATACCCATTTTTATGATTGCTACTCTCACCGACATATCCAGCATAAGATGTTATCCAAGGAGTTGAGTATATTCCGAATTTTAATCCCATCGCATGAATAGTATCGCTAAGAGCTTGAATATCAGGAAATTTTTCATTTGGCATTATAGCATTATATTTTCCTCCACGCTTTCCTTGCCAAGCATCATCGATGTTTACATAATTATAGCCATATCTGTCTAAACCTAATTTCTTAATAGCTAATGCATTATCTAATACTTTGTCTTGTGAAACTAGTTTTTTAGTAGCTATCCAACTACTCCAGCCCATAGGAGGAGTCAGGCAAATCTCAGCTCCAACTTTTATCGTCAAATCTCGTGAATAACTTCCGAGAGCATTACTAGCTGTTAGTTTTACTTTATATTCTTTTATGGCAATATTTGTTTGGTAGTTCTTTTGCACCTTAGAAGTATTATCAGAGATACAACCTTTAATAATACCTGTGCTTTTGTCTAAAGATAATCCTTTGGGCAGATTCTCAGCCGAAAAGGTCATAGGTCGCTGTCCTGTGGCCGCGATAGTATATAAAAATGGAGCATTTGGTCTGACACCAAATATTTCTGCACCATTTATTCTTGGTGTAGCAGCTGTGGGAGGAGTTAAAATATAATATCCATTACCATAATCTGGATTATAAACTTTCTGTGAATTCTGACAGCTTGAAAAAGCTAAGCTAGCTATAATCGTACTGTATGTCAATAGTTTTTTCGAATTGATTAATCGCATAATTTTGTTATGTTAATATAGTATATCACAAAATTATAAAACTATATATGTATATATGTCTATATGAGTAAATATCATGTGCTTCTAGATGAGTGTTACTATATTTTGTTTAAATTTGCATTTATAGTTTATAAAGCCATGAAAAAATATTTATTACACTTTTTATTGTTGATAATTACAATCCTATTTTCTAGTTGTGCGAATAAGTCTGCAATGCTTACTAAATCAGGATTGAATCCAGCCAATTTCGAAACAGAAATGCAAGGGAAGAAAACTCATCTTTACACATTGACTAATAAAACAGGCATGGAGGTCTGTATTACAAACTTAGGAGGAAGAATAGTTTCTTTAATGGCGCCGAACCAAGATCGTAGTAAGCTTTATGATGTTGTTCAAGGATTTGATAAAGTAGAAGATTATTTGAAACGTAACAACTGTCACGGTGCTATCGTCGGTCGTTTCGCCAATAGAATTAAAGATGGTCGTCTGCCTATAAATGGTGATACTTTATATTTGCCACCAAATGAGAATGGAAATACTTCACATGGAGGCATATCGCCTTGGCATAATCGTGTGTTTACACCTATATTTATTGCTAAAAATAAATTAGTATTGTCTCTATTTTCGCCAGAGGGTGAAGGTGGCTTTCCTGGTGCAGTGACACTGAAAGTCATATATACATTGACTGAAGAAAATGAACTAGATATAAGTTATATAGCCACGACGACTAAGCCAACAGTGATTAATGTCACCAATCATAGTTTTTTTAATCTCACAGGGAAACTTGGCGAATCGTGTGGGGAGGATAGTTTACAGATTTTTGCTGATCGATATCTTGGTGTAGATGATGAGAATGTCGCAGATGGTAGCTTAATAAGTCTTGATGATAGTCCACTGGATTTCAGGTATTTACATTCGTTAAATGATTGCTACGAAAGCCAGGATTCGTTTATCGTAGCGAAAAAAGGCATTGACCTTTGTTATGACTTAAATAAAAAAGCAGAATTTGCTTTAGCTGCGATATTTAGTGATGCAAATACTGGTATTAAAATGCGGATTTCTACTGACCAGCCAGGTTTATGGATATTTACATCTAATTCTGATAAGGTTCAAGATTATGGTAAAGGTAATATTCCTTACCATCAACATAGTGGTGTAGCTTTTGAAACGCAACATTTTCCAGATGCTCCTAATCATCCAGAATGGGATAGTACGCTGTTAAATCCTGGTGATACACTTCGCACTCATACAACGTATGCTTTTTAATGTGATATTGCCAAATTACCAGATTTCATTGCTTATTTTAGTTGTTATATATAATTTATTCTAAGGCACATTTAAGTAATTGACAAAGACAGTACAAGATATTAAAAAGTATATATTTACAAAAATATTAGAATAGTCTTAACTAAAACTTTTTGTAAAATTTTTAACAATTAATATATGAAAAAACAATATTTTGTAAGTTTTTTTTCTGTTTCTTTAGCATTAATGAGCATGTTGTCTTTGAATTGCAGAGCTAAACAAGGATGTCCAATAGTATCTCACAGCATTATCAAATCTGATACATTAAAAAGTGAGAATATATCCAGTTTTATTGATCGTTTTCTTCCTATACCTTCACACGGAAGATTAAGTAAAAATGTGTGGGGAGCATCAAATGTTATCCCAAGAGATTCTCATAATGGAATAGAATCTCCTGATTTTTCCTATTGGGGTGGTAAGATATTAAGAGGTGATGATGGGAAATATCATTTATTTGTAGCTAGATGGCCTCAAAATATAATACATAGGGAAAAAAGTGGACATGTATGCTGGTGGGATTCAGATGTCGTACATGCAGTAAGTGACAAGGCATGTGGACCATATAGTCCTATTGATGTTATAGGTAAAGGACATAATCCAGAAATATATAGATTAAAAGATGGTAGGTATGTAATAGGTGTAATGGGAGCTAAAGCTTATATAGCGAATAGTTTGAATGGACCATGGAAACAGATTGAAACGAAATTTGATTTTATCGATAAAAAGCAAAATGAAACAAATAGAACTTATTTGATGAAGGATGATGGCAGCATTTTGATGATGAACAAGGAAGGTCATCTTTTTACATGTGCAGCAGGAGATGTTGAGCATTTTGTGGAAATTCCTAATGTGCCAGTTGTATATGTAAGAAAAAATGGTTCCCATGAAGAAGACCCGGTAATTTGGAAAGATGAGATTGGATATAACCTTATTGTAAATGATTGTAGGGGAAGAAAAGGATATTATATTACTTCAAAAGATGGACTTAAATGGAACTATGAAGAAGGATTAGCTTATACTCCAGATATTGTATATCATGAAGATGGAAGTGCTGAAAGTTGGTATAAATTAGAACGTCCGAAAGTATTGCTTGATCAATATGGAAGAGTTACACATATGAATTTTGCTGCTATAGATACTCTTAAAAATGAAGATAGGGCTAATGATAATCATAGTTCAAAAAACATTGTTGTGCCATTGCTGGTTCCAAGAAGGCTTAAGCTTTTAAATAAGATGCCAGTTAACGAGTCTACACATCTAATTCGTGTTGAGATTCTCGCAGAAGAAGGTTTTAATCCTCAAAATGATGTGATTATCAGTTCTTTACGTTTTGGTAGTACATCTGTAATTAATAGTGGAAATGGATCTCGTGCCATTAGAACAAGAATTACTAAAGATGGTTTGCTAGTAACATTTAGAGGAAAAGGTACAGGCCTTTCTGATAAAGATTACAAAGCTAAATTAATTGGTAAGAATAAAGATAATAAACCATTATTTGGGTTTGTTAGAATTATTGATTGGGAATAGTCTAAAATTTTGCCGTTTATTTTGACTTTAAAGAGGAAAAGAAAGAGTCCTTTGTTTGGTGGTTTCTGTGACTTTATGGCTTCTGTGGTTTCTGACAGAGAGATAGTGCAGCGTTGTACTTCTGAAATGGAGACTTAATGCGGTCGGATAACCTTTTATCTCCTGCATCAAGCTACCTTTAGCCATTTTTTGTGGCATCATTATCAAGACACCATTTCAGAAGTACAACGCAGCACTTTCAAAGAGCAGTAAAAAATCAACCAGGAAATCGGCCTTTTTTCAAAACCTCTGTAACTAGCAGTAATACAAATACTTACAGCAATTTTACAAAAGTAGTGATTTCCTGGTTGTAGCACTTTTTGGCCAAAATACCCATCAACCAGGAAATTGACCTTTTCGCCAAACCCTTGTAACTAGCAGTTACACAAATACTTACAGTGATTTCTCAAAAACCGCGATTTCCTGGTTGTTTTTTAGCCAACTAATTTGGCGATATAAAAGCCTGATAAACTAACTAGTGCAGTTAGAATCATTCCCCAAGCAATGTCAATAAATACGATAGGAAGAGGCCAATTTTTTAATGTTGCCAGATTTGTTAGGTCATAGGTAGCGTAGGTAAATAGGCCGAATAAACCACCCATTACTATAGCGTGTAATACAGAACCCTTATTTATTGCCGGGTAAATGGCGAAAATAGATATGCCGACTATGTATATAAGGTAGAAAATTAATGCTGCTGTCCAGTTTACTTTATCGCTTAAGAAGTCTCCTAAGTATTTATGGTACATGTTTTTTGCTATCAGACCTAACCATGCCATGTCTATAAGAAGAAAGACGATAGTAGTTAATAGATAATTGATTATAATATTTTTTATGCTCATAGTACATTAAGTTTAGAAATGTCATCAATAATTAACTCAAGGTAATAATTATTTTTTAAAGCAACTATACAAAGTATTACGATCCAGGTCGCTATGGCTTCAATATGCGAGTAATAAATTTTTAGAAGTCCCAAATATATAGTGTAACGATACTTGGTATCCGGAATTTTTTATATGGCAATGTTTTGGTTTTCGATCTTTCGTCCTTCGTTTCATGAGTAAACTTCCGAAAGCAGCACAAAACAGGGCAATATTAAAAATATCTATGTAAAATTTCATAAATTTGTTTATTGAAAAATATTTGGCATTTTTTTAACAACCAAACTACACTATGATAAAATATTACACACTTCTGATAATTGGATTTCTATTAAGTTCATGTGCTACATTGATTAATCAGAAGAATGTTGATCTGACTATACATTCTGATACAGATTCAGTTAAAATATGTGTGAACAATGATACAACAAGATGGTATAATACACCAAAAAGGATAAATGTTGAGCGATCAAGGAATGATTTATTGATAATTGCTAAAAAGGATAGTGT
>Ga0172378_10005934_pt1 | contig 11404 bp, 10 predicted proteins | sample GrowelOW332metaG_FD_119755 | JGI IMG/M metagenome (GOLD analysis project Ga0172378, IMG submission 119755) | Groundwater microbial communities from an aquifer near a municipal landfill in Southern Ontario, Canada - Pumphouse #3_1 metaG | ecosystem: Environmental > Aquatic > Deep subsurface >... | reverse complement strand
CAATGCTAAAATCAAATCTTTTAGAGCTAGTTTAAGAGGGGTAAGAGATGTGAACTTCTTTATTTATCGTTTAACTAAAATTTATGCTTAATATGAAAATCCCACAGCTTTTCGGTATGATCCGAAATAAGTACACTTTACTTCTACTGATTCATGGCTCTTAATCAAGGTATAAAGTACCCCTTATTTCATAAACTTATATGACTAGGGCAAACACTCTATATGACTAGGACAAGCGCGTTACTTGTCCTAGTCATATAGAATAGATCAACTTAAAGAAGGAGTGTAATACAAAATGTAGTAGAATAAGCGAGGGTATAAAATTTAAATTTTATACCCTCGCTTATTCTATGTGACTCGGGTGGGACTCAAACCCACGACCTCCAGAACCGGAATCTGACGCTCTATTCAACTAAGCTACCGAGCCTTATTGTATATTCAACACAAAAGTAGATAAAAAAATAAACTCAACCTAATCTAATGTTTAAATTTACACCTGGGTTGTAAACGTATTTGATAATAAGATAAGTTAGATGAAAAAGCTATCTCAAAGTGTCAGAATATAGCTGTATAAAATCGCATTTTAATTATTATTCCCTATCTTTGCTACACAAAAATTAAAACTAGCACGCCATATATGAGCTATCTTATAAAACCAAAAGGATATAAACCTTTATTAGATCTGAAACAGACAGAACTGGGTATTAAACAAATAAAAGATTTTTTTCAAACAAATTTATCTGCTGAGCTTAGACTACGTAGAGTTACTGCTCCACTATTTGTTCTTAAAGGTATGGGTATTAATGATGATTTAAGTGGCACAGAACGCCCTGTTTCATTCCCTATTAAAGATCTTCAAGATGCTGAAGCAGAAGTAGTCCATTCACTAGCCAAATGGAAGCGAATTACATTAGCCGATTATACTATTGATACGGGTTATGGTATTTATACCGATATGAATGCAATTCGTGCAGATGAAGAATTGGGTAACCTACATTCATTATATGTGGACCAATGGGACTGGGAACGTGTAATTACAGATGAAGATAGAAATATTGATTTCTTAAAAGATATAGTTAATAGAATTTATGGTGCAATGATACGTACTGAATACATGGTATACGAAATGTATCCTGTAATTCGTCCTATCTTACCTCCAAATATTCATTTCATTCATGCTGAAGAATTACGTAGCATGTATCCTGATTTATCACCTAAAGAGAGAGAGCATGCTATTGCAAAAAAACACATCGCTGTATTCATTATAGGTATTGGAAGCAAACTGAGTGACGGAAAAAAGCACGATAATAGATCTCCTGACTATGATGACTATACTACACTTGGTCTGAATGGCTATCCTGGTTTAAATGGTGATATACTTGTTTGGGATAGTGTTTTAGAACAGCCCATGGAATTATCTTCTATGGGTATTCGTGTAAATAAACCTGTATTGCTTCATCAACTTAAAGAGGAAGGAAAAGAAGATCGTTTAGAGCTATACTTTCACAAACGCTTAATAAATGATGAATTACCCCTATCTATTGGTGGAGGAATTGGTCAATCTAGACTGTGTATGTTTTATTTAAGAAAAGCACACATAGGAGAAATTCAAGCAAGCATCTGGCCCGAACAAATGAGAAAAGAGTGTAAAGAGCATCAAATACCACTTATATAATATTGAGGTATATAAAAAAAGTTATTATATGGACGTGAAAATTGAATCTAGTTGGAAAGAGCAACTACAAAAAGAGTTCAAGAAAGATTATTTTTACAACCTTACCCAATTTGTAAAACAGGAGTATAAGAATCACATTATTTATCCTCCAGGATCACAAATATTTAATGCTTTTAATCTTTGTCCCTTTAATGAAACGAAAGTAGTTCTGCTTGGTCAAGACCCATACCATGGACCTGGCCAAGCTCATGGGCTTTGCTTTTCTGTTAACGATGGAGTTCCTTTTCCACCTTCATTACAAAATATATTCAAAGAAATCAATAACGATTTAGATATCCCGATACCTACATCTGGCAATTTAACTCGCTGGGGCAAACAAGGTGTACTTTTATTAAATGCAACTTTAACAGTGAGAGCAAGGCAAGCGGGATCGCATCAAAACCAAGGGTGGGAACTTTTTACAGATGCTGTTATCCGCTTATTAGCTGAGAAAAAAGAGAATCTAGTTTTTATTCTTTGGGGTGCATATGCACAGCGTAAAGGTGCTTTTATTGACCGAAATAAACATTTAGTGCTAGAGTCTGCACATCCATCCCCATTAGCTGCCTATCGTGGCTTCTGGAACAACAATCATTTTAGCAAAACAAATAAATACTTGTCTTCTCACCATATGAGCCCTATTGAATGGTAGGTGAATAAAAAACAAGTTCAGAGGCAAACTTGATTATTGCTACTTACTAACAAAAAACAAACATCAACAACAAATCGGATAGTTATATAGAACTAATACCACTGGATATTGCTTTGCGTATGACTTCTTTGATCCCATTTCAAATCTTGTAACATACTTGCATTGGCACGAATGGTAAAGTTATAGTATTTCCAACGACCAAAAGGAGATATACTTGCAGACATATTGAAACAGTGCAAGTCACGCGAAACGGACATGGAGGTTTGAGTTACTTCCTTAACCGTAAAATCATATCCCGTACTAAAATTAATTGTCCAACGATTAGAAATCTTAATATTTCCTGAGGCATTAATATTATGGGTGTACTTATAAGGATAACGCATTGTTTTTTCATTAATCGGCTTAGAAGTATCCTCACGAATATTAAAAGAGTAGTTTACATTTAATGACCATGGCATTTTGAATACCTGATACCCATCCGAGTCAGCCTCGGCTTCTTTAACAGTCTTTTTAGGAGCAGTATCATATTCTGAATCATCTTCCCAATCATCAGTTGCAGGAGGAGTATCTGAAGTCTGCTTATCATCTTTCTTACCAAACCACTTCTTCCAAGTATCATTGTTAAAACTATAAGTAAAAGAAGAACCCCAACCTTGAAACCTACCAAAACGGCCATACGACCACTCTGTACGATCACCTACATATACATTTCCATTTTTATCAAACTGATACGCATAAGTAGCAAAAGATGAATTTAAATTAAAGGTATAGTTTTTAGATAACTTTAAACGAAGTCGCATAGACAAATCACTCCAAGGACGTTTCTCAGCAGCAAAATTATACGACAAACTAGCACCTAACTCGTCTATTAAGCTTCTCTTTACTACAGAATCACTCTTGGTTTTGTATTTCATTTCAATATTATTTGAAATATCAAAAGAAACAACCCCTTGCTTCCCTCTTCCAGGAACCCCAAAAGGTTGCTCACTATAAGGTGAGTAATATTGTTGATTACCATTAGCATCAGTGTATTCTTTATGATAACCAAAACGTGATGCTCCAAAATCGGGAGCTGCACTTAATGAGACTTGAGGAGTAAATACATGTCTAATCTGTATATCTTTGCTCTTCATAAACATGGGTTTATACATACCATATAACTTGGTATTAAGACTTAAACTAGCATTGTAATTATATACTCGATGGAAACCATAAATAGTATCAGTAGGCAACAACATTTTCTGTTCCTGATCATACTCCTTCATTATCTTTTTACTATACCACCGTTCTGTATAACTAACCGATGGAGATAGATTGAAATGCTTAAACAAAGAGAAAGTTGCACTAATTGGAACATTATGCTGCATTCCATTCGTCCAATCTTTAACTAAGCTCTTTTGAAACAACTCGTTATCCTTAGTTTTAATGCTATTTGTCATTCTACCAGAATAACTTAATGATATTTTTTCATACCATTTTTCATCACCTGCAGATCGTTTCCTCTTAAAGGGAAATTTTCTACTCATTGTTATATTTAAATCGGGTAATGTTACAGCAATAGAGGAGTCTCTCATCGTCTGCGCTATATTAAAAGTACTGGAAAGTGTAACGCCTTGATCAGGAAAACTCCTAGAATAACTAACACTCGAAGTTTTAGTATTTTGAGTTAATAAATTAGAGTCATATAAGTTATCAATATTTGAACGCTCATAACTACTTGTAGCAAAGTTAACTTGAGCAGAGAAAGTTGAAAAAGGATTTGCTTTAGCATCTTGTCTATGTGACCATACCACTTTAAAATCTTTAGCCACAGAAAAGTCAGGTAGTCCCTTATCTCCTAATTTTGTAACTTGATAATCGGCATGTAACGAACCCGAATAACGATAACGTTTATTATAATTTGTTTCTAAACCTAAAGCCCAAGAGCCTTTTGTGAAAATATCTCCAGTAAGCTTCAAGTCCATAATATCACTCATAGCAAAATAATAACCTCCTCGAGTTAAACCAAAACCTCGGTTATAGTCATCCATATAAGTAGGCATAATCACTCCAGAAGAGTAGCTAGATGTAAAAGGGAAAAAGAAAAAGGGTACAGCTATGGGAAGAGGTACATCTTCAACAACTAAATATGCGGGACCAGCTACTACATTTTTCTTAGGTTTTACTTTTGCTGTAGTCATTTGAAAGTAAAAATGGGGATTATCATGATGATCACAAGTGGTATATCGGCCACTTTGCATAAAGATCTCATCTTCTGCTCCTTTCTTAGCATTATAACTCGTTACATATCCTTCGCCTTGTTGGGTGACAATATTATGAATAAAACCTTTTTTTGACTTGAAGTTATAACGTATTGTTTCAGATTCGTAAGGAGTTTCTCCATCTTTAAAAACAGGACGTCCTTTAATTACATCTAAAGAGTCAGTCAATCCACGTGCAAAAACTGTACTACTATCCATATTCATAGTAATCGTCTCGGCTTCTAACTCAATGTTTTCATACGTTACTTTACCTTCTCCATATAAATGAGCATACCCTTCTTGAGTAAAAACAATAGAATCGTTAGCCTCATAAAAAACAGGAGCATCAAGAGGTTGTTTTTTAGACTTTGGCTGTTTTTTTAATGAATCCGTCTGAACTACAATAGATGAATCATTGGACATACGTAACGAATCATCTATCATATTATCGCCATCAATAGCAGCCGTTGTTACTAAAGAATCTATAGGCAAAACAGGCTCAATATTACCCTCTTGTTGTGCTATAGCTTTATTAGTAAGCAACAAAAACAATATAGTTAGAATAAAAGATGTAGTTATTTTACGTCTCAATGGCACCATTTGCCTAATATAATTATACTTTAATGAGCAAAAGTACATAATCTCTACTAATATAATAGAATAAAATCTCTTTTAATACTTATTTAGATATCATATAAAAAGTTCACACCACTTATCAAAACGTTTAGCACCTACCTCACTATATTTAGCTATACTTTCACGAGCTTCCTCTAAGCTTTTCTCCTCACCCAAATGTGTCTTTGAATAAAAGGTATCTGCAAAACAAATTAATTGCTCCTCTAATGAAATAGGCATCATATCTTTTATAGGAATTGGGAGGTTTAACTCAACGATATCTTTTTTAGTCAATCCTGCACCTGTATGCCTTTCACAAACTAATGCATGCTGTGGATAACCTTCTTTTCTTAATATTTCAGCACCTAAATATCCATGGCTTAAATACGGATAAGTACCAAAACACTGTATTCCAGGAGCATGTGTCTTAAAAATACCAATATCATGTAGCATAGCTGCTTCATAAATAAACTGCTCATCAAGCTTCAGAGACGACTTCTTTGCTAATTTTAATGCTAAATTAGCTACTTGCTCACTATGACTTAAAAGTATTCTCTTTAACTCACTCTCTTCTATATAATAGGTATTTATTATTCTTTCTATGTTCATTTTTTATCATTTTAAGTTAACTTGCTACTCACTCCTATTCATCATCAAACATTTTAAAAGATATTTTACTTTTGCAAACTATCCTTTCTTCCTTTTCTTCCACAACTGATAACTATTAATAATATTTTGCCATAAAACATACGTTCCTGGACCAATTGACACTAAAGGATTCAAATAAGATTGAGTAATCCAAATAGCTAATATTGTATTTTTCTGTCCTAAAGCCTGCCCTCCTGCTATCCGATCATTATAACGTGTTCCTAGTAATTTCCCTATAAAGAATTGAAGAGAACAAATCGTTAAACTTACTAGCGCTATAAGTAATTCTGTTTTTCCATCTGCTGGATGGTTAACCATAGCATAAATAGTTTGAGCAGTTACTATAGCTAATGAAATGGCCCATAAATAAAAAGCTAATCCACTATAAGAAAGAAATATAGCATGTAATTTTTCTGAGTACATTTCTAACAACCATGCTAAGATAAAAGGAATTACTAGCAAAGGAAAAACACGACTCATAATAATACCAAAAGATTGTATAAAAGATAAATCACCACTATCAGTAATAAACGGAAAAACAAGGGGTATGTAAATAGCTACTACAATATTTATAACTAATGTATAAGTTGTTATACTTGCTGCATCTCCTCCTAATTTATCGGTAATAACTGAAGCTGCTGTCGCAGTTGGACATATTATACAAATTAATGATGCCTGAGCAATAAGTTCATTGAAAGGAGCTATTAAAACATAAAGAATTATTGATACTAAAATCTGAAATAATAACAACCAAGCATGAAGTGGTTTAAATCTCAATTTGCGTGGAGACACTTTACAAAATGTCAATAGCAACATAGTAAAAATGAGGAAGGGAGTAAAAAAAGACAACTTTACCATTATTGGATAGGTCAATGCTCCTATTATCATAGCAATAGGCAGTGTCCATTTTTTCAAAAAACTAATAATCACTCTTATAATTCTTAATAAAATAATTCAGAAACAATTGAAAAATCATACAAAGTAAAACTTTATTATAGACTTTATAAACATCATAACTCCCTTTTTTTGTTTTTTGAAACAAAAGTATCTGAAAGCTTGTTTTAATCATAGAGTGTTTAATATTTTATATAAACTTTTTAAACTCATTTTCAATATTGAGTTTTCACTTATTTCAGTTAAATTTGCACCATTAGTATATAATAATATGAAACTTCGTAGATTATTAATAATAAGTACATTATTCTGCTCTTTTATACTACTTCCTGGCTTTATAAGTAATACTTTAAGTCAAAACTTCACAGTAGTAATCGATCCAGGACATGGTGGTCATGATCCAGGTGCTGTAGGAAAAATTTCAAAAGAAAAAGATATTAATCTAAATGTATCACTTAAACTAGGACGATTAATCAAGCAACACGCACCAAGCGTACAGGTTATATATACTCGTCAAACTGATGTTTTTGTTCCTTTAATGAAACGAGCAGAAATAGCAAACAAGGCTAAGGCAGATCTTTTTATTTCTATTCATACCAATTCAGTATCAGGTTCAAAAACCGTAAAAGGAGCATCAACTTGGACACTAGGCCTTGCTAAGTCTCAAGCTAACTTAGATGTTGCGAAAAAAGAAAACTCGGTGATTCTTTATGAGGATGATTATAAAACTCGATATGCAGGATTTGATCCTAATTCATCTGAATCGTATATTATATTTGAATTTATTCAAGATAAAAACATGGCCCAAAGTGTTGAGTTTGCTTCAATGGTACAAAACGAATTCAAAAATCATTGTAACCGAATTGATAAAGGAGTCCATCAAGCGGGTTTTTTAGTGCTTAAAGAAACTGCAATGCCAAGCATTTTAGTTGAATTGGGTTTTATATCTACACTAGAAGAAGAACGGTACTTAAATACAAGCACAGGGCAAGAAAACATGGCTTATGGTATTTATAATGCATTTAAAAAATACAAAAACAGTCACGAATTAAAAACCACAAAAAACAAAGAAAAAACCATTACTGCTAATAGTACACCTAATACTATGAAAGAGGAGCCTTTTAAAAAAACAAATACTCCCAACGTTGATGATAATAATGTACTAAGCCCTCAACCTAAAATTGTAGAAGAAAGTACTCCACAAACAACGACTAAGAAAGTTAAAACTCCTATTGTTGAATCGGAGGATGAAATCATTTTTAAAATACAAATAATGACCTCATCTGAACAACTAAAAACAACAGATACTCGATTTAAAGGGCTTAAAAATATAGAACACTATTTTGAGAATGGCCTATATAAGTATACTTTTGGAGCTTCTTCAAATTATAATGAAATAAGAAGGCTACGAAAGGAAATTGCTCCAAAATTCCAAGATGCGTTTATTATAGCTTTTAGAAATGGAGAGAAAACAAATATTAATGAAGCCATCAAAGAATTCTTAAAGAGACGAAATAGATAATTAATAAAACTTATGAAGAAATACTTTACAAGAGAAATAAAAATAGGTTTAGCAGGAATCGCTGCTTTACTAATTCTTATATACGGAATCAATTTCTTAAAAGGAATAGATATATTTAAGCCTACCTACCACATTTACGTAAAATTTCAACATGTGAATGGCTTAGCTAAATCGGCTCCAGTATATAGTGATGGATTTAGAGTTGGTATTGTTAGAAATATGAAATATGATTTTCACGACCCAGGAAATGTGGTTGTTGCAGTAGAACTAGATGATGACTTACTCATCCCTCAAGGAAGCTGTGCTGAACTAGTAACTGGTTTAATGGGCGATGTTACTATGAATTTACATTTAGCCGAAGACCGATCACAAAAACACGTTCCAGGTGATACCATTATAGGACGTATGTCTGAAGGTATGTTAGATAGAGCTAATTCGTTAATACCTCAAGTAAAACAAATACTCCCTAAATTGGATACTGTCTTGATCTCCTTAAACACACTGCTAACTAATCCTAATATCGCTAAGACATTAAATAATGTAGAACAAACAACAGCATCTCTAGCATCAACTACAAAGGAAATCAATAGAATTGTAAATAATGATTTACAACCACTAACCAATAAGCTAAATATTCTTAGCGATAATTTCATTACTATATCCGATAACCTCAAGGAAATAGATTATGCAAGTACTTTCAGTAAAATTGATACGACTCTCGAAAATGTAAAAATATTGACAAATAAATTAAACAGCAAAGATAATTCACTTGGCTTACTGCTCAACGAAACAGAATTATATGATAACTTAAATGCTACTACTGAGAATGCAGCAAGTCTCTTAAAAGATTTACAGACAAATCCAAAAAAATACGTGCATTTTTCTATTTTCGGATCAAGAAAAGAGTAAATTATTTAGATTTAATTTAAATAGCTATTCCTATTTAAATATCTCAGAAAAAATGCTATATTGTTGCAACTGTGGACAATATAGCATTTTTTACATCTAGATAACAACATGCTAAAAACCTTAAGAAAAAACACGATATACACCTATGAATCAACACTTTACAAAACAAAAAGAAAGAGAAAAAGACTCTGCGATACAAATAAAAGCTAAGTATCTGAAATTTAAGACGTTATTTTTTTAGTATAAATAAAAAGAAAAAATGCATTTGTTTTTCTCGAATAAGATTTGCATTTTTGCAAGTGCGGAAGATTTACATAACAATAAAATGTATCACCAACCATTATGAAAGATAATTCTCACGTTACCCTCTGGAACAAATGTCTAAAAATTTTTCAAGACAATGTATCAGAGTCAACTTTTAAGACTTGGTTTGCACCAATAGTTCCATTGAAATATTCTGACAACACAATCATAATTCAAGTACCTAGCCAGTTCTTTTATGAGTTCTTAGAAGAAAAATTCGTGGACTTATTGCGTCAAACCTTATATAAGGTAATAGGAGAAGGGACTAAGCTTATGTATAATGTTATGGTGGATAGAAGTTCTGAAGCTACAGTAAATCTTGAAGGAACTAATCGTTCTACAGCCATTGACACACAAGCAGGAGTTCAACTAGATAATAAAAGTCCTCGATTTATACAGACTCCGAAAGCCCGTAATTTAAATCCACAGTTAAACCCTAGCTATAACTTTACAAATTTCATTGAAGGAGATAGTAACAAATTAGCAAGAAGTGTTGCTAATGCTGTCGCTGAGAATCCTGCTAAAACTGTTTTTAATCCTTTATTCATTCACGGTGATTCGGGTGTTGGTAAGACTCACTTAGCGAATGCTATTGGAACAAAAATCAAAGAGAAATTTCCAGAAAAACGTGTTTTGTATGTTTCTGCACATTTATTCAAAGTACAATACACAGATTCTGTAAGAAACAATACAACTAATGATTTTATTAACTTTTATCAAACTATTGATATTCTTATTATAGATGATATTCAAGAATTTGCTGGAGTTACAAAAACACAAAACACCTTTTTTCACATATTCAATCACCTGCACCAAAATGGAAAGCAGCTAGTTCTTACTTCTGATCGTTCTCCTGTCTTACTACAAGGAATGAATGAGCGATTATTGACTCGTTTTAAATGGGGCATGGTTGCTGAATTGTATAAACCTTCAGTTGATTTGAGAAGAGATATCCTCAGAAATAAAATTCATAGAGATGGTCTTAATTTCCCACCAGAGGTTATTGACTTTATAGCTGAAAATGTAGATGATAGTGTTAGAGATTTAGAAGGAATTGTAATTTCAATGATGGCTCACTCTACTATATACAATAAAGACATTGACTTGGCATTAGCAAGTCGCATTGTATCTAAAGTAGCAACAGTAGAGAACAAAGCAATTACAATAGACCAAATAGTTGATGTTGTTTGTAAGTACTTTAAGATTGACCAGAAAACACTACATTCAAGATCACGAAAAAGAGAAATCGCATCTGCAAGACAAATGGCTATGTATCTTGCTAAAGTGAACACCGATTCATCTACAACTAATATTGGCCGTTGTATTGGAAACAGGAATCATGCAACTGTGTTACATGCTTGTAAGGTAATCGAAGAACAATGTGAAGTTGACAAAAATGTAAAAGCTGATTTTGATGCTCTACAAAGAGAATTAAAAAACTAAGAATACTTATAAAATTAATCTAGCTATAAATCAAACTCACTTCTAATATCTCACCTAATCTAAATTATTGCTGTCTAATAAAACTACTTAAAGAAAATAAAACATAGTCTAACTGCCGATAAACAGCTGTCAAGTTATTTTTTTACAAATCCAAGCCCTTCCTAATTAAATAATAGAGGATTGGGTGGTATATCTAAAGGCCATTTTAGGCTAGTTTCCCAATATTTTTCAGGATAATTGAACAAACCATAAAAATCCACATAGTACATAAGCGTTATTCTAACCATCGTAGTAAACCCTAAAAAGCTCCACGACCGAGTCATTTTGTATTACATTAATAGTAGATTAACTATTAGGGGTCAGTCCATATTCTTGGGGATTTAACAATTAAGCATATAGCATCATTACTCTATACAGATAGAACCTAACATCATCTACTCCTCTGAAAGTAGCCCTAAATGATT
>Ga0172378_10005933_pt1 | contig 11407 bp, 11 predicted proteins | sample GrowelOW332metaG_FD_119755 | JGI IMG/M metagenome (GOLD analysis project Ga0172378, IMG submission 119755) | Groundwater microbial communities from an aquifer near a municipal landfill in Southern Ontario, Canada - Pumphouse #3_1 metaG | ecosystem: Environmental > Aquatic > Deep subsurface >... | reverse complement strand
ATGCTTCGATTCTTTATAAAACTGCATGACTTTTTCACGTAGATCGACAGAATATGTTTTTGGCATAATTTTAAAAGTGAGTGTTTTTTCTATTGTAGCTCATCTTCTTAATTTAGCTATACACCTTAAACAACAGCGAAAAATCTTAACGGGTGAAGAAAAAGTACATGTTCAACAACTGCTACAACAACAACGCGATATCCATACCCAAATTAAAGCAGCGATAGAAACCTATAAGGCAGACAGCGAAGTTTCTTACAAGAACTACGAGCTTTAAATGAAGCAACCGCTCAACTCAAACAACATATTCGTCTAAATACAGGCAAACTAGGACGTGAATGGTTTGCATGCTTAGAACAGCACCGATTAGGCGCTTAGTTGTTCTGTTTGGAAATTTTTTAACACATACTGACCAAGTCCAAATACACTGCCTTTGCCTACATGTAACCATTGCCCTAAATATAAAATTTCTGCCAATTGCTCAGACACATGATTGAGTTTAATTTCACCCAATAAACCGTCCATTTGCATTCTCTGTTTTTGGCGATTCGACCAACGCGACCATTTCATTTGATCGACATGATATTCACCCTGCACATTTTTAACATCAGCATAAAGTGATTTTACCAAATCGGTAGATAAATCTTGTTCAGAATATACCTCTGATAAAGTAAGATAACGTCTTACTACAGATCGACACAGAATCATAGGATCAAAATTGTGAACTGTTAAAATTTCACCATGATGCTGAATCCGTGCATGGCTTAAAAATTGCAGTTTTAACTCTGATTGAGTTTGCCAATTCAGTTGAGGTCGATCACAGAATTCAAATGATAATAACTGTGACTGCGCTTCACCTTGATTTTGATAGTGACCTAGTCCAACCGCAAGTGCACGTTGCCATGCTAATTGAATCATGATCTGCTGACTATGTACAAAATCACCCAATAAAGTCATGTAAAAATGGGCTTCTTGTCCATCTAAAATTTCAGTTGGTAATGAATGTGCCTCAATTACAAAAGGTGGAGCAACATCTTGTAAGCGATCTTGTAACGTCAAGTTTTGCTTCGCTGGATCAAAAATACGACGATACAAACAGCTAGCCACAGGCTGACATTTACATTGCCCTCGATTTAAAGATGCTGTCAAACATGCTATATGTTTTAAAGCATGACCAAATGCCCCTCGGAGAGCTGAGCCAGCGTAAGCAGGTAAGTGAATATGCTGGTTGGCTTGAAATTTGATGCGGTAGCGGGAAATATTAAGATTAGACATTAATTTTATATTGATACAAGATGTTGTTTAAGTTGTAAAATTGCGCTTTGTCCTGCAATGACATGGATATTATGTTCAGCCGCACGGGTTTTAGCTGCATCTGGCAAATCATACAATGATACAAAGACAGCTTTTGTGTTTAAGCCACCAATATCCCCTAAAGCACTTAATTTATAAATTGCCTCAGATGCATAAGTAGATGGATTTTTTGAACTCCTCCAATTGATTGTTTTACATTCCACCATCAACAATTGTTGCTGTTGCATTGCCATTACATCAATTTCTTGGAATGTTTTAGCATTAATACGTTGTGTACTTTTAGCAATTTCTACACTTAATGAGATATCACGATATTTGTCATTACTGAGTAAACTTGCTGTTAAATATTCAATCCAACCACCTGCAATAAACGCACGATCTTGCTCTGTTTGCCACTCAATGCTATTTCCTCTTAATTTAAATAAATCAGTTTCATAACTTAAATGGATTAAGAAAGCTTCATCATCGTGAGTTAATGAAAAATCCTTTAAATCAGGTAAGTTTTTTTCTGAGGCATGTGCATTTAATTTACTAATGAGCTGGCAGGTGTGTTGATAACGCCCAGCTTTACAAAGCTCTGTATATAACAGTTGTGCATATTTTTTATAGTTTGAATCGACTTCATGCAGTTTCTGTTTTTTAACCACATCAAATTGATAGCTTTTTAAATAGCGCTCTAAACTAATTTTAGAACCGATATCTGAGATTGTTGTTTCATCATCAAGCCAAACCAGTTGATTGGGCTTTAAATTTTGATAAAAACAGCGAAAACCATAGCCATTAAATACCTGATAACCTGCAATACTCATAGGTTTCGTACCGCCTGTAAGGTTAACGATAATTTCATCATCTTGATGTTCTAAAAGCCAATTTTCATATTGCTGAATCAGGGCTTGTAAACTCTGTTCATTTTCAATCTTTAGAGCCAACGCTTTTTTACCGATTATCTTAAATTCTGCGATGAGATTTTCGCCTTGTTGTTGCATTCTTTCTGTAATCGCAACATAAATCAGATCAGGATTAATATGATCTGATTCCAAAGGTAAAATGTTGACTGGATTATGATCCGTGGCTGAACAAAGTAATATTTTCATGTTTTCATCTCATTAAAAAAAATAGCAATAAAACGCTTTAAACTTTATTGCTGTTTGTATTTTTAGAATTTGTATTTATTAACAAATTTGAAAGCTTTTTCCTTATTACCAGATTGTCCAACCCATCCCTTAACTACTGTTTCGTGTTCAGCTAAAGTAATGGCTGCCACTGCCTTACAGTGCTCTTCATTTTCTCTTACTAAATCAAATGATTTTAAAAATTTATTTAAATTTTTAGACAGTGATTCAATTAAATCTTGTTCAGTCATACTACTAATATGTAGCCCTAATTTGGCATAAGGGTCATTGGAATCTTGTACACTTTCAGACTGTAAACTAACAAGACGTTTTTTTAATGAAGTCGTGAAAGTCTGTAGAGTACCAGTTGTTCTAAAATATCCATAACCTGAAGTTCCTTTTGCCCCCATACCGAATTCATTCAGCATGTTTTCAAGCAGTTGCTTTGCAAAAGCAAGCCATTGTTTGTTTGCACCTTCAATGACAAAATAGAAACTGCCTTGTACTGCAAGCTGCTGATTAGGAATAGGTGATTCCATATCTAAGGCTTCATATAATTGTCCAGCATAATATTTCTGATGATGAACTGTGACAATATCACTCACAAAAGGTTTAGCTTCTTCAGCTGTACTGTATTTACCGTCTTTAGTTAAAGCAGGAATAAACCAAGCATCATGCCACACTAAATATCCCGCATTGGCTTGTTCAGCATCTTCATCTGCACCAAATAAAGTAGCTAAAATAGGTTTCATCGCATTGTCAATTTGCGTTTTACCTTTTTCATCTAAAATGACTTTGCCATCAGCATCTTTTTTACTAAACAAACTCTCTGCATACGCACGTACAGCACCTTTTACCGAAGAGCCTGCAAGCATTGGCATACCATAGCTATGTTGAGTAGTCACACCTGTTTCAAGTGTTCCACCTAATGCTAAACCCGTCATTAACCGACCATCAATCGTTGCAGGTACAACAGCAAAGTTATCTTTTTGCTGGGTTTGTAATAACCATCGATCAAAAGCCAATTGATAAAGTTCAGAGGGTTTAATACTCGTAATGGTGTCTATCAATTCTTTTTTAATTTTTTTTTCTTTATCGTCATCTGCCCATGCAATGAGACCACGTTGAATTAATAAACCAGCATTTAGACTATCTTTAGGATAGTCTTTTTTGATTGTTTGCTTAATTAGTGGTTGTAGATCTTCCCGAATAAGATATGTCATTGATTATCTCCCTCTTTACTTAATAAAGCTTGGGTATAACGTTTTAGCCAAGCTGTTGCATCAAGTGCTTGACGGGTCAATAATTGATATTCTTGAATATTCGATTTTAAAACAGCGTTATGTAAATCAGATTTAACCAAAACACCTTTCAATATTTTTTCAATATGATCTAAAATAATTTTATGCTCTAAATTATCCTTTGATTTTGCTAATAAAAATCCAATCGCTTGGGCTAGTCCTGATTGCATAATCATGGTTGGAAAATTGAGTGCTAAAGTTCGATATTTTGCTTCAAGTTTTTTCGTTTCAGCATTTGTACCAATCATACTTTTTACTAAAGGAAAGGCATCTTCTGCATATTGATGAGTACGAATTTGCATGAATCAGCTCCTTAAACCTGTGTGGTTTGATTTAGCAAAAGGCGACAGAACCCACGCCCTACCGTATGTTTACCACCAAGTTGTAATGACAACTCTTTGCCTGATGGTATTAATTCAGCCAACTCTTGAGCAGATTTATTTTGGTCTTTATTACGTGAAGCAGAAATGCCAATCACGCCCCAAAGTACACTTTCAGCAGGTAAGTTTTCTTCTGTCCATAGTGCACCGTTCATTACTACACGTGTATCACGGTCAATACGAATACGTGTACGAATTTCAGTGGCTGTGTCGGCTAAGAAAGAGAAAATATCATCAGGTAAAATCACAAAACGGGCTTTAACTGCCTTACGCCATTGCTCATACTGTGCAACAGACTCAGGATATAGCTGTTCGGTAATTTTATCTGCCCATTGCCCTGCTAAGCCTGTTGAATAAGCTTCAATATCTAAGTCTTCAAGCGCCATTTTTTCATTAGAAACAAATAGTACGCTGTCTTCTGCCACACGAGCTTTGTCTGCCTCTAGTTCAGGAATTTGTAAATCGCTTCCAACATCACGCTGGTATTGACGTAAAATATAAGGACAGGTTGCATAAGCGACTGTACCCGCGAATGAGCGAATCGGTAACAACAAAAGCTGAGCATCACCAAAAGCAATTGCACCTGCATGACTCACTTCTTGTCCATCTTTATTATCTGGCCCAAAAAGTGCAAGAATATCTTTGTCATTTGTAATGCCTAATTGCCCTTTTTCTTTAGCGCTTGCTTCATCACGTAACACGCCTTTTAAAGCTGAACCTGCCACAATCGGCAAGTTAGTTGCTTTGGCACGTGCAATAGGCAAATCGACAATGCCTACACCTTGCCCTGTCCCTACGTGTAATGCTGATAATGCTTGTAAATGAAAAATACGAGTTTGCATGTTTATATTCCTAAAGATTTTTTTAAATAAATTTATTTTGACCAAGCACTAATCAGTGCAACTCCAAAACCATCTCTTTGATCTTGTGGGTGATCGGCAATGGCTTGAGTCCATAATTGTTCTAAGGTTTTTTGATTCATCGGGCTGAGTAACTTAAACCAATACACCGAACCTGCACCTACCGCTTTACGTGTTGCTTTGGGTTTCCACACAATTGAATCCCACCCTGAAACTGGTAGCCAACGATCAATTGCAACCGCTTCAAGTTTTAGTTCAACTTCTGAGTTAGGTAACTTACCTTGCAATGTTTTAGCGTCAATCCAAGATGGTAAATATCCTTGTTCAAATACCACAGGCGTCAATAGACTCAAACTAAAGCCATTGGCTTGATTGATCTCTTCAAGTAAGTGATTTGGTAATTGAAAAGATGTAGATAATTGAACAGGTTTAAAATAAGATAAACGACGTTCACCGCCTAATGTGGCTAAATCTTGCTTCAAACTTTGATCAGTAAAGATAGCAAAACCATAACGGTTTTCATTCCACTTTGTACCCGTTGTACGATCATCAGGCTGTGACTGGTGATTTAAATCCAAACTTGCGGTTTGAAATAATTTCCCATCCTCACTCGATAAAGTTTTTGCATCAATTTTGACATGGGTTCGAATATCAATTGGTAAAGCTTTTAAACCATCTTTTTCAACTTCTTCAAAACTCAGTTGTGTATGCTGCTGCCAGGCTAAGAAGTGTTGAAGAGACCAATAACTCACACCACTTTGTGGTTTGCCTTTAATCTCTTTTTCGACTTGCATTTGCACAGGCAATAAACCTTCCGGTAAATCACTGCCACATAAATCAGTATCAAAGGCTTGAGGAGCTAAACGCACCAAATACGTTTTTTTGTCTTCACGATTTTCAAAGTAAAGTGCATTGGCAGGTTTTGGTACTAATATTGTATAGTCGTCATAATTTTCAGGATTAAAACGAACTAGAAAAGGTCCTTGTGCAGAGATACTAAGCAATTTTTGATACTCAGCATCTTGTAGTTTTCCTTTATATTTAGCAAATTGTCCTACACCTTGTTCAATACTGAGTGCACGTATCAAACCTGCAGTAGCTGAAGGTAGAGGAAAGGTTGCATCCTGTGCCGAAGCGATAGAGCCAAAAGGCTTACCTGAACGAAAGACCAAAGGCGCAAGTGATTCAATTAAATAAGCATGTTTACTCATTGGCCATCTTTCCCTAAGTCTTGTTGTGTTTTTGCTGCAAACCAACGTGCAACAATGAGTTCATCTGATAATTGTTGCAAAGCACTCTGTTTTTTCTGTTCTACAAGCTTACTAAAGCGTGTATTGATTGCTTTAATATTTTCTTCTTTAATTTCATTGCCATTTACAAGTCGAGCTTTTTTCAGCATCAGAGTAAGCTCGGCTATTTGAATTTCCTTTTGAATCTCTTGATCTTTAGCAATATTTTTAGTTCTTAAATCAATGGTACGTGTATCATACGCAATGCGTGAAGGTATCTCTTTCTTCAGATATAAATTGACCCATTGAGCAAAAGCTTGATGCGCTGTCATATCATCCCAACTAAAACGAAGTTTTGTTTGGTTTCCTGAACGGACATCTAGCAAAATACCAAGAGCATTACGGCGCTGACTAAGCTCTGCAATATGATCACCTTTGGCATATTTTTCGGCTTGGTTTGCATATTCACGGATCACGCTGAGCGGAGTCATATAATGGGTGATTGCAAGTCCTACAGATAAAGTCGGCACCTGATCTGCTTTTAAATTTTGTGCAATGGTTTCTAATTGACTTTTAAAAGATTGACTTAATGCTTTTGCACAATCATAAGCTTGATGTAGCGGTACAAAACCTAATACATCATCACCCCCTGCATAAATACAGTGACCATCATACTTACGCATAATATCAGCGACCCCGCCAGCAAACTGTGAAAGTGCAATGGTGATTTTCTGATGCGCATGTTTATCTTGTGCTTTATCTAATAGCTCACCCATACGGTCACCATCGGCAAGCAATAAAACACCATATGCAGACGGTTCTCCGTATTTTTTCCAAAATGGTTTTAATACATTTAATAAACCTGTTAATGAGTCTTTTAAAGAATCATCATCTTGGAAATTACGTAATTCAGCTTCTAAGCGTGAACGATATAAAAATTGCGCATCATAAGGGAAAACATCATAAATCCCCTGATTGCCACGTACACGTGTCGCTAAATCATTTTTTACTAAGCGTTCATAAGCATCTTTGATATCAATAAAATCAACATCATCTTTAATTTTTTCAATCCAAGCATGTGCTGTAATACGTGTAAATGCAGTGAAACGATCTGCTTGCTTTTTTAATCCTAAACGTTTAACGATACCCAAGCAGTCAAGTTGTTCGGAGGCAGCCAACCCTAACTTAGCACGCGTTTTAGTATTTAATACTTTTTGATGTTCTTCTTTAAGCACTGTTTCACGCGCACCATCTAATGATGATTTTGGGATCATAAAATCAGTTGCATAAGGATCGGCTGATATTTGGGAAAAATCGCGGGTGGCTTTACGTGCTGCTAATACTTTAGAAGCTAAAGCAACCGATTTTGCGTAAGGTTGTTGATCGTTGATTTTGGCCCAAGCAGCCTGTATTTCCACATAGTCATTGACTTGGGACTGCCAAATTTGGGTACGGATTTCAGACTTTTGAAAGTCTTTGTCTTCATAAACCTCTGTAGCTTCTTGTAAAAAACGTTGTCGTGTGGCTTGTTTCGCTTGATTGATAAGCTCACGTAATTGCTGTTCATTATCAGCTTGAATACAGACTTGAATTTTATTACCTACTGAAAAATCAGAATTTTTTTCTAAACTTTCAAAATCATCTGTTGCAATAGCAGGAAAAATTAGCTCCGCACCATTATTTTTAAGTGATAAAGCACAGGCTTTTGCAAGTTCAGATAATAATGCTGAACCACTCCATAAATCACGACTTTTACGTGCCGCCGCAATCATACTTTGTACAGGACCTACCGAAAGTATTACTACATATTCTGTCATTTTATCGTCCATTATTTTGCGAAATATTTAAGGAAAGCATCGAGTGGATCGGTTCCTTGATGATCTCGGATTGGACTGATATGCTGGGCTGTATCGGCTTTCCAAACTGGGTAATTTTCATTTCGGCCAATCGTGACTTGCATATTTTTAATATGTTCATAAGGCGTTACCAATGCGCAACTTGCCCACTCTTTTTCACCTTTTGCATTGGTGCCCAAATAAAATGGACGAATAAATAATGGGCTTGCTAGACGGTCTCCTTGTAACGGAACAAGTTGACTGTCCTGCGGTTCACCTCTACCCACAAAATGAAAGACTATAGGGAGGCCAAAGAAAGATCGAGGGAAAATATTTCCTGCTTGATGTTCAGGTGCATGATTTTCATGATGTGTTCTTTGGATACGTCTTAAAGCATCTGGTTCTGGCCAGCGGCTGCGGCCTGGTCGATTAGCTTGTTGTCCTTGATTACGCCCAACATTAAGTCCCTGTCGAAAATCATTTAATTTTTGAACACCATATTCTAATTGGTTTAGTGCATTACTCGATTGACCTTTAAGGCTCATAGCACAATTTGCAGTTTTTAGTTCAGTATCAGTTAAAGGCTTGCAAATATCTTCAAAATCAGAAGATTGGGAGACATGTATTGCACCTAAACCTTTACGCGTACGAGCTCCTAGTCCACCAAAATTGGCCCACCAGCGTAATGTTTCTATCACTTGCTGAATTTTATCTGGATCTTCAAACAATGAATTAGAAAAAGCAAAATCTAGTCTAAATTGTGCTTTTTCAGTTTTTAAAACTTGATGGCTGATGTCCGGATTAGTTTCATTACTTGCCGGGAACATAACATATGGCAGTTTTAAATCGTTCCAATCCATCAAATCATGATGTGTCACCTTAGGTTGAGTGACTTTCAAAAAGACTTGACTCCCTCGACCACCATCATCGTCGCCCATGCCCCCCCAAAGTGTAAATTCAGCATTTTGAATATCTTTGGTATCACCAAGTTTCCATTTGTATTTTGCTAACAAACGCCACCAAAAACGTAGTTGTCCTTTAATGGCACTCACACGAATCGGCATTTTTAAATCTACAGTTGCAGCCTCTACACCACCACCATACATTGGCGTGACCAACTCACATTCTAGGGTATGCAATTGTAAACCTTGAAAATCATTCAAATTTGGAATTTGAATCTCTCCAGAAGGACTCCGTAAAGCCATACTATTTCCCTATATTTTTTAATTTTAAATACGATGAATTATTTCAATATTTTCTGGTTTGATATTTAAATAAAAAGGCTGCCCTTTTTTACTTTGAGTTAGGCTAACTTTTTCAGCGAGCTCCAAACCCAAATGCCCCAACAAAGCAGTATTTAAAAGTGACTTCACACTTTCAAAAAATTGTTTATCTACATCTAGTTGAATGTCAGCTGTATTTTTAAACTCTTCATAATATTGTTTAAACTGTTCAGAAAGTTGCGCAATATATTTTGCTTCCGATGGCTGAATATCCTTGCTGTTGATTTTTTTAGTTGGTGCAATAATGCCATCTTTACCTTTTTGACGTAAATCTGCAAACCAATGCAACATTGTAAATTCACGTGGAGGTAAATCACTTATCAAGAACTTATCATTGACGATTACTTTTCGATTATCAATATCAAGGGTAAGTTTTACATCATTAAACGATTCATTAATTTTATTCACTACATCACTAAAACTATCATTCGATTTAAGTTGATGCTTATTTTTTACCGCATCTTTTAAACGCACAAATGGAATCCCGGCAAGCCATACTTGTGCATCTTTTGCATCCCATTCTTTGCCAAAACGATCAGTCACAAATGAACTATTTAGAGTTGGGTAGAAGAAATCACGGGCTGTTTCAAATTTCTCTTCAACCAAGACATGTGACATACGATCTTGCGCACGACCATAAAGAGACAAAGCATATCCTGCATAAAAGCCCATGGTTTTACGCCCACCAGCAATTGAAACATGCAAGGTCACATGGTCTTGCGAAGTGAAATCTCGAATCATTTCACAAATTGCATTTGCTGCATGTTCATTATCTTCAGGAGTTTTTAAATCTGCCAGTGCTAAATTCTGTTCATTTTTTATGACATGCAAATGACGATCTTCAAACTGAATATTCACAGTCACTGGATAAGAAGTTTTAAATTGATCAAAAATTTGATCAGAAAACAAACGCGACCGAATTTGAGTTAATCCGTCTAGAGTACTCATTACATGAATTTCATCTGGAATCCATTGATCTTGATTTTTTGGATTACATGCTAACGCCCAAACTGTTTCGGTAATAATTTGTGGCGTCATCCCCGTTACCAGAAATAAAATATTTTTTTTCATCGTTATAAGTCCTATATTTAATTAATATTATTGAACTAATTCATATTTTTCTAGATGTTGTACAACTAAAGAATATACATTTTCTAGTAAATCTTCTTGTTGCTGATTGCCAGCAATAATTTTGTACTGCATGTCGGTAAAACCTAAGTGATCTTTACACTTCAGCAAAGTATTATATGCTTGTTTTGCTTGCAGTAATCGCTCAGCCTTTTCATCAGATAGACCATAATGACGTTGACGTTTTGCAAGTCGTGCTAAAGTCACTTCCAATGGCAAGTCAAGATACAACACCATATCTGGTAATGGCACCAAAAATTGTTTTTGACGAATGTGCTGAATGTATGGCAGTAAACGATCTGGGTCATCATGTGGCCAACGAGTCACACAACTTGTTAAAATACTACGATCACCTAGAACTAATTCGCGGCTAAAGTCAGTTTTTGACGCATGATAATTTGCACGTGCGGTATAGAGAGAATCTAAATAGACATCGTCTTGAGCAAAATTAGCATAGGCTTGTTCCCACCAAGTAGCTTTAGGCATGGGCTTAGTTGGTGCAAAGCATTGGAAATCCATAGCACTGTTTTTTAGCTTTACAGTCAGCGCTTCAATTAAGGTCGACTTACCTGTACCTTTAATTCCTTCAATTGCAATATACATCTAGATATCTCCTATATTAAATACCGGCCTTTTCACGGCTTTTAAACAATTCCAATACTTCAATATCAAAATACCGTGAGCCAATGTGGACTTCTTCTGCGATATCACCAACATGTAAATGAATGATTTTTTCTGCTAATGGTGCGTTATAGGCTAGATGATTTAATTGGATATTGGTTTCATCAAAGCCACGGATTTCCCAAATTTCTTCTTGTACTGAATCATCAGCTAAGTCATAGTGAACCGTACCGGGTTTGTCGGAGACTTTTTATTTAAGTTAGGCTACCTGACCTAACGGATTAATTTTATCATAGTACATTGCTTCAAAATCAAAAGGTGACACATAACCCAGTGCACTATGT
>Ga0172378_10005932_pt1 | contig 11407 bp, 5 predicted proteins | sample GrowelOW332metaG_FD_119755 | JGI IMG/M metagenome (GOLD analysis project Ga0172378, IMG submission 119755) | Groundwater microbial communities from an aquifer near a municipal landfill in Southern Ontario, Canada - Pumphouse #3_1 metaG | ecosystem: Environmental > Aquatic > Deep subsurface >... | reverse complement strand
TGGCTCTGCTCGCTTAGTAAAATGGATATCTTCCATTTGGTTGATTTTACATTGAGTACGCATGGAATTATTAAAGCGGATCGGTTTTTAAAGGAGATGCAGAAATTTATCCCTGACCAAAAAATTGAAGACTTACCCATCAAATATACTGCCGTAGCCACAGATTTAAAAAACAGAAAAGAAATAGTGATAACCGAAGGAAGTTTATTTGAGGCCATTCGGGCTTCAATATCTATTCCGTTGGTTATTACTCCGGTGCAAAAAATCGACACCTTCTTTGTGGACGGGGGTGTTCTCAACCCTGTACCTGTCAACCGTGTGTTTCGGCAAAAAAATGACATTCTTGTTGCCGTTAATTTAAATGCTTACATCCCCAGTCAGAAATCAACAGATGATAGTACGGACTTGGGGTTTCTTGAACAATTTACCAAAGGTGTACTCATCGGTTTCCCCAAAAAGATGATCAGACTTTTTCCTGTAAATAAAAAGGAAAACATAGGGTATTTTAACCTTGTTGTCGAAACGATAGGTCTTATGTTATCACAGATTTCGAAGTTAACGCTTGAGATGAACCCTCCCGATTTACTTATTGAAATTTCCAGACAATCGTGTGGTGTCTTTGATTTCTATAAGGCTGCCGAACTTATTGAGTTGGGTAAAAAAGCGACAATGGAAGGTTTTAATAAATGGAAGTAACCGAAAACATGTTTCTATTGTACTCGTATCACTGAGCCTAAATTAAAAGACTAAGGATTCTTTCAGGGATTAATAAGGAATCCGTTTTTGTTCCTGGAAACATAGTAAGATTTTAAACTGACAATTAGCAACTAAACTCTTTAATTTGTCCGTTTTAGTAAAATAAAAGTAGAGTCAAAGGTGAAAAAAGACTACTTTTACAACTAGTTATGAAATCTAAATTGCCCAGGAAAAAAATAGTTCAATTGACGTGGTGGCTTGCACTCTCCGATGCCTTCATCGTTTTTCTGTTTATAATACTTTTTGGTGGAACAAATCGTTTACTGGCTGCATTATTTTATTCAACAATAACCTTTCTGGCTCTGGTTACCATCAGTTTCATCAATTTCATTATAAGACAGTTTCTTGAAGCTCACTTCCATTCAAAGTCAAAAAAGGTTACTGTATATCAATATATTGTTAGTTACATGCTGAATGGAATAATGGCCATTACCGCGAATATCTGTTTTTCATACACTTTCAATCTCAGCTTATTGAACCCACTGTTGTTAATTGTAATGCTGTTTATAGGTTTTATTATCAACACACAAATCCTCGTGTTTCAAAACTATATTATATTATATGACGCCAAAAGACAATCCGATCTGGAAAATTACTATCTGAAAACGGCAAATGCAGAAGCTGCCAATCAATTACTCAGGCAACAGATACATCCTCATTTTTTATTCAATTCCCTCAATACACTCAAATCTCTTTACAAAAAAGATCCGGTAAAAGCTGAAGGATACTTGATTTCCTTATCTGATTTTTTGAGAGTATCCATTTCAAACAGCAATATAAAAATCATTCGTTTAAAAGAAGAGCTGAAACTTTGTAAGGACTATCTGGATATGCAAAAAATTCGATTTGGCGAATCACTTTTCTATACATTTTCCGTTTCGGATGATGCAAGTGAAAGTGGAAATGTCCCGTCTTTTTCACTTCAGCCGTTAATTGAGAATGCCATTAAACATAACGAACTCTCCGAACGTTTTCCCTTACATATAAAGATAAAACAGGAAAATGACAGAATTGTTGTAACAAACAACCTTCAGTTGAAAACGACTTCTGAGGAATCCACAGGAAGCGGACTTGCAAATTTGTCGGAACGCTATCGGTTTTTGTCCAATGATGATCTGGTCATAGAAAATGACGAGACTTTTTTTTCTGTGAGTATAAAGATTCTGAATATGGATGACAAAACAAAAATAGTGTCATAACGAACCTGATCAGATATGAAAATAGTGATTATTGAAGATGAGAAAATTACGGCAGAAGACCTGGCTGAAACAATAAAGAATTCAGAGCCGGAAACAGAGATTGTCGCTATATTGCAAACGGTCAAGGAGTCCATTGCCTATTTTAACAGAAATCCGGAACCGGATCTCATTTTTTGTGATATTCAATTGGGCGATGGTCTTAGTTTCAATATTTTTAGTACGGTCCATATTTCAGCACCGGTCATATTCTGTACCGCGTACGATGAATATGCTCTGGATGCCTTTAAATCAAACGGTATAGATTATATATTAAAACCATTCACCTACCAGAGTATAGAAGAGGCCATTCATAAATATAGACATTTACGTCAGACCTTCTCTGGAAAAGCCAGGCAGTACGATGTCCTTTTGGAAAATCTGTTGAACAGGGAGGAAGCTAAGTCTCATTCCATTCTTGTCTATCACAAAGATAAGATCGTACCTGTCAAAATAGAGGATATTGCTTTGTTTTACATCGAAAACAATGTGACAAGTTTGTTGACATTCAGCAAGAATGTTTATCACATCAATAACAACCTGGAAGACTTGGAGCAAAAAGCCGGAGATCGTTTTTTTCGGGTGAACAGGCAAAACTTGGTCAATCGAAAAGCAATCATTAACGCTTCACATTATTTTTCACGTAAACTATCTGTAAATATATCCGTTCCGTCAAAAGAAACAATATTGGTCAGTAAGGAAAGGACTCCTGCTTTTTTGAGGTGGCTTGAGTCGACAGAATAAAATAAGTGGTTAACAAAGTCTTTGTAACCTTCAATAATACAACCCTCCAAAAACCTCTTCCCCGCTGATTTTGTCCGCTTCAGTCAAAATTCACTTTCCAGGTACATGCCTTATTAATAATCTTTGCTCCGTGTTTAAGAAATAACAACGGAGATGGAACCATTTTATTTAAAATAAGGTATGAAAAAGACATTTTATCTATTCTGTGCAATAGCAATACTTACAGGGTGCAAGCAGGAAAATAGGAAAGAAGAACCTGCGGTTCAAAATGTGAAAATAGCAGAGGTCCAAAACGTTAAAACTACAGGTAGTTTACATTATAGTGGCACCGTACAACCCTCACAATCCATTCCTCTACTGTTTCAGACCTCAGGTACGGTACAACAAGTTTTGGTTAATGCCGGAGACGCGGTTCACAAAGGACAATTGCTGGCAACCGTCGATAAAACCGATGCCCAAAGTATGTACGAAATGACATTGGCTAAATACAAACAAGCAAAAGATGCTTATAACCGGTTAAAGGAAGTACACGATAGTGGTAGCTTGGTAGAAATCAAGTGGGTGGAAATGGAATCAAATCTCCAACAAGCCGAATCGTCGATTGCCCTGGCAAAAAACAATTTGAATAAATGCAACCTCCATTCACCCGATAACGGCATTATTGGCAGTAGGAATGTTGAACCGGGCATGTCTTCTTTGGCCAATTTAAAGGCTCCGTTTGAATTAATTAAAATTGAAAACGTGTTTGTGAAAATATCCGTTCCTGAAAATGAAATCGGCAAAATGCATAAAGGCCTTAAAGCCTCAATCAAAGTTTCGGCTCTTGATAATCAAGTATTTGAAGGCATAGTAACCCATGTGGGTGTTGTGGCCGACCAATTGTCGAGAACGTATGAAGTGAAGATTACGGTAAAGAATCCCGGCCTATTATTAAAACCCGGTATGGTTTGCGATGTGAATCTGGATATGATAGCTGATAAACAAATATTGGTGGTACCTTCTCAATCAGTGGGCAAAGACAATGATAATCATTGTTTTGTTTTTGTGGCTGATACGGATAAGAAAATTGTGAGAAAAAGAATCATCCGTATAGGTGATTACCAAAACAATGACATTGAAGTGATTTCCGGCCTATCGGAGGGAGAAAAAATCGTATGTGAGGGAATGCAAAAACTGTCGGATAATTGTAAAATAAAATTCTGATTATGAAGCGGAAAAAAACAGGTTTTATTGCATGGGCAATGCGCTATCATAACATTACAAATATTCTGGTAGTGGTATTTGTCTTAATCGGGGTATTTTCATTGGTAAAAATGCCCAGAAACGAGTTTCCTCAGTTTACCATTCGCCAGGGTTTGGTGATTGGCGTGTATCCTGGAGCAAGTTCGAACGAAGTAGAACAACAACTTACCAAACAGGTGGAAAACTATCTTTTTGGTTATAAAGAGGTTAAAAAGGCTAAGACCTATTCAGAGTCCAAAGATGGGATGATGATCGTTTATGTGGAACTGAACGATGACGTGAAAAATGCGGATGAATTTTGGTCGAAGTTGAAACATGGACTCAGTGAATTTAAATCCACATTACCTCCGGGTGTCGTCGCTTTAATGGCCAACAGCGATTTTGGCGATGTTTCAGCCATGTTGATCACTCTTTCGTCTAAAACGGTGGGATACAAAGATATGGAGATCGAATTGAATAAACTCAAGGCTGAATGTCGTAAAATTCCTGCCGTATCAAAAATCAAGGATTATGGCATTCAGAGAGAAAAAATATATGTGAATGTAGAGCCTGAAAAGCTGAATGAGTACAACATCAAAACCCTTTCGTTGTTTTCCACCTATCAGTTTAACGGGATGGTATCTCCGACGGGTAAATTAAAAACAGGACAAAACGATTATTCTCTGCATTTCCCGGCAAACTTTGAATCTGAAAAAGATTTGTCAGACCAGATTGTATATGCCGATCCCAATGGTGGTGTGGTTCGCCTGAAAGACATTGCCAAAATAGAACGTCGTAGTGATCAGGATCCCGACAGTTACATCCGACAAAATGGAGAAAAAACCATTTTATTGTCCTTGGAAATGCAACCCGGGAATAACATTGTGGATTTTGGGAAACAGGTACAACAGGCATTAACTACCTATAAAAAACATTGCCCACAAGATATTGACGTAAAAGTCATATCAAATTTGCCCCAGTACGTAGATAATTCCATCTCTAATTTTCTGAGAGAATTTCTTTTAGCCATCATAGCTGTAATCTTCGTCGTCATGTTATTGCTACCCAAAAAGGTAGCTTCCATTGCCGGGCTCACGGTCCCGATAGCGGTTTTTATTACGATAGGGATTCTTAATTTTATAGGTGTACAGCTTGATACTGTTTCTTTGGCAGGATTAATAGTCGTGCTGGGCATGATCGTGGACAATTCCATTGTGGTGATTGATAACTATGTGGAAAAAAAGGATCACGGAATGTCTTCCTGGCATGCAGCCATCAAAAGTTCACGCGAACTGGTGACACCCATCATTACGGCTACATTGGCTATTTGTGTGGTGTATATTCCGTTTGGAATATTGCTGCCCGGAACAGCCGGTGATTTTGTAAAGACTTTTCCGGTAACCGTCTGTGTTTCTTTAGGTGTTTCTGTTTTGGTCGCCCTGTTTGTTGTCCCGTTCCTTAACTTTTTCTTTATTAAAAAGGGATTGAAATCGCCGGAAGCAAACCTCCATAAAAAGTCGTTTCTGGATAAGGTGCAAAGTGCATTTGATGCTGCTTTGGAAAAGACATTCAAACATCCGAAAATGACCATAGGAACAGGGGTTGGAGCGGTGATATTGGGTCTGGTTTTGTTTGGAACCATGAATCAGCAATTATTTCCGACCGTCGAACGAAATCAATTTACAGTAGAAGTGAATCTGGATAAGGGAGCCTCTTTAGAGAGCACGTCAAAGGTTATGGAGGTACTTGAACACGCCTTGGAAAAAGATAAACGTGTAACTGCCGTCACCAGTTTTATCGGAACCAGCTCGCCTCGCTTTCACGCAGCTTATGCCCCCAATATGCCAAGTCCGAATTTTGGACAACTGATGGTTAATACCACCAGTAATGAATCGACCAAAGAAGTATGTGAGGAGTATGACAAGAAATTTTCCGGAGTGTTTCCAAACGCCCACGTGAAATGGAAAATATTGGCACTGCAGCCGACAAAATATCCTATTGAGATACGTATCTCGGGAGATTCAATCCGCGATTTAAGAGCGGTGGAGGCCAAGGTCGATTCCATTGTTAAACCTGTAAAAGGAATTAAATGGATACATTCAGACTGGGAACAAAAACAACAAAGCATACGGGTGGACCTGGATAAAGATAAAGCAATCCGCATGGGCTACTCCAAAGGTGTGGTTGCTACCTCTTTGATGGTAGGATTGGGCGGAATCCCATTGACAACCATTTGGGAAGGTGATTACCCGGTGAGTGTTGAACTGAAACAAGACAAAGGAGAAAAGAAAGATGTTAATTATCTGGGCAATCAGACCATTACATCACCTATGAGTTTTTCGTCAATTCCGTTGCGTTCGTTTGCCAAATTCTCCCCCGAATGGACGGAAGGTACGATTGTACACCGCAATGGTACTCGTACTTTAACAGTGCAATTAGATTTGGATTCCAAAGCTTTTACTTCCGATATAGTTAGCCAGATAAAACCGAAACTGGATAAACTCAGTTTGCCTGATGGAGTTAATATCTCTTATGGAGGAGAATCGGAAAGTCAGGTAGAAGCTTTTGTTCCTATGGGATATTCATTGCTAATAAGCATTATAATCATATTCTTTATTCTGTTATTCGAATTTAAAAAAGTAAAAACCGCTTTGCTGATTATGACAACCATGTTGTTTTCAGTGCCGGGAGCAGCTATTGGATTATTCCTAATGCGTTATTCGTTTAGCCTGACTGCTTTTATGGGTATTAGCAGTTTGTGCGGCATGGTGGTGCGTAATGGAATTATATATGTTGATTATTTAGAGGAGTTAAGGACATTACATGGAATGGGAGTAAAAGAAGCAGCTTTGGCAGCCGGAAAACGACGGATGCGCCCTATCTTCCTGACCTCAGCGGCTGCATCAGTAGGTGTTATACCGATGATTCTCAGCCGTTCTACGCTTTGGGGTCCGTTGGGTGCGGTTATTTGCTTTGGATTGTTGGCATCGATGGTTCTTACTCTTTTTGTGCTTCCTGTTTTATATACAGTAGCTTACAAGGATAAGAGCAAAGTAAAAGTAAAAAAGCATATTCCATATGATAATGTTGGTAAAGAATTACTTCCGGTTCTCATACTTGTATTTGCCATTACAGTTGGAAGTAGCATTCCGGTAAGTGGTACGGCGCAGACCCGTAGTCTTTCGGTAGACTCCTGCAAGCAGCTTGCTCTTATGAATAATAAGAAGATCAGGGAAGCCGGGCTTGACGTCAAATCAGCACAGGAACAACGAAAGCAAGCTTTTACCAATTACTTTCCCAAAGTGAGTGTCACCGGTATTGCTATGAAGTCCTCCGATTACCTGATAAAAGGTACGATACCGCAGATGAACCTGCCGGTATACGACGGGAATCTTTCCAGTCTTGCCGGTGTTACGCAATATGCCTATTTTCCGCAAACGTCCATTGCTACCCTTGATTACCTGAATACAGCCAGCTTGTCCGTAACCATGCCTTTGTACGCCGGGGGACGGATACGCAATGGAAACAAGCTGGCCGCTCTGGGTGAAGAGGTCAGCAAAGGACAGAAATCACTGACAGAAACCGAAGTGCTGGTCCGGACGGAGGAACTGTACTGGACCTTGTTTTCGCTGTATGAGAAGGAAAAGACCTTGCAACGTTATCAGACCATGCTGGATTCTCTTTATCGCGATGTCTCGAATTTCAATCGGGCGGGAATGGTACAGCGCAACGATTTACTGAAAGTGCAGCTTAAAAAGAATGAGCTGGAAACAAACATGCTCAAACTGAAAAATGGGATTACCATGACAACAAGGGCTTTGTGTCAGCAGATCGGCATAACATACGATTCGACACTTCTTTTGGTCTCACAACCGACAGACAGTCCCATGCAGCTGCTTTCGTCCAATACGGAGGGCTTGGTGACAAAACGAACCGAATATCAGTTACTTAATAAGGCTGTTGCTGCTGAAAAATTGCAGCAGAAGATGACAATGGGCGAATACCTGCCCCAATTGGCCATAACGGGAACATCTATGAAAATAGACATCATGGACCATACGCAAACCAATAACCTGGCTTTTGTCTCTCTGAGTATCCCCATCAGTGACTGGTGGGAGGGAAGCCATAAAATAAAACAGCACCGTCATCAAGTCGAGAAATCAAAGATTGACCTGAAAGAAAAATCCGAAATGCTGGCTTTACAGATTAATCAACTTCAAAATGAAGTGAATGAACTTTATTCTGAATCCATGGTAGCTGAAAAATCCATGGGACAGGCCGGTGAAAATTTGAAAGTAACCGATGATAATTATCGTGCCGGCGTGTCGGGTATTTCCGATTTGTTGGAAGCACAGGCACTTGTTCAGAGTACGAAAGACAGTCTGATTGATATTCGATGCAAATACCAAATAGCCATGGCAAAGTACTTACAATCGACAGGTAGTTACGAATAGGCTATGTATAACTACTTAGGCTCATGATTCAAAATTTTACACGAATATCAATCATTAATAGTTTTATTTTCTGTTTATTATTAATGATGCCATCCGTCACACATGCTCAGGAAACCACAGATGTGGGCCATCGTCCGAAAGTGGCTTTGGTCTTGAGCGGCGGAGGGGCCAAAGGGTTTTCCCATATTGGCGTTCTTAAAGTTTTGGAGGAAGAAGGCTTCCCTATTGACATCATTGTTGGCACCAGTATGGGAAGCCTTATTGGTGGTGCTTATGCCATCGGATACAACGCTTCGGAACTTGAAGATCTTTCCAAATCAATTGATTGGGGGAAAATCCTCTCTGATGAAGTTCCCCGGGCTTTTCTTTCAATAAACGACCAACTTTTAAAACAGCGATACTCTTTTTCATTGCCCATTACCGAAAATAAACCACTCAGCCTTCCGCAAGGTTTAATTAAAGGACAAAACGTACTGAATCTTTTTTGTGGAATAGCAGGAAATGTGCCAAAAGATGCTGATTTTGAGAAATTTCCTATTTCATTTGCTTGCGTAGTGACAGATCTGGAGACCGGTAAAGAAGTGGTACTGAAAAATGGTTTTTTACCCACGGCCATGTTTTCAAGTATGGCTATTCCGGTTGCTTTTCAACCATCGGACAGAGACGGATTTTTATTGGTTGATGGCGGCTTGGTGAACAATTTTCCAACCGATGTAGCCAAAAGAATGGGTGCGGATATTATCATTGGAGTTGATATCAGAAATGATTTTTACAATCGGAAAAAACTGAAATCGATCAATAATGTTTTGGGACAGTTGGTTAATTTTTTAGGTCAGGCAAAAGATTCAACCAACAAAAGTCTTTGTAACCTGATTATCCGACCCGACGTAGCAGGCTATACGATGTCAAGTTTTAATAGTCAGGCTGTGGATACGCTTATTCTAAGGGGTGAAAATGCAACAAACGGTTTTCGGGAACAACTCAGAGATCTCAAGAGAAAATATCAACTTGAACCGCACAAGCAATCCAGAGAACTTGTCAAACCCGATTACTGGTACATCACTGATTTGACATTTACCGGCGATCATTCCCTGGATGATGCTTTTCTACGAAAAACCCTGAATATGGAAATACCCGGCAATTTCTCTTCAGACGAAATAAAAAGAGCCATTGACCACCTTTATGGCTTAGGTGGTTTTGACTGGATTTATTATAATTTAGTTGATACAGAAAAAGGCAAAAGCCTCAATTTAAACATTGTTGCCAATAAGATTTTTACGCAAAACATAGGTTTTAAGGCAAACACGACCGATGCTGCAGCCATACTGTTCAATATAACCCGGAAAAATTACGGGAATACGTTTGGACTATTGTCGGCAAGTGCGGAATTGTCGGCCAATCCGGGTTTGAGTTTATTGGCCGAATCGAATAAGACTAATTTTCCATTTTTTGGAATCAATATTAAGGGGAAGTCTCAGAATTATAATGTATTCGACAAGGGTGACAAGCTCTACAAAGCAAATGTTTTCTACTCATCGGGATCAGTTTATTTATACCAATCTTTTCTGAAACGCTATAATTCAGGAGCTGGATTTCAGGAAGAATACTATCATGGAGATATTTTCTATAAGAATGATAATAACCTTATAACATCAGTCAATACGGACATTTTCCTGACCAGCGTTTATTCCTACTTGTCTTTTGACAATATGAATGATTTTTATTTCCCCCAAAAAGGAACAAATCTATACGCTGAATTTTCTTTAAATGCCGACTTTAAAAAGAGTAGAAAAATGAATCCGGCTTTGCTTTTTAAGATGAATAATGTTATACCGCTAATGCATAACACGGCATTGCTGTTTGATCTTTATAGCCGTGCTTTGTACAGTTCCGATTTTCCTGAATCCAAAAGTACAATGATAGGGGGGGAACCGTACTTACAATATTTCAATTATTATCTTCCATTTGTGGGGCTTTCAGCTGTTAACATTGCTGAACGTTTTGCTAACATCGGGCTGATCGGTCTTAGGGTGAAGGTCTTTAATGAACAGTATATTTCAGTATTATTTAATGGTTTATTGCAGGCCAGTAAAATGAAACCATGGGAAAATGCCAACATTATTTATGGCGGTGGCATAAAATACTCCATAAAAACATTCCTGGGGCCTCTGGAGACGACTTTGGGATATTCGGATTTATCAGAAAAACCCTGCATTTCAGCCAATTTTGGATTTTGGTTTTGAGTGTCCATGAACTGTCGAACCGGTTTTCCTTTTCATATGTTATGAAATTTTGATTGAACCGTCGTAGATGTATTAATAATGTACAAACAATAAAACATGACCAATCGAATATAATGTACCCCCAATATAAAATAGCCGGCACTTCCGTTTTATTTGTTACCGGTGTTTTTGTTTTTCACGAAGAACCAAGTGGTTATAGGCATTGCCGGATTGAATAATTAAACAATTTTTACACGTTCCAGAAAACGTGTTGCAGACTGTTTAAGTCTGAAATTGTCCGAATGGGTGTCTTTTTCAACCGATGGCAGGACTTGGATCAACTGCGGTAGTGCTTTTCCACTAAGTATCAGGCGAAGAAGCAACATATAACCGGCAGTCTTGATTTCGTCGTCTTCATGATGGACCCAGGCAATGGCTTTTTCTGTGGAAAAATCAAGGTGTTGCAACAGATTAAAACAGAGCTGTTCCATCAATTCCGGAACGAAGCAGTCTTTCAGCCACAGGTCGGCTTTCTCGGACGTGAATTCTGCTTTTGGGTAGAGTAGGGTGGCCAGAATCTTGCATTCACGGGCGTTTTCTCCCCAAAGATGTTCCGCCAATGCTGCATTTGGCTCAAATTGCCTGGCTATGTCTCGAAGTGACATGGCGTCCAAGCCGTAGTTCAGTTTATAGTTCAGTCCGCTGTTGCGCATAGCAGTTGAGGCCACGCCGTTCATGCGTAGCCTCAACATTTTTTTTATCTGATGGATTTGCT
>Ga0172378_10005931_pt1 | contig 11407 bp, 10 predicted proteins | sample GrowelOW332metaG_FD_119755 | JGI IMG/M metagenome (GOLD analysis project Ga0172378, IMG submission 119755) | Groundwater microbial communities from an aquifer near a municipal landfill in Southern Ontario, Canada - Pumphouse #3_1 metaG | ecosystem: Environmental > Aquatic > Deep subsurface >... | reverse complement strand
GGTAGGTGCAATAATCTATTAAAAGACTCTAGTGCTATTTAATAAGATTCTGCTTAAATACCCTCATTTGTAATTTACTAGATATTTTTGGAAAAGCTATCGGTTTAATAGTCTTATAAAGAAATGCAATGCTTCCTTTACATCTTTGATATCCTTATTATACCAGCATCCTCGTATAATGTAAAGGTTTTTCATTGAAATTTAAGTAAGTTTTAACATTGTTCTAACCATAAACACCGTTGGGTTTAAAATAAGGCCTTCCAAATTTAATTTTTCTAAAACAATCATTGGTTTGACACATTGCTGTTCGATATAGATGACGGTTAATCGGAAGGTGATTGAAAGCGCTTCTATCTTTTTGATTTCTAAAGCTTTAATAAACGGACGAATATCTTTTTCTTTGATTTTGCCTTTTTTAGTTCGTCTTTGGATGATTATTTCCTGTTTAGTTAACAATGCGTCAACGGCTTTTTGTACGGTTTCTTCTGCTATAGGATACAACAGGTCAACATTAAGCTCATATTCAGATTCCGCCATTGATGCATTTAAAGAAAGCGTCCCTTTTTCGATATACCAAGCGTCAATCACGCAAAGCCCTTCTGGAAGCGCTTTATTTATTTTTTGCATAAATTCATCGATGGTGATTGTCCCTTTGACCGTCACATCAGCATATTCTTCATCACTTACCATACCAACGCTCATTGCTTGCGCAAAGGCTAATTTGGGATGTGGATTAAAACCATGACTATGTTCTATTTCTATATTGGCTCTCCGAAATGCCCGTTGAAATAATCTTAATTGGTCAAGATGCGATAAAAAACGGAGGGCTTCTTTTCTTTGAAATTTAAACCGTATAATGCTCACTACAAACCCATCCTTCCTGAAATTGCATAACACCACAATCATTGCATTCTTCCTTGCAATAAGGTGTTAATTCTCCAAGCTTTGCTTTTTGATTTTCATGATACAAGTATTCTTTTGTAACCCCAATATCAATAAAATCCCATGGGAAAAGCTCTTCTTTTTCGCGTTGTCGACAGGCATAAAATGCCCCATCAATCTCAAGCTCTTCAATTAACTGAAGCCAGGTATCATAATCAAACATTCTACTCCATCCATCAAAACGACACCCTGCTTTTTGAGCCGCTTCTAATAGCTTGCAAAGTCTACGGTCTCCTCTTGCAAAAATAGCTTCTAAATAACTCAGCTGACTATCTTGCCAATTGTAGGTAATTTTACGACTCTTTATTTCATTTTTTAGATGCTTTTGTTTGCGTACAAATTCATCCATCGTATCTTGGGGTTCCCATTGAAATGGCGTAAAAGGTTTTGGTACAAAGCATGCCGTAGAAAGCACCACTTTTAAACTGCGATTTCTAAGGGATTCGTCTGTATCAAAATAGGCCTCAACCACTTTATGACCTAAATGTGCAATCCCTGCAATGTCTTCGTCTGTTTCGGTTGGTAAGCCCATCATAAAGTACAATTTAATATGGCCAAATTTCTTTTTGAAAGCATCTTCAACTGTCTGCATGAGATCTGCTTCTGTAACCCCTTTATTAATGACATCCCGTAGTCTTTGGGTTCCTGCTTCTGGTGCTAATGTCACGCCTGATTTGCGCACTTTTTGCATTTGTTCAAGCATATCAATACTCACAGAGTCAATACGCAAAGATGGCAAAGAAACACTGATATTGTCTGACTCATATTGATCAACTAAATCTTTAATAAGGGTTTCGATGCCTGGATAATCTCCCGAACTCAGTGAAGCGAGGGAAATTTCATCATAGCCTGTATTTTTAAGTAAAACATCAATTTGATTTTTAATGGTTTCACTTGTTTTTTCACGTGTCGGACGATAAAGCATCCCTGCTTGACAGAAACGACATCCTCGGCCACACCCCCTAAAGATTTCATAAGAAACCCGATCATGCACGGTTGACGTATAAGGAACAAGAAGGGTTTCTGGATAATAGGCGGTATTCAAATCGTCCACAAAACACTTTCTAACTTTTTGTGGTGCTTCTTCAACAATTGGCTGAAAATCTTTTAACGTTCCATCGGTATTGTAAGTGGGTTTGTAAAAAGCGGGAACGTAGATCCCATCTAAAGCAACGGCTTTTTTTAAAAAGTCTATCCGCGGTTTTTTCGTTTTTTTCCAAGCTTTGTATAAATCAAGAAGGTCATCAAGGGTTACCTCTGCATCGCCTATAAAAAAGATATCCACAAAATCTGCAAGAGGTTCTGGATTAGAAGCACAAGGCCCTCCTGCAATAACAATAGGGTCTTCCATTGTTCGATCTGTCGATCTTATCGGTATTTTCCCTAGATCTAACATATTAATAATATTTGTAAAAGACATTTCGTATTGCAATGTAAAGCCTACAAAATCAAAGTCACACAATGGTGTCATCGATTCGATTGCAAACAATGGTAAATCATGATCTCTTAATTGTTTTTCCATATCAATCCAAGGGGCAAAGCTCCGCTCACACCATGTATCTTCACGGCGATTAAGCATGGGATAAATCAGTTTCATGCCAAGATGAGACATGCCTATTTCATAAGTATCTGGAAAAGCAAAAGCAAACCGTATATCTACTTGGTTTGGGTCTTTATGAACCGAACCTATTTCATTACCTGTATAAGTAATTGGTTTTTCTACTAATGGTAATATTTTCTTTAAAATAAATTGTTTATTAATGTTTTTTCTCCTCTCTAAAAAGATGCCTTATTTTATCGTATATTTTCTAAAAAGTCAAATGCTTAATAAAAAAACCGCATACGCGGTTTTTTAGACGTTGACTTGCTTTATATTATGCCTTTAAACGCATTTTTGCTTAAATTTAGACGATTATTCTTCTAAACCACTTTCAACAAGTGCTACTAAAGCATCAACTGCTTCTTGTTCATCGTCGCCTTCTGCACGAATTTCAATTGTAACCCCTTTAGATAATCCTAAAGACATTACATTAATAACGGACTTTGCATTGCCTTCTTGTGGTTTATCTCCTAGTCGTTTGATGAAAATATCAGAAGCATATCTTGTTGCTAATTTGCAAAATTCTGCTGCGGGTCTTGCATGAATACCCGTTCTGTTTGTAATTAAAATTTGTTTTTTATACATTCCTTTTTTGAACCCTCTCTTTTTACTGAAAGCCTAATGATTATTAATTCATTGTTCTTTTCAAGCAAATCGCTGAAAATTTAACTGCATTAAAAGATTGTTCAATCCTCCTTCTCGTCTGTTTCGTATATTATACACTAATTATAAATATATTGCAAGTTGAAATCAAATGTAAATAATTTCAATGCTTTTGTTCAATGTTCTCAACAATTCAATCAATTTCTGTGTAATCCGCCATTTAGAATTGATTGCATCTGGAAAATCTGGATTTTGATGGACTGGATTAATGGAGTTACCCAGAATCATCGTAATATGAGTGCATTCGTTAACTAGGGTGTTTGCTAAAATACTGGCTGCATTATTTTCTTTGAAAATGGCTCTTGTATATCGCTTATTGATATAGCCTGAAATAATATTGACCGTTTCCCGAATGGTAATAACCCCTTCTGTCACTAAATCAATGGAGGGCATCCTGCCTATAGGGGGTACTTTTTCTGACATTGTATCGAGATCAATTTTAATTTCTTCGTCATATTCTCTTGAAATAATATTACTGGCTGTGCCACCACAAACAATTTTCATGCCTTTTGCCTCATCAAAAATGGCTTTAATGGTTTGATCTTTAGAACGGTCAAAGGGGGGGCCTGAAAAAAGCGTTGCATATTCATGTTGCTCAATTTTTAAAACAACAACCGTTGTATCATCTCCTGGCTTTTCCCCATACAATTCATTACAAGTATCTACCATTTGCATCGCAATATCTTGGGCTGTTTTAGACTGATCATCATATGTTCGTGCAAGCAAATAGTCAGAAGCATCTTCCCATTGCCAACCAAAGTTCAAGATTTTCCCTAATCCTGCGTGGATGACACCATCAGAAAAAAAGCCCATAACATCGCCTTCTTCAATCAAAAGCGTTGCTTCTGTAACATGCTTATCCTTAAATTTCAAATCTTTGCGCTCTAATGGAATAATTTCACCATCTCGAATATAGACTAACGGAGGATTATCATATTCAAATATATAGGCACGACGGGTTTTAGGGAAAATTTGCACAATCGTAAAAGTCGAGTAGGATAATTTTCTAACTTGACATTCTGGTAAAGTTTCTTCGAGTGTTTCGACCACTTCAAAAATGGGCATGGATTCTTGGAGCATGGTTGCCGCAATGGTAGAGGTCATTGTCGCCAAAATATTGGCTTTCACCCCACTGCCTAATCCATCAGACAAAACAACAACAATACTATCTTTGCTATGTCGAATTTCAACATTATCGCCACAGAGCTCTTGGCTATATTTATTGATGCTGTCTTTTCCAATATCTACAAACCAGGACATCACTCTATTTCCTCAGGTTGAATCAAATTTTTAATTTTTGTCATGGATACTCTCGTTTCAGCCGTTGTTTCCCCTAATAGCTCTGCAATTTGATGGGCAACACGCATTTGTTTATCAACCACTTTTTGTGCCATTTCAAAAGATTCAATTTGCATCTTTTTGTACGCCTCTTCTTTTCTGATTTTATCACTAATGTCTACGAAAATACCAATATACATCTGATGTTCTGGCACATACGCAAGCACTTCTATAAAATGTATTTGGCCTTTTGGATAATAACCCCGTCCAGAATAGGTGTTTGAACCCGCCATTTTAGAAAATGGATGATAATCTAAAACCTCTTGAAATATTTGTCCTTGAACTGCTTGATGGCTCACTTTAAAAATTTTTTCTGCTGCATAATTAAATTCAATAATGCGCATTTCATTGTCACAAACAACAATGGCATTCGGTGTTGAGCCAATAATTAAATTAGACATTGTTTCATTCAAATTCCGCATATAGGGAAGACACATATCTACTTCAGCCATGCCATTATAAACAGCAATCGCTTTTTCTCGACAAGTATCATAGCCACAACTTCCGCAATTCAATTCGTCCTCATGTTTAAATTTACCCATTTTATGCATAATGCTTTGAATATCTTCTTCGGGCACTACTCTAACATAGTCGATCGGCTTAGCAGAAAATTTTCTTGAATAGTCTAAATTATATTTTTTGATTTCGATATTTTCTCGTGGATTGTTTTGAATATATTGTCGAACCCGTTCTTTTTTTTCATATTTGATCATGGGAGACTCCACATTACCAGGACCATTAATACAACTTTCCACACAGGCATTCATTTCAATCCAATAGCCATCTTTTAAATCTTCAATATGATCAAGAAAATCACGACAATTATCTAGTCCATCGATTTTAACAATATGTCTTTTTGCTTTGTTTTTTGAAAAACTACTTTTAACAACCCCGCCGGTTAATGGATAATAGCGGGCAACATCACTCGCTGTGGAATCAAATTTGCCTGGTTGCAATTTTTTTATTTCTATTTTTTCTGCCGCTAACCATTCTCTTAATTCATCAAAAGACATGACTGCATCAATATCTTCAGGACATTCTTCTGCTTCCAATTTCTTTGAAATACATGGTCCAACAAATACAATTTTTGTTTCAGGATATTTATGGTGTAATATTTTAGCATGCGTCAACATTGGTGTTAAGACCTCGCTTAAATAGGGCACTGCTTGAGGATAATATTTTTCAATTAATAAATTAACCGTTGGACAGGATGTTGTAATAACATGTTTTTTAGTGCTCTGATAATCTTTAGCATAATATTCGGAAACAATTTCTGCGCCAATAGCGGTCTCTTCAATCTTTTCAAATCCCAATGTTCTTAATGCTGTTAAAAGACAATTTGGATCCTCTAGGTCAAAAGCGGATGGAAATGAAGGCGCCAAAGAAAGCACGACTGTTTCATTTTTAAGCCACTCTTTAATTTGGTCGACAAAGGAAACAACATTTTTGGCATTTTGGGGGCAAACTTTAAAACAATTGCCACACCCAATACAAAGATCTTCAATAATCTGTGCCTGCTTGTTAACCATTTGAATGGCTTTAACCGGACAGTGCCGAATGCATTTATAGCAATTTCGGCAATTTGCTTCAGAAAAATTAATAACACCCATGTTAATCTCTCATAATGTCTTCAAACAAGGCATCAACTTCTTCTAACATAATATTTTTTACCTCATCTTTATACTTCACGCAAACCCCATTTGAACAGGCATCCATACAAAAGGATCCTTTTAATTCAACTTTTGCCTCTGCGTTATTTTCTTCAATTAATGTTTTAAATCGATTGACCACATCATAAGCTCCTCTAACATGACATGCCGATCCAATGCAGACATAAATTTCTTTCATTCTTATCCCCTTTCTAGTGCATTAGCCAATCTCGCAAAATCTTCTCCCGTTAAAGCTTCTCCGCGAATGCCACTCTTAATATCACTGTTTTGCATGGCTATTAATAAGGTCTCTTTTGAATAATCAGTATTATTATTTAAGCTATTAATCAATGTTTTGCGTCTGTTTAGAAAAGCCGCTTTGACAATTTTAAAAAATGTTTGTTGATTTGTAATGGCAATGGGTGGCTCGGTATACTTTTGAAAAGTTACTACAATAGAATCAACCTTTGGTCTTGGCATAAAAACAGAGGCCGGTACAAAAAAAGCAACTTCCGTTTGTGCATAAAATTGTGTCGCAATGGAAAGTGAACCATAGGCTTTTGTCCCTGGAACAGCACTTAAGCGTTCTCCCACTTCCTTTTGAATTAAAAAAGTCATTCGCTCAATAGGTAAATCTGACTCTAAAAGGCGCATAATAATCGGTGTCGTAATGTAGTACGGTAAATTTGAAACAACTTTTATTGGATGGTTAACTTTATCTTCCTTATAAAAGACTTCTTTTAAATCTAATTTTAACACATCTGCATTGATCACCTCAATATTATCATATGCTTTTAGTGTCTGGTTGAGAACTTCAATAAGCTTTGTATCAATTTCAATAGCAATGACATGAAACGCTTTTTCGGCTAATGCTTTCGTCATTGTGCCAATGCCTGGCCCAATTTCCAAAACAATATCTTCTTCATTCACGTCACCGGCTTCTACAATTTTATTGACAATATTATCATCAATTAAAAAATTTTGACCAAGTCGCTTATTAAAATATAAATGGTATTGTTCAAGAATTCCTTTGATTACTTTTGGAGATGTTAAATTCACTTTCTACCTGCTTTCTAATCTTTTTAAAAGAACTTGTTTGTCATTCTTTTCTGGATACCGATATACGTAATCTAATGTATTTTCTAGTGTCTTTTTAATGGCTTCTCCCGTTATGCCTAAGTTTTGTAAATCTGTCCCATTAATGGCCAAATCTTTCGTCGTCAAGGGTTCTTTCTCTACAATAATGCGATTTAAAACCACCTTATTCTTTTGAACATATGCCTCTATGTGTTGCTTTGCATATTGACTTAACCCTTCTTGAAAGCGAACCAGTTGTTTTGCCTCTTGCAAACCAAAGGTAGCGAGTGCTTTTTTAAATGCAATAATATCTTTTTGTGCATCCACTTGATAATATTGACAATATTTCATTGCCATCTGACGCTCTTTTTTACTGAATTTCATTGCTTTCAGAAAAAAGAGGCGGTCCTCTGCTCTTAATTTTAAGAGTAATGCCCCTAATCGCATTGGGAATTTTTGAGGTAAATAAAGCATACTTTCAAAAGCCGTACTCAAATCATTCCTATATTCTGGCTTTTTTTCTAAAAAAATAGACTGCATTAAGCTGTCAAGCAAGCCTGTTTTAATAAGCAGCGCTCCTCCAAAATCGACTTTTTCTGCCATGATGATTCTTTTAAATTCTTCTTGAATCCGTTCAATGCTCACCCCTGTTAAATCAGGATCAGCTTCAATCGCAGCTTGTGTTTTTTCCTCTAAAACCATATCTTTTTCAGTAGCCAAGCGAATGCCACGCCATTTTCTCAATTTGTCTTCTTCAAAGCGTTTAAAAGGATCTCCAATACACCGAACGATTCCTTTTTCTAAATCTTTTATCCCGCCAACGCAATCAAAAATCGCTCCATGTCGATCCATCAGCAACCCATTAATTGTAAAATCTCGGCGTTTGACATCTTCTTTAAAATCCCACGTAAAAGCAACTTGTTCTGGATGTCTACCATCAATATAGTCACTATCTTTGCGATAGGTTGTAATCTCATACGTATTTTGATCGATAATCACGCCAATGGTTCCAAACCGACTACCTATTGTAGACGTATGTTCAAACCACGTTTCTATTTCTTCTGGTAATGCGTCCGTTGCAAAATCGTAATCATGAGGGGTTCCGCCCAACAATAAATCACGTACAGCACCACCAACTAAAAAAAGTTCATGTTCATTGTATTCAAAAATATCAAATAAAGATTGTATTCCCATTTTATTTTTCCTCTCACCCTTTACAGTATAAATACCAGTTAATCAATTTTATCGTTTAAAACAAAAAAGGCATTCATCATTATTTTAAAATTTATATCCATATTTTTGTTAATATATCACATTCTTTGTAAATATTCAAGAAATAATCTTAAAATTCTTTTTATTATTTTTTAACCTAAATTAATATTGCTCCTCTTATAGACCTTTTTAGCTTTTAAATCCCTTTATTTCTTTTTAAGGGACCTAAGATTTTTCTCCATTATTTGGCAATTAACTGTAAAAAAAAACTTTTTTTCATAAATGTCTTGACCTCTTTCTGAAATCATGATACTATAATCTTACTTTATTATACTAACGTGAAATTGGAGGAACTATGTTAACAAATTATACAACCGATGGTTTTGAAAACATTCAATATCAAGGGTATCATGCCCTACATACCATTGAAAACAAACTCAATGAATTGTTTAAATTGAATGGGTATTCTCAAATTGCAACCCCAACCTTTGAAAACTATGATATGTACGCTTTCGAAGAATCCATAGATTCTGATAATTTATTTAAAATGGTTAACCATCAAGGGCGTGTGATGGCTTTAAAACCAGATGCAACTTTACCAGCAGCGCGCATGGCAGCTTTAAGCCATCCTGATCCTGATGATATTATAAAATTTTCTTATTCCACCCATATTTTTAGAAATTTTGCATCCCCTGAAATTGTCAAAAAAGAATTGACGCAAATGGGCATTGAATATTTTGGAAATGCAAATCCAGATTGTGATAGTAGTGTGATCGCCTTAGCCATTAATGCTTTGCAAAGCTTTGGTATTGAAGATCTTCATATTGATATTGGACACGTTGGTTTTATTAATTACCTCTTTAATGAAATTGACCTTTCCAAAGCAGAGCGTATAGAACTTTTTGGGTATTTTGAAACAAAAAATATTGGGGATATCCATAACTTTTTAGAACATCACACCATTGCTCCGGTGATTCGTAAAATCATTCTTGAAATTCCCATGCTTTATGGTGAGCCAAAAGATATCATTAACCAAATGAAAACTCTTTGCCTCAATCAGGATATGGAACGCGTTGTTGCAGAACTAGAAGCAATTTATCATCATTTAGATCTGCTTGATCTATCAAAATATTTATATTTTGATATTGGCTTCACCAATCAAATGAATTACTATTCTGATATTATTTTCAAAGGATATGTTAACAATTGGGGCGAACCACTTTTATTTGGTGGCCGTTACAACCACTTATCCTCTAAATTTGGTATTGACCGTCCTGCCTGTGGATTTGGTATAGATCTTTTAAGTTTGATGGATTATCTTGAAATTCAAAAATGCCTTCCTGAAGAACACGAAAATAAAATCGTTATCTTCTATATAAAAGGCGATGAAAAAAAGAGTTTTGAAACTGCCACGATGCTCCGTTCAAAAAATATCATTGCCGAAACCTTTGAATTGACAGAATCTCCAGAATCAACCGTTCGACACTTTAAAGATAAAATCTTATTTAAAAATACAACTTTTTATTTAATGAACCACCACAGTATTTATCTTTGGGAAGACAACCAGTTTAATCCCGTAGATCAGATTAAAGAAATAGAGGAAACCGCATGAAAATAAAATTTGCTTTAGCGAAAGGAAGAGTTGCCAAAAAAGCCATTGCACTTTTAGAAAGTATTGGATATGTTTTTCCAGACTATTCTTCTGAAAGTCGAAAACTTGTTTTTACAGATTCCACAGGCTCTATTGAATTCTTTCTTGTAAAATCACCCGATGTTGGCACCTATGTTGAAAAAGGTGCAGCCGATATTGGCATTGTAGGCCGAGATGTCTTAATGGAACACCCTGTGAATGTTTATGAATTACTCAATTTAAATATTGGTAAATGTAAAATGTGTGTTGCCGGCTATGCTGATTTCAAACCTACTTTCGGAAAAAAAATAGTGGTTGGAACAAAATATCCCAATATTGCGAAGCAATATTTTAACCGTAAAAATCAGCCGGTTGATTTAATTAAAATCAATGGGTCTGTCGAACTTGCTCCTATTATTGGATTATCGGATTGTATTGTTGATATTGTTGAAAGTGGCAATACCCTTTATGAAAATGGCTTAACCGTTCTTAATGAAATTTGTGACATTAGTTCTCGTCTCATCGTCAACCGCGTTAGCCTTAAAACAAAAGATGCCATTCTTAATCCTATTATTGACCGATTTAAAAGTGAGGAATTAGACTTAAATTAAGGTCACGATCCTCAATCAATATGAATTCTTTTAATCATTACAAAAGTGAAAGGAAAAAATGAAAACTTATAATTTTGACGAAGCAATTGATCAGTTAGACGTTTTATTAAAACGTGGCAATTCAGAACAACTGACCGTACATGAAAAAGTTATTTCTATTATTTCAACTGTACGCGTCAAAGGTGATGCAGCCTTAATTGATTATACACAACAATTTGATGGGTGCACTTTAAAATCCCTGCGTGTCAGTGAAGCTGAAATGCAAGAAGCCCTATTAAAGGTCGATGACAAAACCCTAGCCGTTTTAAAAGAAGCTGCCGAAAACATCCGTGATTTTCATGCGAAACAGCTTGAAAAAACGTGGACATATTCCCCTAATCCTGGAATTGTATTAGGACAACACATTACTGCCATTGAACGGGTTGGTTTATATGTTCCAGGCGGAAAAGCCGCCTATCCTTCAACTGTTTTAATGGATGCGATTCCTGCGCAAGTCGCTGGCGTTGATTCATTGGTCATGACAACTCCTCCTGGGAAAGATGGCAAAATAAATCCCACAATCCTAGCCGCTGCACATGTTGCTGGCATTACGGAAATTTATAAAGTTGGTGGTGCACAAGCCATTGCTGCCCTTGCCTATGGAACAGAATCCATCAAACCGGTTCAAAAAATTGTAGGACCTGGC
>Ga0172378_10005929_pt1 | contig 11409 bp, 11 predicted proteins | sample GrowelOW332metaG_FD_119755 | JGI IMG/M metagenome (GOLD analysis project Ga0172378, IMG submission 119755) | Groundwater microbial communities from an aquifer near a municipal landfill in Southern Ontario, Canada - Pumphouse #3_1 metaG | ecosystem: Environmental > Aquatic > Deep subsurface >... | reverse complement strand
TATTTTTCCTTTTTCAAAATCTACCTGTTTTGCCATTATATGGTAGTATACTGTTTTTTTCCGCTTTTCTGTATACGCAGCATTGTTTTTTGAAAATCCCGGATTATCCTGTTGGTATGGAGGCAGATTACTATGGAAGATTTTCTTTTGGGAGCAGTGATGCTCTTCCCGTATAACTTTGTTCCGCAGGGCTGGCACCTGTGTGACGGTTCACTTCTTGAAATACAGTCAAATCCGGCGCTGTATTCACTGATCGGAACATCCTTCGGCGGAGACGGCAGGACTACATTCGGTCTGCCGAATCTGAATTCGGCTGAATGTCCGATTTCAAAAAACGGTACTATTAATTACTGTATATGCATGCAGGGAGTGTATCCGATGCGCCCGTGAGACGTACGCAGAAATAAAATTTACCAGTGCTATAGACATCTTTCAGAATTAGTATAAAATAAGTATAACTTTTAAGGAGTATTTATGTATAAGCAAATATCCTTTATCATTATACTTATTTTTTTACTGAGTTTTATTTCCTGCAAAACTGATTCAAACAATGAAATTTACTCTGTTACCTATGACGGCAATGGAAATACAGGCGGAGAAGTCCCGGTTACCGGAAAAAAATTTGAGGAAAGCGAGATACTTACAATTGAAGGAAACACAGGCAGTCTCGTAAAAACCGACTACTGTTTCGGCGGATGGGCGGAAAATACTGATGCGGCAGAAGGTGTTTTTTATGGCGGAGAAAAGTTTGTTATTCAACGCGATACGGTATTTTATGCAGTATGGCAGAAAGAATTTGAAGTTACTGCTGACAAAGCTCCTGATATAATAAAAAATATTTCGAATGACGCCACAATACATATTACCGGTGATATAACGGACGAACAGCTGGCAGCAATCAGTGAAGCAATAAAAGAAAACACCTACAGGAATACATATAAAATAAATCTTGATATAAGATATACCGGATTAACAAAAATACCGGACAACGCATTCAGTCTCTGCCGCAATCTGGGGACAATCAGACTTCCGGCAGGAATAACAGAAATCGGAGATTCAGCTTTCTTTGGTTCCGGAATTTCATCTCTTACACTGCCTGAAGGGCTTACAACGATCGAAACCAACGCATTCTCCGGTTCAAGTCTTACATCAGTTACACTTCCGGAAAGCCTGAAATCGATAGGTGAATTTGCATTTTCGAATACACATCTTGCGTCCATTACCATACCGTCCGGAGTAGAAAAAATAGGCAGAGATTTTGTAACCAGTGATAACGAACTTGAATCGGTTATTTTCCAGGCCGGATCAAAACTTACGGACATGGCGCCTAAGGCCATTACTGATTGTGATAATATTTCATCAATAACAATTCCTTCAGGAATCGTACTAATTGTTATATCCGGAATCGGGTATAATGGAGTCAGAGATCCGGTTACAGGGATGTACTCGGCAATAACTTTACATATTAACGGAACCATAGCAGCCGATACATTTACTTCTGTTAATACCGCTATATCACACTGCGGCAGCGGCTGTATTCTCGACTTAAGCAAATCAAAAAATACGTTTATTCCGGACAGTGCTTTCAAAGGCTGTATAGCCAGATCCGTACTGCTCCCTTCAACACTTGTAAAAATTGGAAAAGAAGCCTTTTCCAATGCCTGTTTCCTGTACATCACCATTCCCTCTGAGGTACAAACTATTGATGATGCTGCGTTTTCTGAATGTAAGCATCTGAAAACGATAACATTTGAACAGGGCTCAAAACTTGAATCTATAGGAGATAACGCCTTCGCCTGGAGTAAACTCGAATCTGTCATAATTCCGGGTACTGACATTACGATGGGAAACAATGCATTTTGCGGATGTAATGTTCTCACATCTATAAAATGTGTCTGTTCAGAACAGGAAGCAGCTTCGTGGCCTGAATCATGGTGTTATACATCTGAATACGGAACCAGCAGACTTGATACGACTGTTATTACATGGGAGTACAAAATATAAAGTGCTGTTCTTCCTGTGCCCTTTCCGGTAGAATGAACAGCATAATATCCGGATTTTCCCCGGATATCTGAAGGAGTAACCAATATGGAACAGAATACACAGACTGCCGCGCTGCCGGCTGCAGAGGAATTCAGAAACAGGGTCATCCTCAAGGCCGCAAAAATCACAAACGTGGAAAAGCATCCCGGCGGAACAATGCTGTATATTCTGACCCTTGACGCAGGCGATCCGGAACCGCGGCAGATAGTCAGTTCAATTGTCCCCTTCTATGAACCGGAAGAACTGCTCGGAAAAACGATTGTCCTTGTGTACAATTTAAAACCGGCCAATTTCCGCGGAGTACGCAGCAACGGGATGCTGCTTGCAGCTTCCGATCCTGACGTAAAAGATCATGAGACATGCGAAGTACTTTTTGCGCCGGAGTTCGTGCCGGGAACAGTTCTTGAACCGGAAGGCTTTACGCCGCCGGATGAACAACTGTGTTACGTAAAGCCTGAAAAATTCTTCTCCCTGCCGCTGTATACGAAAGACGGTTTTGTTGAAGTCGGCGGAAAAAAGATAGGTGCTGACGGTACGTGGCTGACTGCTCACGTCTATGTAAACGGTGCCGTAGGGTAAATAAACCTATACGATAATTATTTACCCGATCCGTTACACCGTACGGTCGGGAAAACTTACCCGGACAGTGCATCCTTTATTTTTTTTTCCTGTAATACTGACTTTCCCGTGATGGCGCTGTACGATCTTCAGTACCATCGCCAGTCCTATTCCGTTGCCTTCAAATTCAGTTCTGCTGTGAAGTCTTTCAAAAAGCCGGAACAGTTTACCTGCATCTTCCTGCTCAAAACCGATACCGTTATCCTGAAAGAAAAAGGTGATTTTCCCGTTTTCCGCTTTAGACCAGATTTTTAACTGCACTACCGGACGCTGTATCGAGAATTTTACGGAATTACCGATAATATTTACGGTCATCTGCTGAAGCAGGAATTCATCGCCGTACACTTTATGCAGTTCTGCCACACTGACTTTAAATTTTTTTTCAGGATGAGTTTTTATACTGTTGGCCAGAACAATTCCTACAAGTGCATTCATATCCACTATACACGGATTCATGATTGTATAACCGACTTTTGAATATTTCATCATTGAATCGGATAAATCAAGCATATGGGAACAGACTTTCTTTATGGCTTCCATATCGTTTCGGGATTGAATGTCCAGGTTCTCTGAATTATCTTCAATTATAATATCCGCATATGCTTCAATTTCGTGCAGAGGATTTTTAATCTCATGAGAAAGCAGACAGCAGAAAGACTCAAGTTCTTCATATGAAGCCGTCATGTTATGAAATATTTTCTGATACTGTTTTTTTGTTTCAGCCAGTTTTCTTTCCGTCAGATATTTTCCGCTGTTGCTGAACAGCAGAAAATCACATATGGCAAAAACGCCGAGAACGAACATCGGAACTTTTTCCAGTCCGTATGCCGTATAAAAATAACTGTAATCGTATATCACCGGTTTATGATATATAAAATTATTAATACAGAAATCTGTCAGGTAATACGAAATAATAACAAAGAGCATGGCGGATATCAGTTTTCTGCTGTAATGGCTGTCTTCCGTTTTTTCAAGCTGAAGCAGTTTCCTTGCTGCAGGAAGATAGAGCATGATCTTTGAAGCGGCAGTCATCAGTAAAAGCCAAATCATAAAATTCAGGCTGTTGATAACAATGCTTTTTTCGCTTATGTCGTATGCAAGACCTTTTATTTCGGGAGGATTCCACCTGATGACTTCGGACATTACGGAAACATGAATGATGATGTAGAAAACGGAGAAAAGTGTATTTACGATATACGGTCTGCACTGCTCCCATGCGTTTTCCGGCAGTTTCCCGCATGCGGTAAATTTCCCGTCTACAAGGAACAGCGCGTACAGGAGAAAAACTTCAATCATATTTGCATATCCGTACTCAGGGTGTTCTACTACAGGGATAAAAATACCGAATCCGACAATCCCCGCTATCACTGAATATTCTGCAGGCAGGGCAAGCGCAATAAGCAGTGGCAGAAAGATACTGACGTTGATAAAATAAACCATACCGGAAGAGAACAGCAGCCTGGCTGTCAGCAAACCCGCCAGACCGGTAATGACGGACAGAGCAAAAAGATAAAAAGAATGTCTGTCTTCTGCCATATTGTTTCCTTATACCTGTTTCTGATATTCAGAGGCATTTATTCCTTCAACCCTTTTAAATATACGGCTGAAGTATTCTTCGTCTTCATAACCTAGATCATGCGCAATTTCATAAATCTTGAGCCGGCGTTCCCTTAACAGTATCTTGGCCTTCTTAATTTTTATTCCGGTAACGTAGTCCACAAAGTTTTTCCCCGTCTCGTTTTTGAACAGACGGCTTAAATAGGATTTATTTACGAAAAAACGGTCCGCCACGCTGTCAAGGGATAATACCGCAGCACCTACGTTGTCCTGAATGTATCTGCAGATATTTCTGATCATAATATTTCCCGACGTACCGTCCGTCGTATTATTCTGCAGGAATTCTGCCTCCGTCGATTTTCTTTCTTCAATACATGTTTTTAGACGCTCAAAAAGAGCCGACAGTTTTGTCCCGTCGACAGGTTTCTCTATGAAATCGAAAGCGCCGAATACAATTCCCTGCCTTGCGGAAGAAAAATCCGCAAATTCGCTCAAAAGAACGACATACGTACACAAATGCAGTTTTTTGATTTCCTGCAGCAGTTCGATTCCGTCCATTACAGGCATACGGATGTCCGTGATAATGACATCCACTGCCGATTTCTTCGCTATATCGACAGCTTCTTTTCCGTTCCGCGCTTCATAGACTATTGCAAAAACGTTCCGGACTTTGAAATCCATAAGTCTCTTGAACTGCCGGCGGAAAATATCCGTATCATCAACCAGCATTATTTTGTACACAGCCCCTCCTTCATGTCAGCGGCAATGCCCTTAAGGGAACCTCTGAAAACTTCAATTTTCAGAGGTTCCCTTAACTAAAATCGGGATACAGACAAAAAGAGGCCGCTGCCGGAAAGCAACGACCTCTTTGTCTTAATTCAGAAACCAGTCAACACTACACTATAATGATTAAAAAAATCAAGCAACCATCGTATAAATTCTCAAAACAGCAGCACCGATAATACATACGGTTGCAATACCGTCTGCCGCTCTGAAACGAATATCGTTGAAATATGTCCGTTTTTTTACCGATACGCTGAACGCCCTTGTTTCAAGCGCATTGGACAGATTTTCACTTGTTTTGAGTCCGGTTATAAGTACTGCTACCAGAACCGGCATATAGGATCTCATGCGTTTGACAGGACCGCCGGTGTTCAGATCAAGTCCTCTGGCTTTTTGTGCGTCGATCACCATGCCGATGATACCGAAAAAGGTCGGCAGATACCGGAGCGTTATGGCAAAAGTAAGACCTATCGTATACGGTAATCCCATTTTTACAAGCCCGCGTACAATCTGATTCTGATCCGTTGTGAACAGAAGAATAAAACAGGCAAAGCCGAGAGAACATATCCGCAACGCCATCGCCGTTCCTTCTATCAACCCGCCCGAAGTAATAGACAGTATACCGAAATGAATCAGTTCTTTCCCGCTGTGATAAAAGAACGGCCATAATACAATAATCATTATTGTTACCGGAAGCATCATTTTCCATACCCATTGAAAACGGTTAAGCGGTATTTTTGCGCTGAACAATGCCGCATGTATGGCAGAAAGTATTATGACTATCGGCAGCAGACTTTTTAAAGAGAGCACTACAAACATAAGTACAACTGCCAGTATAATCTTAACCCGCGGATCAAAACGATGCAGCCACGTATCTTCCCTGATATAAAAATCAAAACCCATGAGAGACTCCTTCTACATACAGCTCCTTTTGATATTCTTTTTCATATTCGTTAATAAATTCGCTGTTCGTAAGCGTATGAGTTTTAATAAAACCTCTCTGCATAAGTTCATCGGAAAGTTTCATTATATCAGGAGGCGTAATACGGGTTTCCTGAAGCACACTGAAATTTTTCATTACATCTCTCGTTTTTCCGTCCAATATCAGACTGCCGTGCCTGAGTACGATACTCCTGTCCGTATATTCGGAAATTACGCGCATATCATGGGTAACCAGCAGAATTGTATGACCTGCCGCATTTAATTCCGTTATGATCTGCATTAGATCCAGGGTAGTCTTCCAGTCCAGACCGACTGTCGGTTCATCAAGTATCATTATGTCGGGTTTCATGGAATAAATACCTGCGATGCTGACTTTCCTGCGGATACCGAACCCGAGAATTGCAGGAGGGTATTTTGCAAACTGCGTAAGACCGAATCTTTCCATAGCTTCATCTTTCCGGTCCTGCGCTTCTTTCTCGTTCAATCCCATATTTCTTGGTCCGAACAGGAGTTCCTCTTCCACGTTGGGGCAGAAAATCTGATGATCCGGATTCTGAAATACGAATCCTACCGTTCTGGAAATTTTTACTACGGATTCTTTTTTTATATCGGTCCCGTTTAACAGAACTGTTCCTGCCGTTGGACGGAGAAGACCGTTCAGGTGTTTTATGAAAGTCGATTTTCCGGAACCGTTCTGACCGATTACTCCGATAAAATCCCCGCGGTAAATCTTTATATTGATTCCCGCCAGAGCTTCCGTACCGTTGTCATACACATGTCGGAGATTTCTTACTTCGATAACAGGCACTCTATCTTCTTCTGTCATACAGAACCTCCCGTAAAAAAGAGTTCAGCTCCGCCTAAAGATATAAAATCGCATTCCTTATTTTGAGTTTTTACCGAATAGTCGTAACTCAGTTCGGACATCTGCGGTATTGATATACCGATTTTCCGCAGTTCGGGTACCTTCCGGAATATTTCCCCGGGAGTACCTTCCATTTCGACCTTTCCTTCGTACAGGATGACAACTCTGTCTGAAAATTCGGCAACCCGTTCGCTTTCCTGTTCTATCATAATAACCGTCATATTTTTCTGTGCTTTCAGATCGTGTATGACTCTGAAAACCTCACTTTTGCCTATCGGGTCAAGCCCGGAAGTCGGTTCGTCAAGTATAAGAATCTCAGGTTCCATCGCGAGCATCGCAGCTATTGCCACCCGCTGTTTTTGTCCTCCGGACAGATTGAATGGTGACCTTTCCCTGTATTCCTCCATATCGACGGCATGTAATGCATTCGTTATTTTTACATCCATCTCTTCCCGCGGCATTCCGACATTTTCCAGACCGAAAGCGACTTCGTCTTCCACCGTCATACAGAACAACTGACTTTCCGGATCCTGAAAAACGATTCCGACCTTTTTGGCCAGCTCTGCCATAGTGTATTCCTTTGTGTCCATCCGGCATACTTTTACACATCCGCCGAACAGACCTCCCGTCGAATGAGGTATGATGCCGTTAATCACGAGGCTGAGCGTCGTCTTTCCGACACCTGTCGGTCCCATAATGGAAAGAAATTCTCCTTTTTTTACCTTCAGATTCAAACCGTTTAATACGAATTTCGGTTGTGTTTCTCCCTCATAGGCAGGATAGGCGAATTTCAGGTTCTCTATTTCGATAATGTAGTTGTCGTCCATACAGCTCAGACTTCCTTCCAGGTCTGTTTTTTACCTATTTCATTGATAGGCGGATATGCTTTTTTTACTGCATAGACAAGAGGAATTCCTATTACGGCTCCGGCTGCATTCTGGAACAGATTACCCGGAATTTCCGCCGCGGCAGCACCTATTCCGTACAGAAAAACTTCGGATATGAAATATCCTCCTACCATAATAACGGCTCCCGTCACACATCCCAGAATCATAAACACCAGCTTTCCCTTTCTACCGATAAGCCCGGCGGCAAGTCCCTGCAGTCCGTGTATAAGGCAGGAAAGAATCATCCATTGCGGATAGCCCGAAATGGCGTCTGCAAGACCTGTTCCCACTCCTCCTGCAATTGTTCCCACAACCGGTCCCAGTGCAAACGATGCAAAATATACACCCACATCGGCCAGCGTGATATACCCTCTCGTCGGTGCAAAGGGAATACGTACGATCAGCGTAAGAACTGTCGTAACGGCCGTTAATATTGCGATCAGTGCAACCATTTTTGCTGCAAATATTTTTTTAGGTTTCTTCATTTTTATCTCCTTATACTGCAGGCTGCAACTATTCCTGCATCAACATCCACCTCATGTCCCATATCACAAAACGCATTGCCGACTGCTGTTAAAACGGCCGGTATAATCATCGGTTTTGCCACATTTCCCATGTGTCCTATCCGCAGAAGCTTTGAAGCCTGTTCATTCAAACCTGCGGAAATCATAAACCCGTATTTATTCCGCAAATGATACCGGTATTCCAGCTGGTTTATCTTTTCAGGAAGACAGAACGACGTTGCACAGGTTGCACAGATTTCTTCCGATACAGCCCACAGCGTAAGTCCCATTCCCTTTAATCCTGCTCTGCACATCTTTGCACACAGTTCATGCCGTTCCCAGGCTTTTTCCATTGTTTCTTCAAGAATTTCGTCGACAGCCTGATGAAGAGCGTAAATAAGACTGACCGATATCGTAGACGGGAAACGTTTATCAGCAACCCACATTTCTTTCCAGTCGAGCATACACAGAACGCTCCAGCGTCTTGGATTTCTTTTCTCCATTTTTTTCCATGCAGCATCCGATACGGACACTATGGAAAGACCGGGAACAGCTCCGATGCATTTCTGCGAACCGACGATGCAGATATCAATCCCGTATTTGTCGACAAGCACTTCCGTACTGCCGACTCCAGAGACACTGTCGACTATTGTTAAAATCCCGTGTTTATGAGCCAGCTGGCAGATTTCTTTTACCGGATTTACAGTACACGACGGAGTTTCGGAATGGACCATGGATAGAATTTTTATTTCCGGATGTTCGGTTATGACTTTTTCCACCTGCTCAATCCGTACCGATTCATTATACGGTACCTCAAGTTCCAGAAGATTTCCGCCGAAGGCCGTAATATGATCGCCGTATCCTTTTCCGTAATAGCCCGATACCAGATTCAGGACCGTATCCCCCGGTGCTATCATACTGTATGCCGCAGATTCCAGCGCAAGAACGGCATCCCCCTGCATGATGATTACATCATTTTTAGTGTAAAGTACTTTTTTTAATTTTTCACACGTATCCTGAAATAAATCCATAAACACAGGATCATAATGATATACTACCGGCAGACTCATTGCTGCAAGTACTGTCTGTGATACGGAACACGGACCCGACGCCATTGTAAAATCCGGATACCGCATCATTTTTTCATTTGCCATGTTTTTCCTCCATAAAATAGGGTTAAAAATAAAAGAGGCCGGATATCCGCATATCCGACCTCTTTGTCAAGTTATGAGACAAGTATAATCACTTTCACCACAAAAAAAATGAAATTATTTTGTTAAATTCCCTGAATTTTTTTATTTTTTACCCGGTTTTATACCTATTATGCGGATACATCATAAATCACCACTTCTGCGCTTCAGGCAGCAGGGGTCGTAAACCTGCTGCCTGAATCAACAACCTCGCCCCGGGAGGCGGGCTGTTAAGCCCTCCGCACAAATAAACCTATATTTTTTAATATATCTTTTTTGACCAACTATACACAAAAATAAGCATTAATTTGTCACATATGACTAATTATTGACAGGTATAGATATATGCAGTATGCTTGCCGTATGGAAATTCAGGATTCCCTTACCGATGAATCGGTTTTAAAAGAACTCAGCGGGCGCATTAAACAGATCCGTATCGACCGCGGCATAACACAGACGGAGCTTGCCGGACAGGCGAACGTTTCGCTCAGTACTGTCGTCCGTCTTGAATCGGGCAGTTCCGTACAGATGGACAGCTTTATAAGAATCCTGCGGGCTCTCAGGCTGCTGGGAAAATTCAACGTACTTGTACCGGAACAGGAACTGCATCCGGTGGAACTGCTCCGGCCTGAAGCAAAACAGAAAAAACGGGTTTCTTCAAAACGGCAGGAAAAAACTGCTGATGATTCTGCATGGAAATGGGGAGATGAAAAATGACGACGACGGCAGAGGTCCGCCTGTGGGGGACAACGATCGGTGCAGTCACTTCTCCGGACGGCGATCCGTATGCTTCCTTTGAATACGAACCCGGCTTCCGGCAGAGCGGAATCCAGGTATCGCCGCTTATGATGCCGCTCTCGTCCGAAGTGTTCCGTTTTCCCGAACTGTCTGTCCGGAGTTTTCACGGACTGCCGGGACTGCTTTCTGATTCTATTCCCGACAAATTCGGAAACGCGCTCATTGACGTGTGGCTTGCAGGTCAGGGACGGACTCCCGAATCGTTCAACGCTGTTGAGCGTCTGTGCTATACGGGAACGCGCGGGATGGGCGCACTTGAATTCCGTCCGGTACTGAGCGGTAGTCCCGATTATAACGAACGGCTGCATATTGATGCGCTGGCAGATCTTGCCTCAAAGATAATTCAAAACAGAGAAAAACTTGCCGCACCGCTCCACCCGGAAGACGAAACGAAAGAAGCGAAGGCGCTTGCACAGATAATCCAGGTTGGTACATCGGCAGGCGGTGCGCGTGCAAAGGCCGTCATAGCGTGGAATCCGCAGACGAACGAAATCCGTTCCGGACAGCTCCAGACTGATAAAGGTTTCGAATACTGGCTCATCAAATTTGATGGTGTAAAGGGAAACGGTGATAAGGAACTGGCAGATCCGTCAGGCTACGGTCAGATTGAATACGCCTATTACCGTATGGCGCAGCAGGCCGGAATTGAAATGAGCGAATGCCGGCTGCTCGAAGAAAACGGACGCCGTCATTTTATCACGAAACGGTTTGACCGCACTCCGGGCGGCGGAAAAATCCACATGCAGACGCTCGGTGCGCTTGCTCATTACGATTTTAATCAGGCAGGCGCGTACAGTTACGAACAGGTGTTCGGTATTATGGACAGGATCGGACTTGACCGCAGCGCAGGTATTCAGTTTTTTAAACGTATGGCGTTCAACATACTTGCAGCGAACAACGATGACCATGTAAAAAACATTTCATTTCTCATGGACCGGACAGGCAGATGGTCGCTTGCGCCTGCATACGATATTACATTCAGCTGGAATCCGGGCGGCCTGTGGACGGGCATGCATCAGATGTCCATGAACGGAAAACGGGAACATTTTACGGCAGAAGATTTTTATGAGTGCGGGAAAGCGGCTTTTTTGAAAAGGGCACAGGTACAGGATATACTTGCAGAAGTCCGTGAAGCCGTTGCGCAGTGGCCGTCGTTTGCGGAACACTCGGGCATAGATGCAGAACGCATGCAGGCGGTACAGACGGTGCTGACCGGACTTACG
>Ga0172378_10005928_pt1 | contig 11413 bp, 10 predicted proteins | sample GrowelOW332metaG_FD_119755 | JGI IMG/M metagenome (GOLD analysis project Ga0172378, IMG submission 119755) | Groundwater microbial communities from an aquifer near a municipal landfill in Southern Ontario, Canada - Pumphouse #3_1 metaG | ecosystem: Environmental > Aquatic > Deep subsurface >... | reverse complement strand
ATTCCTATTACGTAAAGGGGTATTCCTATCACTTAATAGGGATATAAATCTTATACATTGAATACTAATCCGTAAATTTGCACTAGAAACCAAAGGATATTGATTCTAATTCATTTCCGAAGGTACTAAAACAGTTTGTTTAATTTTTAACACTTACGACTATGAAACGGAATATATTCTTACTTGCAGCCCTACTGATTATGTCCCTATCTGCAAAAGCGATGAGTTATGACAGAGCCACATTTGAAGCCAAATACCTGACTGATAAAATGGCCTATGAAATGGGATTTTCGTCACGTGAATATAATAAGGTGTACCGCATCAACCTCGACTATTTTCTAAGCATCAATCACCCGGATAACCTCTATACTTCCAGATGGCACGCACGCAACTCCGCTTTCAGGATTTTCTTCAGTGACAGACAATGGAATTTATTTATCGGAACAAATTATTTCTACCGTCCTGTCTCCTGGCATAACGGCACTTACGTATACAATGTATACACAAGATATCCCCGCCATGACAATGGCTTACACCGAGGATATTATAAAAACCGAAACCGGATTTATGGACAAGACAGGTGGAGAACTCACGATGACGTCTATGTATTTGGCAACCAATCTTCTCGCAAAGACCAAAAAAGGTTTGAGAAGCAAATGAGAAGAGAACACAAACATCATAACTGGTAAAACAATCATCCAAAGACCATTGAGAAGAATTGCTTTCTCTCAATCTATCAATAGACTCTTGGGCCGAAGATTGCCGTACCGACACGGACCAGCGTGGATCCGTGCTCCACGGCAATAGGGAAATCATGGCTCATGCCCCACGAACGTTCCCTGAAATCAGGATCATCTGCAAAATACTTAGACTTGACTTCATCAAAGAACGTGGCGGCTGTATCAAACTCCTGGGCAATCTGATGCTGATCATCGATATTTGAGGCCATCATCATCAGGCCGCAGATTTTAATATGCTTCATCTCTTTCCAGACTCCGGAGTCAAGCAGTTCCCTGCAAGCCTCCTGTGTCAAGCCGTATTTTGTAGCTTCCTCAGCAATATGAAGTTCCAGCAATACCTTAATCACCCGATTGCATTTCGCAGCCTGCTTCTCTATCTCTTTCATCAACTTCAGACTATCACAGGACTCCACCATAGAAATATAAGGAGCTATATATTTCACCTTATTCGTCTGAAGATGGCCGATAAAATGCCATTCAATATCCTTAGGCAGTTCTTTCACTTTCTGTTCGAGTTCCTGTTCATGACTTTCACCGAAAACACGCTGGCCCTCAGCATAAGCGACTTCTACATATTCCTTAGGATGAAACTTGCTGATGGCAACCAATCTTACTCCATCGGGCAGGCTGTCCAGCACTTTGTGTAAATTCTTTGCGACATCAACCATTTTACTATCAATTAAAAAACAGCATTTCAAGACCACTATATCGGTTGCTATATTACAGATACGACAACCACTTGGAAACTCTTATCAGACTATTCCCAACCCTTTCAAACGATAAACGTTTATTATAAAAACGATCAGTTCTCCGGTTCAGGTACTTGGTCTGATGGTTGGGATGCAGGTTGTTCTTCATATTCAGGGACATCATTTCTCTCCTCTTTCTTCTTAGGAGCATTGGGAGCATGATGTTCAAAGACATCCATGACCTGAGTCTCGACAATGGAAGCAATCACATAATCAATCATCGTGCTTCCCATCACTTCATCCACATGCTTTACAGCTCCAGGGAGAGAAGCAGCCTGGACAAGATAATACACGTTTGAACGCTTTTCCTTTTCAGATTTCTCATCTATGGTGATAAACTGGAGTTTGGCTTTGTACCACTTATCATCAGAATCAATATCACTGAAAAAGACCTCACCATACGATGCCGGTTTGATATCCGTGATCTTCATTTCACCACTTATATAAGAAGACATCTCCTCAATAATGGCACTTTCAGCCTCAGTAAAACTCAAGGCATCCACTACATATTGTTCGGTGACCTTTTTCTGCATGCCATCGTCCATCATCTTCTCATATCTGATCTTGGTTTCAAACCAAGTACTTGTTCTGGATCTCATAATTGACTTAATTCCTATTTATGAAAGTTCGTTTATTCTTAATTTTTTCCAATCATCATGCAAAGATAATAAAAATTTCCTTATCTTTGCAATTCGATAATTAATTATTCATACAATGCCAGAAATATCGGTACGTGGATTAAATATGCCTGAGTCACCAATCCGAAAATTAGCACCTTTGGCGGCGGCGGCTAAAAATCGTGGCATCAAGGTTTACCACTTGAATATTGGTCAACCGGATTTGCCTTCTCCACAATGCGGACTGGATGCACTCAAAAAAATCAACCGCAAAGTTCTGGAATATGCTCCCAGCCAAGGCTTCTTAAGTTTCCGGACGAAGCTTGTTGACTACTATAAAAAATACAACATCCTTATTTCCCCCGATGATATCATCATCACTGCCGGAGGAAGCGAAGCTGTGATGTTCGCCTTCATGAGTTGTCTGAATCCTGGCGATGAAATTATCATGCCAGAGCCGGGTTATGCCAATTATATGGCTTTTGCAGTTTCTGTAGGTGCAAAAATCCGAACCATCACCACGACCATAGAAGAAGGATTTTCTCTTCCAAAAGTTGAGAAATTTGAAGAACTGATCAACAAGCACACACGTGCCATCATGATTTGCAATCCAAATAATCCGACGGGGTACCTTTATACCCGTAGGGAGATGTATCAGATCCGGGACCTGTGCAAGAAATACGACTTGTTTCTGTTTTCAGATGAAGTTTATCGTGAATATATCTATACCGGTTCACCATACGTCAGTGCCATGCACCTGAAAGGCATCGAACAAAATACGATCCTTATTGATTCTGTTTCCAAACGTTACTCAGAATGCGGAATCCGTATCGGTGCTCTGATCACGAAAAATGAACAGGTAAGAAAAGCAGTCATGAAGTTTTGCCAATGCCGGCTAAGTCCTCCACTCATCGGGCAGATTGTAGCTGAAGCTTCTCTTGACGCACCTAAAGAATACTACAGTGATGTATATGATGAATACGAACTTCGCCGCAAGTGTTTCATTGACGGTTTGAACCGCATACCAGGAGTCTATTCACCTATTCCTATGGGAGCTTTCTATACCGTAGCAAAACTGCCAGTAGATGATGCCGAAAAATTTTGCAGATGGCTGCTGACAGACTTCAATTACGAAGGAGAAACCGTCATGTTAGCTCCTGCGGCAGGATTTTATACAACACCGGGAGCAGGTATTGATCAGGTCCGCGTAGCTTATGTTCTAAAAAAAGCAGACTTGGAAAGAGCTCTCTTCATATTGCGCAAGGCTTTGGAAACCTATCCCGGCAGAAAAAGGGTTAACGAAATTTGATCTATGAATTTTCCTTTATACATAGCGAAAAAGATCCATTCTGATACAGGTAGTAAACGAAAGGTTTCACAACCAGCTATCCGTATTGCAACAGTTGGTGTAGCCATCGGGCTTGCGGTCATGATCATTTCCGTATGTATAATACTAGGATTCAAGCATACCATCCGTGACAAGGTCATCGGTTTCGGCGGACAAATAGAAGTTGCTGATTTTCTTACCTTACAGTCCAGTGGCAATTACCCTGTAGTCATCAATGATTCGATGATGAATGTGTTTAAGAAGATCCCCGGTGTAAAACATGTGGAACGCTTCGCCATCAAACAGGGAATTTTAAAAACAGATTCTGATTTTCTTGGAGTAGCCTTTAAGGGTGTAGGACCGGAATGGGATTCCACCTTTATTCATCAGAATATGATAGCAGGAAGTATCCCCAAGTTTTGTGACCAGTCCAGCAGAAACCAGATTTTAGTTTCTAAACTCATGGCAGATAAACTCCATCTGAACGTAGGACAACGTATCTTTGCCTATTTCATAGATAATCAAGGTGTGAGAATACGTCGGTTTACGATTCAAGGGATTTATGAGACCAATCTTAAAAAATATGATGAGGTCACCTGCTATACAGATCTCCACACTGCCGTAAAACTTAATGGCTGGGACAATGACCAGGCCAGTGGAGCAGAAATAACCGTAAATGACTTCAACAAAGTCAATGAAACCGAAGCCTATTTTACCAATCGGGTAAACCGAACAGTAGACCACAACGGGGAAACCTATTCCAGTGCAACGATTCAAGAGATTAATCCACAGATCTTTGCATGGCTTGATCTGCTGAATCTGAATGTATGGGTCATACTCGGACTCATGATGGCTGTAGCCATAGTCACCATGATTTCAGGACTGCTTATCATCATCCTTGAAAGAACAAATATGATCGGTGTACTGAAAGCTTTAGGCGCAAGAAACAAGACTATAAGACATACTTTCCTATGGTTTGCAGCCTTTATCGTAGGCAGAGGACTCTTGTTAGGTGATATCATCGGAATAGGACTTCTCTCATTACAGAAATACACAGGGCTGATCAAACTTGATCCCCAAACCTATTATGTGAATACGGTCCCCATAGAGTTTAACTGGTGGTTCATTCTGGTGTTGAATATTGCAACTATGATTATCTGTATGGTCATGCTGGTAACCCCAAGTTACCTCATCTCCCATATTCACCCTGCCCGAAGTATACGATACGAATAGTTTGATGGCTTCTAACATCATATAAAAAGAAGTTTTATTGTCCTTTTTTCCCATTAAAAACAAAATTCTTACAGAATTAATAAAAATACTGCACAGAAAGTTTTGGGTTGTGCAGAAAACTGGTTACCTTTGCACAAAATTTTTGTTTTTGTGCAATGGATACGATACTAAGCTTTAACTCGTATATCGAGAAAAGCATTGTAGATAATTGGGATAAAGATTCACTTACAGATTATAAAGGAACAACACTCCAATTTCACGATGTGGCACGCAAGATTGAAAAATACCATATCTTGTTCGAAAGTTGCGATATACATAAAGGTGATAAAATTGCTATTTGCGGACGTAACAGTGCCAACTGGGCAGTTGCATTCCTTGCAACAGTGACTTACGGTGCTGTTGCAGTCCCCATCTTACATGAATTTACAGCTGAACAAATACATAATATCGTCAATCACTCAGAGGCGAAAATCCTTTTTGCAGGTGACATCATAACGACACAGATTAATCCAGATAAGATGCCTAATCTTGAAGGTATCATCTATCTCCCCTATCGCAGTCCTATACTATCCCGCAATGAACGGTTCTCATACGCCATAGAGCATATCAACGAGATATTCGGTAAGAAATATCCCAAGTATTTCGGTAAAGAACATATCCACTACTACCAAGATCAGCCTGACGAACTTGCAATGATCAATTACACCAGTGGAACAACAGGTTTTTCAAAAGGTGTAATGCTCTCTTATGAAGCTCTCTGGAGCAATCTGGACTTTATTATGAATGCCTTAGGGCCACACTTGAAGAAGGGAAGTCCCGTACTGAACATTCTCCCAATGGCTCACATGTATGGGCTGATGGTTGAATTTCTTTTCGAGTTCTGTTTTGGAAACCATATCTATTTCCTGACAAGACTACCCAGTCCTTCTATCATTGCTCAGGCCTTTCATGACATAAAACCGGCAGTCATCATTGCGGTACCTCTTATCATAGAAAAGATCATACGCAGAAAAGTTCTCCCTGTTTTCCAGACAAATAAGATCAAATTACTTTTAAATATGCCTATCGTCAATAAAAAGGTCAAAGAAAGTATTTGTGAGAAAGTCAGAGATTTGTTTGGTGGCAATCTATACGAGATCATTGTAGGCGGAGCAGGCCTTAACAAGGAAGTTGAGGACTTTCTTACCAGCATAAACTTTCCTATCACCATCGGCTATGGCACTACGGAAACGGCTCCTTTGATCACTTTTACAAATTGGGAGGATTTCGTTGCGGGTTCATGTGGGAAGCCTGTCAAGAACATGGAAGTAAAGATATTAAGTCCTGATCCGGAAAATATCCCCGGAGAGATTATCACACACGGACTGAATGTCATGAAAGGATACTATAAGAACAAAACTGCTACCCAAAAAGCTCTCGTAGACAATTGGTTTCATACAGGTGATCTGGGTACTATGGACAAAGAGGGCAATCTCTTTATCAAGGGAAGAATAAAAAACATGCTTTTAGGAGCAGACGGACAGAATATCTATCCCGAAGAGATCGAAGATAAATTGAATTCCATGGCTATGGTCAACGAGAGCCTTGTCATTCAAAAAGGAGACAAACTCGTAGGTTTGGTCAATCCTAATCTGGAAGAGGCTCAGTCCTTAGGATTCTCAGAAGAAGATCTTCAGAATATCATGGAACAATATCGGAAACAATTAAACTCGGTCCTGCCCTCTTTCTGCAAAATTTCAAGAATACAGCTTCATAATGAGGAATTTGAGAAAACGCCTAAAAGAAGTATTAAGCGTTATCTTTATAAAGATATGCTATAACTTTTTGGCTGACTCCAAAAAGCGTTTACACATATAACATAGAATAGAATCAAATGACTGAAAATATTGCTAGCATAAATTCACTAATCGAAAAAAGTATTATTGATCATTGGGATTTTGATGCTTTAACTGATTATAAGGGGAAGACTCTCCAATACAATGATGTAGCCCGGAAAATAGAAAAACTACATATTTTATTCGAATATTCCGGTGTAAAAGAAGGTGACAAGATTGCTCTGTGCGGACGTAACAGTGCGTGCTGGGCAGTAGCTTTTCTGGCTACTCTGACATACGGGTGTGTCGCTGTGCCGATTCTCCATGAATTTACAGCTGATCAAATCCAGAATATCGTCAACCATTCTGATGCCAAACTCCTGTTTATTGGAGACATCGTGGCAACTCAGATCGATACGACTAAAATGCCTAATCTTGAAGGCATTATCTATATCCCGGACTACTCCCTGGTACTCAGCAGGACAGATAAACTGACCTATGCCCGAGAGCACCTCAATGAGATATTCGGCCATAAATTTCCTAAATATTTCAGGAAACAGCACATACATTACTATCGCGAAAAGAGTCCTGAGGAGATGGCTCTCATCAATTATACAAGCGGAACTACAGGGTTTTCCAAAGGAGTGATGATTCCTTATCGTGCACTCTGGAGCAATTTCGACTTTGCCATGCAAGTTTTAGGTGACAAAATCAAACTGGGATGCAAGACCATTTGTATTCTTCCAATGGCCCACATGTACGGCATGTCTTTCGAGTTTCTATTCGAATTTCTGCGAGGTGTTCATGTCTTTTTCCTGACACGTTTACCAAGTCCGTCCATTATAGCCAGAGCTTTTACTGAAATCCAACCTTCTCTGATATTATCAGTTCCACTGATCATAGAAAAAATCATACGCAGGCAGATCTTCCCGAAAATTCAAAACAACAAAATCCATCTGCTACTGAATATGCCAGTAGTCGGCAAGAGAATCCGGGAAAGAATCAAAGAGCAGGTCTGCAGATCCTTCGGAGGAAATTTCTATGAAGTCATTATCGGAGGAGCCGCCTTTAATCAAGAGGTAGAGTCCTTCCTACGCCTGATAGAATTTCCTTATACCGTAGGATATGGAGCTACCGAAACAGCGCCTATTATGTGCTATTCCGATTGGCACACCTTTGCAAAGGGTTCTTGCGGCAGGCCCGTCGCACACATGCAGCTACGCATTGACAGTCCTGATCCGGAGAATATCCCAGGAGAGATTCTGGCAAAGGGATTAAACGTGATGTTAGGATACTACAAAGATCCGTCCGCAACAGAGAAGACCATTGATAAAGACGGCTGGTATCATACGGGGGATTTAGGAACGATGGATGCAGAAAACAACTTGTTCATTAGAGGCCGCTCCAAGACTATGCTGCTTGGCTCGAGTGGTCAGAATATTTATCCGGAAGAAATCGAGGATAAACTGAGTTCTCTTGCACTTGTGAACGAATGCCTGGTTATCCAGGATAACCAGAAACTGATAGGCCTCGTTCACCCAGATTATGATGCGGCTAAGTCACTTGGATTATCTAATGATGATTTAAAAAATATCATGGAACAAAACAGGCAAGAATTGAACACACAGATGCCTGTATATAGCAAAGTCGCAGAGATTGAAATTCAGAAGGAAGAATTCCAGAAAACTCCCAAAAAGAGTATCAAACGGTATCTCTACGAAAAATAAAATATACTTTATCAACATATCCTCTCGTATTTAAACTCCTGTTGGTTGAATAACTACAACGAAGTTTAAAAATCAGAAGATATGTTCAATCCTCACTAAGAGCTGCTGTACGGACGCGGCTTAAGGTTTCGGGGGTCATTTGCAGATAATTGGCGATATAGTTTAAAGGGGCTCTCAATACAACCTGAGGATTCAGTTTACAGATTTTCTTGTAACGGGCTTGAGCGGTCTCAAAACGAACCAGATCAGCATGCACTTGAGAAATAATCAGACTTTCCTCCAGAATTTTACGATATAGCATCTGGATGTTAACATTGTGAATAGCCTCCTCTTCAAGTCGCTTCTTAGGCAAAGCATAAATGACAGAAGACTCCAAGGCCTCCACCTGAAGTTTAGAAGGCTCTTCCCTGAAAAGACTCTCAATACACATAAAGATTGATCTGTCCACTCCCAGATGCTCTGTTACCTCCTTGTCATTCTTAAAATAGAACTGGCGGATCAGACCATGCCAGATATAGTAAATATCTTTGCAAACTTCACCTTTCTGAATGATCATCTCCCCCTTCGCAAATTTCATAGGAACCAAGATACCCTCAAGAGTAGTTAACTCATCATGGGTCATGGTACTGTACTTTCGAGCAAGCTCTCGAGCTATATCACGTGTTGTTACAGTTAATTCTTTCATACTCTTCCTCCTTATCAAAATTACACTTATATGCCTTATTCTTCACATGAATACAGAATCACAAACCTTTAAGAAGCCCATTCAGAATCAGTCATCCAGTTTTAGAACTGCCAAGAAAGCCTTTTGAGGTACCTTGACATTGCCAATCTGCTTCATTCTTTTCTTGCCCCGTTTCTGCTTCTCTAGCAATTTCCGTTTACGGCTGATATCTCCACCATAGCATTTTGCAGTTACATCTTTACGGACCTGCTTTACAGTTTCACGGGCAATAATCTTACCTCCAATAGCAGCCTGGATAGCAATATCAAATTGCTGGCGAGGAATCAACTCTTTTAATCTTTCGCACATTTTGCGACCAAACGATACTGCATTGCTTTCGTGAGTCAACGTAGACAAAGCATCTACAGGTTCACTATTAAGGAGAATATCCAACTTGACCAGACGGGAGGGCCGATAGGAATCAAGATGATAGTCAAACGAAGCATAACCTTTAGATACACTCTTCAGTTTATCATAGAAGTCAATGACAATCTCTCCCAAAGGCATCAGGAAACGAAGCTCTACACGGTCACCGCTCACATATTCCTGATTGACCAGTTCCCCACGCTTATCCAGGCATAGCTTCATGATCGGACCAATAAATTTTGTCGATGTAATGATACTTGCCCGAATATAAGGTTCCTCAACATGTTCGATTGACGTCGGATCAGGAAATCCGGCAGGGTTATGAACCTCCTCCATATCCCCCTGTTTGTCGAAAACCTTATAACTTACATTTGGAACTGTAGTAATGACATCCATATTGAACTCGCGATCCAGTCTTTCCTGGACAATCTCCATGTGCAACAGACCGAGAAAGCCACAGCGGAATCCAAATCCTAAGGCAATAGAGCTCTCCGGGGAAAAAGTAAGAGAAGCATCATTCAACTGGAGTTTTTCCAATGAAGTACGCAGATTCTCATAATCATTCGGATCAATGGGATAAACACCTGCGAAAACCATCGGCTTTACCTCCTGGAAGCCCTCTATTGCTTTACTACAAGGACGTTCAGTAGCAGTGACCGTATCTCCTACTTTCACTTCAGTAGGATCCTTGATTCCCGTAATGATATATCCCACCTCACCGCTTGACAGTATATTCTTTGGGACCAGATCCATTTTCAGGACACCGACTTCCTCCGCTACATATTGCATCCCGGTATTGAAAAGTTTGACTTTCTCACCTTTCTTGATAAAACCATTATTTATTTTACAGAGAATGATAATTCCCCGAAAGGGATTGTAGATAGAATCAAATATCAAAGCCTGCGTAACGGATTCAGAATTTCCCTGTGGATGAGGAATACGGCTGACAATAGCTTCAAGGATTTCATCAACCCCTTCACCCGTCTTAGCCGATGTTCGTAAGATATCCTTACGGTCACAACCGATCAAGTCAACTATCTCGTCTTCCACCTCATCCGGCATTGCATTCGGCATATCAATCTTATTGATGACCGGTATGATCTCAAGATTATGATCCACCGCCATATATAAATTGGAGATGGTCTGAGCCTGTACGCCCTGTGTAGCATCTACCACCAGCAAAGCACCTTCACAGGCTGCAATACTGCGCGATACCTCATAAGAGAAATCCACGTGTCCGGGAGTATCAATCAGATTAAGGATATAACTATTGTGATCCTGTGCCGTATATTCCATCTGGATAGCATGGCTTTTAATGGTAATACCACGTTCACGCTCCAAATCCATATCATCCAGCATCTGCCCTTCTGTAATCTTGATGGTATGCGTCTTTTCCAAAAGCCGGTCGGCTAATGTAGACTTACCATGGTCAATATGAGCGATGATACAAAAGTTTCTGATTTTACTGATATTATCCATGCTTCTTATCACTTTTTAGAACACAAAGATACAAAGTTTTTTATTATTTCTTTGTATATTTGCAAAAATAAAACTTAAAGTCAACAATGAAGATAATTACATTTCACACCCATTACATCCATCTCCCTTTATGGAAGATACAGGCTCTTGGAATATCCATCTTGCTTTGTTTTACTTTATCTGCTTGTCACGAGAGTCTTTCAGACCGTGCTGCACGTGAAAGCAAAGAATATACAGAGAAATTCTGTCCTACCCCTGTCATCAATGATGAGCGGACAGACAGTATGTCCTTTGATAAAGCGACACGTACCATGAACTATTATCGCACTCTTTCAGGTAAAGCTGATAACCCGCAAGTCATCAAATTCAATGCCAGGAAATTGAGAAGCGTTCTGTTGAAAGCCCTAATTGACGATCCAAGTTCCCAAGCATACAAAAATGCCGGTTTTAATTTCCATTTTCTGTATCGCTCAGCCAAACATAAAGGAAAGATCTTGTTTGAAGTCATATATACTCCGAAAAATTATCAGACAGGGCAGAAATCGGCAAAGAAATTGTAGAAGAAACAAAAGACTGCTTTATTCTCAGGATTATAATTCATTACAATAAAAAGGGACGGAAGAAAAATCATTTTATT
>Ga0172378_10005926_pt1 | contig 11417 bp, 9 predicted proteins | sample GrowelOW332metaG_FD_119755 | JGI IMG/M metagenome (GOLD analysis project Ga0172378, IMG submission 119755) | Groundwater microbial communities from an aquifer near a municipal landfill in Southern Ontario, Canada - Pumphouse #3_1 metaG | ecosystem: Environmental > Aquatic > Deep subsurface >... | reverse complement strand
GGAAGCGGAGATGCAGGGATTGTGGATCAACGACATACTCGGCATAACATCCACGAATCTTGACAGTGACATGATGGAGAACGAGGCCTTTATCCTTACGGACGGCAACGGAAAGAATGTCGGGATACTTTGGATGGGCAAGAGCAAGGATCAGTTCACCTGTGATGACATAGGCTATCTCCTCGGCATATTCGTCGAAAAAAGACTGAGAGGTAGAGGATTGGGAAGATCCCTTCTGGAAGCCGCGGAGACCTGGTGCAGGAACAAGGGACTTATGTCCATGACAATGAATGTTGGTTCTGCCAACGAAAAGGCCATAGCCCTTTACGAATCGTCCGGATATGTGCCGCAGACCATGGTCATGAAGAGGCAGTTGTTCTAGACGATCATCCTTTTGCCGTCAAAGGGATCGATCCAGAACACATATTTCAGCCAACTCGTGCCGCCTACCCTGTCCGCATACGTAGGCGTGAAGAAATCACGTATCGGTTTCATGAACATGTACACCATCAGAAGCAGCATCACCCCCGACATTATCCACGGAGATATCTGGATGATGTTTAGGTCCACCGTTGTGGATGCTATCTGGAGTACACCAAGTTCTCCGAGTACTGTCAGGGCGACATAGGAAATGGCCATTCGCACGGTGCCTGCCCATGCCCTTCTGCTCCCGGAAGGAAGCCTGAACAGATATATCACGAATCTTACGAACATCCCGAAGAAGAGAAGCATCATAACGAACGTCCACAGAACGGTTGCAACGTCTTTACTCTGAACCGCCGTCGGCATGTATTGGAATATCCTGAAAAAGTACATGGCTGACATCAACATCGCGACCAACACGGCGAACTGAAGACTTCTCGGCGCTCTCCTGTAGCCCTTGTACCCCCTCTTCACCGTCGGAGTACCGGAGGTCGTTGATGCTGTATTGCCGACCTCAGGGTCGACAGGGTTCGGGAAACCGTCGGTGCCACTGCCTTCGATGTCGTTAACCATCTTCCGGTCATCGGCGGAATAGTATTAATCCTATCCGACCTTTCCAAAAATGATACGGAATGGAACTCAGAGAGGCTGCGAACGGAATAATAGTCAATATAGCGAAGAGGGAGAAAACGGATACCGTTATCCCGCCCATGATGGTCGTCCTGGTACTTCTCAGCTATGCGGTCGTGATAACGTATTACGCGACCACGATGTACAGGGAATACGGTCACGGGATTCCGGCCACACAGCTGTTCAGTCTCGTAGCGCTATTCATGATCGGCGTAGGTCTGATAGTCGCACTCTTCTACCTGCTCATGTCAAGGAACGCAAGACATTCCGAAAGGGAAAGGGAACTTCGCCATTACATGATCGAATATGCAGAGGCTAACAACTATGTCTGTGGAGCAGACATCTCCAATGGGATCCAGAGACTCAAGGACATTGACGCCGAAATACTCTCTGAGGAGGACCCCGCGTTCCACAAGAACCGATTGATGTACATCGGACTGCCTGCGATAGCTGGTACCTTGGCCCTTATGTTCGTCGATCTGGAAACTTACGCGATACAGCTGGTGGCCATCTGTTACGGAGTATCTGTCGTTCTTGCCATCTTCATCGCCCCTTCGATCACCGTTTTTCCGCGTCAGCACGAGAAAAGGGCCATACCGTTCTATGACGAGTTCAACGATATCGCCGCCTGTCTCAGTATAAAAACCGAGAAATTCGAGAACAGGATCGGCTATCGTTCGTTCTGGGTTTTTCTGCTGGCCTCCGTCCTGACACTGGGGCTGTTCGTCATATACTGGGGATACCTTACGTTCAATGACATGAACAGGCATTTTCTGGAACAGTGGTATTACGAGGATATCCTGTTCAGATCTGTAAAAAGCACCGAGACGTATTTCGTGGAGACGGAAACGGAGAGGGGAAAAGGTTACAAACTCGAGGACCATTGGACCTGACGGAGTTCCAATGACCGAGGATAAGAGTGTTCGAAATGTCTTAATGGGTTTTTTGATCGGCTCTGCCGCGATCCTCCCGGGTGTCAGTGGCGGTATCATCGCCGTCCTCTGCGGTGTCTATGAACGTGCCGTTAAGGATATCAGCGACATATGGCACAAGTGGAGACCTGAATTCTGGTTCCTTGCCACCCTCGGCACGGGTGTCGTACTCGGCGTGCTGACCTTCGCAGTGGGTCTCGACTTCATAATCACGAATTACGAGGTTCCGGCAATGTTCCTCTTCATGGGATTGATAACCGCACAGATACCGGAACTGTATAAGATCGCCAGGAATGAGGAACCGATAAAACCGAGATACGCCATCAGTTTCATCATCGGATTCATACTGATGATCATTCTCTTCCTGGTGGACAACGGCGGTGCGCAGACGACGGAATTGGACTATACGTTGGAAAATGTCGTTCTTCTGATTTTCTGCGGGATAATCATGGCGATATCGAAGATCGTTCCAGGCATCAGCGGTTCGGCCTTGTTGCTTGCCCTGGGCCTCTATCAGATAACCATAAGCGCGATGGCGCATCTGGACATGTATTTCCTGATTCCCATAGGTATCGGTGTGATCATAGGCATATTGGGATTCGCGAAGATCATGACGTACCTCCTGGAAAACTATCACAGCCTGACATACTACATGATACTCGGCCTCACCGTCAGTTCACTGCTTATCATATATCCCGGATTGGAGACCGCAACAGACGCCGCCATCGGAATAGGCTCGTTCGTACTGGGTTTCGTCGCAAGCCTCCTCTTCAACGTTTACGGGAAAAGGATCGGTAATGGAAACATCGCCTCCAGCTGAGACTCTCCCTTTTTCGAAAAGGAACCGTTTCGTCTGAGGTTCTGAAATGATCTTAGTGAGATATCGTTATAAAAAAGAGCAGCCGGCACAACTGCCGGCATTCCCATTCAACGAATGAACAGGAGCTCGCGGTACTTCGGAAGCGGCCACATCTCGTCGTCCACGATCATCTCCAGAGCATCGATGTGCACCCTCACGTCATCCAAGTACGGAAGTACCTTGTCATGATATGAAAGCGCCCTCTTGCGCATATCGTCCATGGCTTGGAATTTGTCACAGAACTTGTCGAGTTCGGCACACATCTTCCTGACTTCGCTGATGTGTGAGGATATCTCTTCTATCAACGTAATCTGCCCTCCTGCCAGTTTCTTGAACTTGGCCTCCGTGAACACAGCCTTCATCTTGGATACGTTATCCAGAAGTATGGACTGGTATCTCGTTGCCACGGGAAGGATATGGTTCAGCGACAGATCGCAAAGCATCCTGGACTCGATCTCGACCTTCTTGGAATATGTCTCCCAGTTGACCTCGTTTCTTGCCTGGATCTCCGTGGGAGTCATCACCTTCGTGGAAGCGTATATCTCCTTGGCCTGCTTTGTCGAAAAGGCATCGTATATCAGCGGCACACTGGTCTCGCAATCGAGTCCGCGACGTTTCGCTTCGATCTTCCATTCCTCGGAGTATCCGTTTCCGTCGAAACAGACCGCTCTGCATTCCTTGTAGTACTCGCGCACCATGTGCAGTATGGCCTGTTCCTTCACCGTTCCGCTCTCTATGAGCTTGTCGACCTCTTTCTTGAACAATGTCAGCTGATATGCCACAACCGTGTTTAGGACCGACATCGGATATGCACAGTTCGCCGATGAACCCACCGCACGGAACTCGAATCTGTTCCCGGTGAACGCGAACGGCGAGGTTCTGTTCCTGTCCGTGTTATCCAACAGCAGTTCGGGAATCTGCGGAATTCCTAGACTGAATTCGGTCTTGTGTCCCATCTTGACCATGTCCTTGGATTCAAGCAGTTCGTTGAAGGCCGCCGTTATCTGCGTTCCGAGGAATGAGGAGATTATGGCCGGCGGTGCTTCGTTCGCACCCAGCCTGTGAGCGTTAGACGCAGACGCCACAGACGCCTTGAGCAACGCGTTGTTCCTGTAGACGGCCATCAGTATGACCGACATGAATGTCAGGAATCTCAAGTTCTCATCGTCTGTCTTTCCCGGCGCGATGAGGTTCACCCCCGTATCGGTCCCGAGTGACCAGTTGCAGTGCTTTCCGGACCCGTTGACACCCTTGAATGGCTTCTCATGGAGCAACACCTTGAATCCGTGACGCTCCGCCGTTGTCCTCATGAGGGACATCAGGATTAGATTGTGGTCCACTGCCAGATTCGTCTCCTCGTAGACAGGGGCAAGTTCGAACTGGTTAGGCGCAACCTCATTGTGTCGCGTCTTGATCGGAATGCCCAGTTTGTAACCCTCTGCTTCCAGGTCCCTCATAAATGCCATGACCCTCTGGGGTATCGAACCGAAATAGTGATCGTCGAGCTGCTGGTTCTTGGCAGATCCGTGACCCATCAGCGTACGCTCGGTCATCACGAGATCCGGACGAAGACCGTAGAGCTCAGTGTCCACCAGGAAGTATTCCTGTTCCCATCCCAGATATGAGTAGACTCTTTTCACGTCTTCGCTGAAATATCTGCTTACGGCCGTAGCGGCCGCACTTACTGCCGAAATCGACCTCAGCAAAGGCGTCTTGTAGTCGAGGGCCTCCCCGGTATAGGAGATGAACACCGTGGGGATACAGAGCGTATCCCCTATGATGAACGCAGGCGACGACGGATCCCATGCCGTGTATCCCCTGGCCTCGAATGTGTTCCTAAGCCCGCCGTTCGGAAATGACGATGCATCTGGTTCCTGCTGAGCCAGCAACTTGCCTGAGAACTCTTCCAATGCACCTCCGTTACCGTATGGCTCCGCGAATGAATCGTGTTTCTCCGCTGTACCGCCGGTTAGCGGATGGAACCAGTGAGTATAATGCGTCGCACCCATATCCATCGCCCACTGCTTCATACCCGCGGCAACGTGTTCTGCCACGTTCCTGTCGAGGATCATGTTGTCGTCGATGGAGTCGTAGATTGTCTTCCTCGTCTCACGGGACAGATATTTTCGCATCTGCGCCCTGTTGAATACCTTGCATCCGTAATACTCTGAGGTTGTTTTAGCCGGCATTTCCACAAAGTTAGGTTCGCGGGCAAATGCCTTTTCGACGGCATCAAATCTGCTACTCATGAAAGGGTGTGATACTTCACAGTTAATATAGGTTTCTATAAAACCAATAAATGAAAGGTCAAAAGTCCCATTTACTAGACATTTGTCTAATGAAACCGATATCCAGTCGGCAAGGTCATTCGCATGGACACAAACAGCGTAGAAAAGTGAACAAAAGGATATATAGTAGGCCCGGAAACATCTCTACTGACAGATGCGACCTAACATCTGTCACATGCGGTCCCGCACGGAACTATTCGATAAGATTAAAACCAAGAACGCATGACACTACATCAACCTAAGGTGGAAAAATGGCATTTGGTTTCTTCAAGAACGGTAATGAACGTTTCGACGACGCCGTTGACCTTATCAAACGCAAAGAGTACGATAAAGCCATCGCAGTTCTCCAAAAAGCAATCGAAAAGAACGCCAGCAACAAAGATGTCGCTGAGATTCTAATTGCTGTGCTTAGCATCAGCGATCGAATAAACGATGCTGGTACCTATACCAATGCAGCGTCTGTGCTGAGATCGAAGGGCGATCAGGATTTTGAGTTCGGTCTCACAACACTGAACACCGTTAAACTCGCGACAGAGTGCGAGGACATGGCGAAAAGCATTACCGCTAGATCCATGCCGAGCGGCGGTTCGGAGGCAGCACTCCAGAAAGGCCAGGCACTCATAGGATGCGCACGGGAGATACAGTCCAATATAGGAAATGAGACACTGAAACTCAATGAACTGTACAACAACGTCTCAATCACCGGGCTGAAATTGGCATTGACCCTCATGGCTGAGGGCAATGAATTCATGGCTACCGGTACCCTCTGGGAGGACCCGAAGAAGGCGGCAGAGTACCAGCAGATGGCATTCAATTATCGCCGTCAGATCGGAGAAACAGGTGAAGACAACCAGACGAAGATCAAAAGCTATTCCAAATCCGCCACATGTTGGATCTGCGGAAGGGATACCACCGGCGAGGGAATGCATTTCTATCCAATGAGCAGCGATATCAGCCCACAGCTGAGAAAAGAGGATAAGGACAGCCCTCTGCCATCTGCGGACGATACCTACACATCCATCTACGTCTGCAGGGCATGTTACAGTGCCATATCCAGAAGGGCAGACGCGATCGCAAAGCACTATCATGAGATCTCCATGAACGAGATGAGAGCAATGGACGCGAGGATCCAAGCGGAGATAGTTGCACTCCAGACACAGATAAGCTCGCTGAGGATCAACATAAGGTGATTCGATTGGATGAGATGATAGCACTTAGATGCAAGTTCTGCGGTGCACCGCTGGAGGAGAAGGATGTAAGGTCCGATACTCCGTACGTCACCTGTCCGAGTTGTGGGACCACGCAGCAGCGTATGGATGCTAAAGCATATCTGGACCAGCTTATGGGTCAGGTCAAATCGTGGATAAGCAGTGCCATACCGTCAGGATTCAACATATCCGGCGCAGAGAACATCGACCCGATAGCCAGACACAGCATATTCACAAGGGACGTGAAGGGAAAGATAGAACTTGAACTCATGGAGTACAAATTCAGCAACATAAGTCTTTTGGGCAATTGCCTGTTGGCGGTGCCTTTCTCCACCTGCAGCAATTTCCGCCCTGTGCACACATCGGCCAAGGCCTTCGAATTCAATGCCAAGGTCAAATCGGTCGCAGCATTGGCTGTGGATCAGGAGAGCCAGGATCTGATCGATGAGGCCGCAACGCTCTCGCAGAGCTATGCGATGATGATCAACAATATAGCGCTTCTCTCAGAGGATAAGGAAGGTCGCTACACACTGATGGCGAACAACTTTACTGAGTCCGCCAAGGCATTGAAGGGAAAGAAGGGCAACGATCTGATAGTCACACGTTTCGAGGCACTTGCGGACATATGCAATGGAATGGAGAAGCTGCTGTCCGGCAACACTGCCGACAGCTCGGCATTGATCACTAAAGGGAAAACATCGTTGATCGGGATAAAGGATAAGATATTCACGGATCCGCAATACGGCATAATGTACCAATCCGTAGGACAGGAGATCTCCATCTGCGACATAGTCATGAACATCATCCAGATAGTCAATACGACATCATCGAACGATCCATTGGCCATGCTCAACGTGATCAAGAAGGTCTTCGACATCAAGATGGAGTACCCACAGAAATGGGGGTATCTGCTAGGGAACAGAGACAGATACAATGAGATCTTCGAGAACATCGCCGCCGCATTGAATGCTAAGAACGGCGGTCTAATACCCATCACGACTGGATCCGGCGATGTCCTTATGCCGTTCTGGGAAGTGGACCTGAGATACAGCTTCGTGACGGGTTCCCTGTGGGCCAAGAAAGGTGTGGAGGTGAAGGAGGATCTTCTGATATGCGCTGATTTCGTAACGGATCCGGGATGTCTCAGCAATCCCGCATCGGCCTTCACAGACATATTCAAGATTCGCCCCGCAAAGAGCATCCTCGCCGGCATCAAGGGGAACGAAAGGAGCATAAGCAGCGGAGAAGGCATAGGACGGATCCAAGATTCGGTGGCCAACAACGGTGCCGGTACTCGCAGAATAGTGCTTCCGCTGAGCACTAAAGCGGAAGCCGAGAAACTCTGTGTCGAATATCTTGCACAACGTACGGAATCAGATTCCAAATTCAAACTCAGCAAACCCGACGTGCAAAAGGTGATCTATATTCCCTGCACCATCGAAAATGACAGAATTCGACTTCCGGATACGTTCGGAAAGCTCGTTCCCGACAGGATAACGAGGACCGAGGCCGACAAATTGCTTATTATGTAGTCACGATTCGAAAAAGGAGAATGAGAAAATGGCGATAGACAAAGAGAAGATCGGTCGAAGGAGCAGCGATGGCATACTTATCGGCGTATGTGTACTTGCTATTGCAATAGGCCTTGTGGTCTGGCAAGTAGCAGACCTTCCGTGGTACACTTGCATATATTCGATACTGGTCGTAGTTGGGGCATACATGTTCGCAATTTCGTTCGGAGAAGAAGACGGTTTGAGCTTCGGACCGTCGAGATCGTCCTTCTTCATGGTCACAGGGTATCTGTCTTTATCATTGGGCATAGTCGGTTTCCTGGAAGCCTGCACCGATCTGGATCTATGGATCCTGCTTGCGATATTCATCGTATTGATCGCATTAATGATAATCATCAGGAGTTCTTCGAGGAAGGGATAAACCATGCCATATGATGAAATTGTTACGGATAAGAGCGTTGAGGACAGAGGCATCTTCGAACGTGCCGCGATGTACATCCCCGGCTACAGGGGATACAGGATCAAGAACATCCGCAGAGAGGTCGACAAGGAGGTCAGAAGATCCGTCGTAAGATCGCTGGAAGAGTGCAAGAGCGATCTCGGAAACATCCATAGGATGATCGTTCAATCCGGTAATCTCACACTTGCCAAGGAAATGGATAGGATCAGAGTCAAAACAGACACCTATCTCAAGAAGATCGAAAGCGCGGAAAGCGGATACAGCGGTCTCTGGGAGGCCGTGAAGACGCTTGACAAGGAGCTGGAAGAGATCGTGGAATGGGACGCGAAACTGCTGGAAGGCGCCGCTAAACTCAAGGAGAAGACTGTGACACTGATGACAGACATGGACAACGGCAAGGTCGATGTGAGAGCGGACATCAAAGAGATAGAGAGGTACATCGATGGTCTGGCCAACGGTCTGAATGACAGGATAAAGACACTGAAAGGACTCACGGAGGATTGAACATGGCAGAAGACAAAGGCACCAACGTTATAAAATGGGACAATGCGGGGACCGACGATATCCTCTGGGAATACGACAAGGAGTACATCAGAACCGCGTCCGTGCTTGTTGTGAACGACTGGCAATGGGCGGCCTTCGTAAGGGACGGACAGATCATAGCTGTGTTCGAAAGCGGAAAGCACACCATAACCACGGCGAACATACCCGTACTGTCGAAGATCTACGAGAAAGTGCTGGGATACAAGGAAAGCGTGTTCAAAGCGAAGGTCATCTTCGTTTCCAAAAAACAGTTCATGGGAAAATGGGGTGTAAGAGCGATGTGCAAGGTCGCTGAGGACTATCAGGCACCGATACCGCTGATGGCGAACGGCGAATACCAGTATCGCGTGAACGATGCGGCATTGTTCATCACACAGATCGTAGGCGGGATGAAATCGTACTCATCGGGCGAAGTCACGAATTTCATGAAGAGCTACATCAACGAACAGATAACGCAGAACCTGAGCCAGCAGTATTACATGGATATTTACACCGGGCTAGAGAAGGCTTCGATGACCACCAAAGTGTCTATAGAAGAGGATTTCAGGAACAGAGGCGTGGAACTCCTGGCATTGAAGATAAACGGCGTCCAGACCGAAGAAAAATATCAGGAGGACATATACAAATTCCAGCAGTTCAGATCCGGAAGCGGAAGGGATTGGAAACAATTCGGCGTCATGGAACATATGGCGGATGCGATCGGCGAATCTTCCGGAGGGGCGGCCATAGGCACGGGTATGCTGCTGTTCCCCCAGATGTATCAGCAGCTGAATCAACAGCAACAGCAGCAAATGGCGAACCAGATGCAGCAGCAGGGAGCTGATGCACAGCATCCGAAGATCATGTGTCCGTACTGCGGCGGCGTGAACGATTATCCGTACAAGTTCTGCAAGGAATGCGGAAAGCCTGCACCGTCAGCACAGCCTCAGCCGTCTTCGACGACCGTGCCCGTGATCGGAGCCGACACCACATCTGCAAAGAACGGCAAGAGATTCAACAACTGTCCGTATTGCGGAGAGGACATATCCGCGTTGCCAAAGACGCCTAAGTTCTGTCCTTATTGTTCTCAGCAGCTGCAATAAACCCTCAACCGGCCTGACGGCCGGCATCTTTCTCACTCAACAGAGGAACTTCGTCTATAAACTGATAACATCGGAATACAGGTACGTTATTTTAGGAATTCTGTCTTCGATCCCTGAATGAAAAATAGCGGACCTGCCGGGATTTGAACCCGGATCATCGGCTTCGAAGGCTGACAGGATAATCCTAGTTACCCCACAGGTCCGTTGGATGCCCAATGGCGAACACATTATAAATCCTCTGGTTTACACCTAAGATTTATGCCGATCCTCTCCTGTAGAGCAGGATGGCGCCTGCAACGGTAACGGCCGTGATGACAAGGATCAGTATCGGAATGTACGTTCTACCACCTTCGACGTCAGTTTGATCTGCCCCCGATATCAGCACGTAGTACGAACAATGGTCCAAATAAAACGTCGCATACCCTGTCGCAGATACGATGCATTGTTGGTCCATGTCCTCCAGAACATCCTTCGTTTCATCGTAGTGATAGATGCCGAATTCTTCACCGACATACTCCATACCGACAAAATAATCGACGACGGCCATGTACGGAAGAGGACCGGATGCCTGGAAATCCATGTACAGGGACCTTTCCGGAACGCCTACGGCCGAAACTTTATCCAGTACATTTCCGACCTGATTACCAGAAAAGACCTCTCTCACTTTGAACGAAGCGTTTATCCGTATATCCAATCTGCTATCCTCGGAGTCCTCGTCATAATTGGATGCCGAACAGTCGAACATCCAAGAATATAGTTTCCTATCGAGATCGTCCCTCACCGATACCATGATCGTCCTACCATCGGCCGTATCTGGCATAAACACCTCGTTGTCGACAACCGCATCGGAATCGAATTCGATGTCCGATCGTGATATTGCCAGATGAACATCAGACTTTGTTTCTGCGATCCTTTCTGTCAATGTTTTCCTCTCTTTCACAGGAATCTTCTCGAAAAGTACCGTCAATGTAATATCTTCTTCCACAACGACGGTGTGTGTTTGCGAACCGCCGTCCGACCAGCTTACAAATTCATATCCTGGATCTGATACTGCTGAGATGCTCACGATCGAACCTTCGGTGTATCTCCCGGAACCTATGACCTGACCGCCTTCCTGGACGGACAAACTCAATACGTGTTCGCTGACGATTCTTCTGAATACAGCGGTCAGGGAAACATCGCCATTGACGGTTATATCGTGTGTTTGCGAACCGCCGTCCGACCAGCTTACAAATTCATATCCGGCAGCCGATGTCGCCGTTATGCTCATCACAGTTCCAGGATCGCACATCCTGCTCTGAGTGACGGTCCCTCCTATCTCCGGAACAGCCACGACGGTAAGAAAATATACATCCGCTGACACCGTCGACCAATGTGCATGGATGGTTTGATCTTCGGTGATCCTGACGACTGTTTCGGAGGTTATCTCAATACCTCCGTCCGCGAGTGTGTACCATCCTTGGAATGTGTAATTCTCTTTC
>Ga0172378_10005925_pt1 | contig 11418 bp, 13 predicted proteins | sample GrowelOW332metaG_FD_119755 | JGI IMG/M metagenome (GOLD analysis project Ga0172378, IMG submission 119755) | Groundwater microbial communities from an aquifer near a municipal landfill in Southern Ontario, Canada - Pumphouse #3_1 metaG | ecosystem: Environmental > Aquatic > Deep subsurface >... | reverse complement strand
ATCCTCTTGATTCTTCGGATATGTCTTTCAAAGCCTGGACAAAACTGGCAAAAATTATAAAGAAAAATTACACAAAATATGATGGTTTTGTAGTTTTACATGGAACAGATACTATGGCATATACTGCATCAGCCTTGAGTTATATGCTTGAAAATCTTGATAAACCAGTTATTCTGACAGGTTCTCAATTACCAATTGACGTTCTTCGTACAGACGGTAAGGAAAATTTGATTACTTCAATAGTAATTGCAGCTGCAAAAAAAGATGGTGCTGCTATAGTTCCGGAAGTCTGTATTTATTTTGATTTTAAATTAAGTAGGGGAAATAGATCCAGTAAAAGGCATGCCGATCATTTTAGCGCTTTTAATTCAACTAATTATCCGTTGCTTGCTAAAGTAGGCATAGATATAGACTATTATTATAATAATATTTATCATCCGCAGAATAAGAGTATTTTAAAAATAAATACAGATTTTAATGAAAATGTAACAATTTTAAAGTTATTTCCCGGTATGAGTAAAGCTATTTTTGAACATGTATTTGAAATTCCTGAACTAAAAGGAGTCGTTTTAGAGACATTTGGTTCTGGTAATATTCCCTCTGCCCCATGGCTGTTAAGGGTTATTAGGAAAGCAATATGCAGAGGAATTATAATTTTAAATATAACCCAATGTGAAGGTGGAAATGTAAAAATGGGACATTATCGTTCAAGTCAGTCTATTTTAGAGTTGGGAGTAGTTAGCGGAAAAGATATGACAACTGAAGCCGCTGTAACAAAATTAATGTTCCTTTTAGGGCAAAATTTGAGTGAAGAAGAAATAAAAATGCATTTAAATAAAAGTTTAAGTGGTGAAATAAGCAGATAACTATTTTTTTTCATAAATTTTTTTTAATTTGCACTGCGAAAATTTAAGTGGGGAATGAATGGAGAGATGCAAGAGTGGTTTAATTGGCACGCCTGGAAAGCGTGTGTACTCCAAAAGGGTACCGAGGGTTCGAATCCCTCTCTCTCCGCAGTAGCGTAGTAGTATTTTGGATATGAGCTATTTATAATACAATTTAATAATTAAAATGAAATAGAGTTACTAATTAAAAATTAAAAAACCAATGATGAAAAAGTTATTTATGCTTATAGCAGTTGTGGGTGTGCTTACATTAGGCATGTCCAATAATGCTGTTGCTCAGGATCAGTCAAAAGCGACTACTGAAGAAGTAGCTAGTGCAGATAGTGCAGCTGTTGCTGCTGTTCCTGTTGATGTAGAAGAAAACACTGCTGCAAAAGCAGAAAAAGGACAATCTTTGCACAGTGCTATCAAACAAAAGTTTATTGAAGGTGGTCCTGGATTTATGACTGCTATTCTTTTATGTTTAATTTTAGGTCTTGCATTTTCACTGGAACGTATTATTTATTTGAATCTTGCTACTACAAATAACAAGAAATTGCTGTCTGAAGTAGAAGAAGCTCTTAAAAGCGGTGGTATTGATGCTGCTAAAGAAATTTGTCGTAATACAAGAGGACCTGTTGCAAGTATTTTTTATCAGGGGCTTGATCGTTCAGGTGAAGGTATGGAAGTAGTTGAAAAGACAGTTACTTCTTATGGTGGTATTCAGGCAAACCTTATGGAAAAAGGATTAAGCTGGATTGGATTGTTTATTGCCTTAGGACCTATGTTAGGATTCATGGGAACTGTTATAGGAATGATTCAGGCTTTTGATTCTATTGAAATGGCCGGAGATATTAGTCCTACATTAGTTGCTGCCGGTATTAAAGTTGCATTGATTACAACTGTTAGTGGTTTGGTAGTAGGTATTGTTCTTCAGGTTTTCTATAACTATTGTCTTGCTAAAATTGATTCTGTTGTAACGAGTATGGAAGATGCTTCTATTTCGTTAAATGATATGTTGGTAAAATACCAGACGAGTAATAAATAATAAAGGGAAAGTATGAATACAAAAAAAGCTTTAAAAATATTGCTTTGGGCTGTTGTAGGCATTACTGTTGTATTTCTTGTTTCACTTATATCAAATATCAGTGATGATAAAACAAGTATTGCAATGAATTCCTGGATCAGTACCAATCTTGTATGGTCTTATATTTTACTTATCGCATGTGGCGTAATTGCACTTGGATTTGGTTTATATCAGACTTTTACAGATAAAGAAGCAGCAAAAGGAGGTCTTATAACATTTGTGTGTGCAGTCGTAATTTTTGGTATATCTTATTTGTTAGCATCAGGCAAAATGCCAGTATTTTACGGAGTACAGAAGTTTATTGACGATGGAACATTAACACTTTCTGTTGCGAAATGGGCTGATACAATGCTGATAGGAACCTATATTTTATTTGGTCTTACTATTGTAGCAACAGTTTATTCAGCTATAGCCAATAGTGGTAAATAACAGTCAATTGTGGCTTTTGATTTAAACAGGAAAAAAAATAAATTATGGGAAGTAAAAAGAAAGTACCTGGAATACCAAGTTCATCTTTAGCGGATATTGCATTTTTGCTATTGATCTTTTTCCTGGTATCTACCACAATGGATGTGGACAGCGGTCTGGAACGTAAACTTCCGCCTATGCCACCGGAAGAACAAGAAGATACTCCGCCGATCAAGGAAAGGAATGTTTTTGTTGTATTGGTGAATGCCAATAATCAGCTATTAGTTGAAGGAGAGCCTACAAGAGTGGCAGATCTTCGTGAAAAAGCCAAAAATTTTATAGTCAATCCTAATAATGATTCTGATTTACCTGAAAAAACGGTAAAAGATGTACAATTTTTTGGGCCAACTCCGATTACAAAGGGAGTTATTTCTCTCAGAAATGATGTTGGAACACAATATAAAATGTATATAGCTGTACAAAATGAATTGGTAGGTGCCATTAACGATCTTAGAGAAGATTTAGCCCAAAAAAAATTTGGACGATCATTTAAAAATCTGAATTTAGACCATAGACAATCGATTCAGGAAATATATCCGTCTAGAATTTCGGAAGCTGAACCTAAACGAGTAGGAGATAAATAATATGTCAAAATTTAGGAAAGACGATTCTAAGGAATTACCAGAAGTATCAACGGCATCATTACCTGATATTGTATTTATGTTGTTGTTCTTTTTTATGTCAACAACTACGATGAGGGAAGTTACTTTAAATGTAAAGATTAGCTTACCACAGGCTACTGAACTTTCGAAATTAGAGAAGAAATCATTGGTGAGTTACATTTATGTAGGAACTCCGCAACCGCAATTTCAGAAAATGTTTGGAACAGAACCTAGGATTCAGCTGAATGACCAGTTTGCGGATCTTTCACAAATTCCTGATTTCATAACAAGTGAACGTCAGGCACGTAATGAAGCTGAAGTACCACAGATGATTACATCTCTAAAAGTAGATGAATTTACAAAAATGGGAATTGTAACGGATATTAAACAGGAATTAAGAAAGATATCTGCTTTACATATAAACTATTCATCTCGTAAAAAGGTGAATTAGAAAATCCATATTGAGCAATAAAAAAAACCATTGTATTTTAAAATGCAATGGTTTTTTTTATTGCTTGTATTTATTATTCCTTTAGCAAATTAACTTTAATATTAAGCTCCTTTAATTGTAAGTCAGAAATAGAAGAAGGTGCATCATTCATCATATCTCTTCCAGCATTATTTTTTGGGAATGCAATAACGTCTCTTATACTATCAAGCCCGGCAAACATAGAAACCAGTCTGTCAAGTCCAAAAGCAATACCTGCATGAGGAGGTGCACCATATTTAAAGGCATTCATGAGAAAACCGAATTGTTCTTCAGCTGATTCTTTAGTAAATCCAAGAACTTTAAACATTTTAGCCTGTAAGTCCTGTTTGAAAATACGTAGAGAACCACCGCCGACTTCCACCCCGTTAATAACAAGGTCATATGCATTGGCTCTTACTTTCCCTGGATCGGTATCCAGAAGAGGCAGATCTTCCTCTTTTGGAGCGGTGAAGGGATGATGCATGGCATGCCATCTGTTATTTTCCTGGTCCCATTCGAATTGGGGGAAATCTATAACCCATAAAGATTTGTATATAGAATTATCAAGAAGTTTCATTTTAGATGCCATTTCTAAACGCAATGTTCCCAGTTGTATCTGAGTTTCGCTTTTTTTACCACATAGAACAAGAATTAAATCACCTGCTTTTGCGTCAAATATTTCAGCCCATTTTTTAAGATCCTCAGTAGTATAGAATTTATCAACCGAAGATTTAAAAGTTCCGTCAGCATTACATTTTACATAAACCAGACCTTTTGCTCCTATTTGTGGACGCTTTACATAATCGGTTAACTGGTCTAACTGTTTACGTGAATAATCACCGCAACCTTCAGCACAAATTCCTCCTATATATTCTGATTCATCGAAAATTTTAAAATCTTTTCCTTTAACAAGGTCTGTCATTTCGTGAATTTTCATCCCGAAACGTATATCAGGTTTATCAGAGCCGTATAAATTCATGGCATCACAATATGGGAGACGCGGGAAATCGTTTAATGAAAGATTTTTAATATCTTTAAAAAGATGTTTTATAAGCCCTTCAAATAACTCAAGAATATCTTCCTGTTCAACAAATGACATTTCACAGTCAATTTGTGTAAATTCAGGTTGGCGGTCTGCACGAAGATCCTCATCACGGAAACATCTTGCTATCTGAAAATATCTGTCAAAACCGCCGATCATTAATAATTGTTTGAATATTTGCGGAGATTGTGGCAATGCATAAAATTGTCCAGGATTAAGACGTGAAGGAACAACAAAATCTCTTGCACCTTCAGGTGTGGATTTCATTAAATCAGGAGTTTCTATTTCTGCAAAATCTTGTTCTATAAGATAATTACGAATAAGATGACTCATCTTTGATCTTAGCAAAAGATTATTCTTAACCGGCGTTCTTCTAAGGTCAAGATATCTGTATTTCATGCGAATATCATCTCCACCGTCACTATTCTCTTCAATAGTAAAAGGAGGAGTTAGTGAAGAACTTAATATTTTTAATTTCTTAACATTTATTTCAATCTCACCGGTAGGAATGTTTTTATTTTTACTGGTTCTCTCATCCACTGTCCCAATTACCTGGATAACAAATTCCCGACCTAATGTCTTTAAATTTTGAGAAACAGATTCTGGTGTTTTTTCATTAAATACCAATTGCGTAATTCCGTATCTGTCGCGAAGATCAATAAAGGTCATTCCGCCTAATTCTCTTTTACGCTGGATCCATCCTGCCAGAGTGACAGTTGAACCCTTTTTATCAAGTCGTAACTCACCACATGTATGTGTTCTGTACATCTTAAAAATTCTGTTTAAAGTTCAAATACAAAAGTACATATTTATTAATAATAATTGTAGGTTTGTAAAAACAAACGTATAAGTTTAATCTATGATATTTCTTGATGATAATTATTTTATGAAGCAGGCGTTTCAGGAAGCCAGGGCTGCTTATGATGAGAATGAAGTTCCAATAGGAGCTGTGATAGTTTCAGATAACAGGATTATAGCAAGGGCACATAATCTTACTGAAACTCTAAAGGATGTAACTGCTCATGCTGAAATGCAGGCCATCACTGCTGCTTCAGAGACGCTTGGTGCTAAATATTTAACCAAATGTACTCTTTATGTTACAGTAGAGCCATGTGTTATGTGCGCAGGAGCCCTGGCCTGGGCACAGATTGGTCGTTTAGTATACGGAGCTTCCGATGAAAAGAGAGGCTTTACAAAATATATTCCAAATATAATGCTTCCTAAAACTGAAGTAAAAGGAGGTGTAATGGCAGATGATTGCGGTGATTTTGTTTCAGCATTTTTTCAGGAGAAAAGATAGAATAATAACTTATAATTAAAACGTAATTCTTTTTTAAAAGAATTGTTTTAACTTTCGTAAAAAATAAGTTATGCGGAATAATTTTAATAACGGAGGAAGAGGTATAGGAAGAGGTATAGGAAGAAGAGGACAGGGAATGGGTATTAGTAAATGTGTATGTCCCGAATGTGGATTTAAGGTATCTCATGAGCGTGGGGTCCCCTGCCGTTCAATGGTTTGTCCTAAATGTAATACTCCGTTAGTTCCCGATGATGGCAGAATGAATATTACATCTTCAGAAGAGTCTAAAGATAAAAATGACAATATTCATTCTTCGGTCTCCGATTCTTCTTCATCCGCTTCAGATTCTTCACATATGGAGGTTAATGAGGATTTGTGTGTAGGTTGTGGTCTGTGTGCAAAAGAATGTCCGCAACAGGCGATCACAATTATTAATAAAAAAGCACATATAGATCCCAATAAATGTGTTTGTTGTCAGATATGTGTCGATACCTGCCGTAAAGGAGCAATTAAATTAGTAGGATAGCAACATTACTGAAGTAAATGTCTATTTCTTATTTTGTTTTACAGCACTCACGGCAAGCCACGAGGCTATTCCTCCAATAGCAAGAACAATAATAAAGGTAATAAGAACATCTTTAAATTCAAGCTTTACCGGATAAGAGGACAAGGCAAAACCACCGTTTGCAGGTAATTTTAGAAGTTCATAAGTTTTTTGTGCCCATACCAAAGCGACGCCAAGGACAATGCCGGTGACCGTACCAATTCCGGAGATAAGCCATCCTTCAAAAAGAAAAATATCCCTGATTAATTTTTGTTCGGCACCCATACTCTTCAGAATAAAAGTATCCTTCCTTTTATCAATAATAATCATAGTAATGGAACCCAGAAGGCTAAATGATGCAATGATTAAAATGAATGAAAGAATTAAAAAACTGCTCCATTTTTCAGAACGCATAACCTTATAAAATAACGCATGCTGTTCAAACCGATTAAGGACTCTGAAATTATTTCCTGTAAGTTTCTGAATCTTTTCCTTAATTTCGTCTGAAGAAAATTTGGGATCAAGTTTAATCTCCACAGAACTGATTTTACCCTTCATTTCAAAAAAAGAACTTGCAAAAGAAAAAGGCACCAGAATATATTTAGTGTCAATATCTTGTTGGACAGAAAAAATCCCTGACAGAAAAAGTTGCTTATGATTTAATGAATGGGAGAGTGAAAGAATATTGCCTGCTTTTTTACTGGGAAAATAAATCTGTACCGGATCTTTAGTGTTATATCTCAGGGACAAATCATAAGCTACTCCCATACCCATTGCCATATAATTTAAAGAATCTTTCCTCATAACGAAATTCCCTTTTACAATCAGAGGTTTTATTCCTGAGAAAGATGCATATTTATCATCTACTCCTTTTACTGAAACATATTTTTGACTTCCGTTATAACTTAGAAGTGCATTTTCTTCAATCACTTCGGAATGAGAAATCACTCCTTTCATGTGATAAATTTTATCAAGTGGAATCTCTTCAGAAGAAAAACTTTTTCCTTCGATTACAGATATTTTCAGATCCGGATCGAAGTTGGAAAGCATATCACGGATAAAAAAATCTATTCCGTTAAAAGCCGAAAGCACAATAATCAGAGCCATAGTACCCACAGCAACTCCCATTGCCGCAATCAGCGAAATAATATTGATAATATTTACTGATTTTTTAGAGAAAAGATATCTCCTTGCTATCTGTAATGATAATTTCAATTATTTTATAGCTTTAACAATCAGACCAGTACCACGTGATAGATTACTCTTTAAATCAATAAAATTTAGTATTAAGCAAAAAAGAATAACCAGTACATAATAAAAAGGAAGAAGAATGAAAAACAATTTACTTTTACCCAGCATAAGAATAGGATATTTTATAGATAACAGCCATGAAATATTGCCAGGTTTCCCATAAGAATACTGTACTTTAATATTTGTGAATCCTGCTGTTTCTAATTTCTTTTTTATGTCATCAATCCCATATCCGTCTCTTACATGTTCACTGATGAAACTTTCTCCGTGATCTGCATCAGAGCCTCCTTTATCAGAAGGAGTGGAGATAATCAACACCCCTTCTTTTTTAAGAGACTGATAAAAATTACTAAAGACCATTTCATCTTCCAGAATATGTTCCATAACATCTACCGACAAAATAAGATCAAAAGATTGAGGCATTACGAATTCTGTCAAATCAGCCTTCTTAAATGAAATTCCTTTCTGTAATCCTGCTTTTTTAAAAAACTGACGGCAGTCTTCCATCTGTTCTTCTTTAAGATCTATTGCAAGAATTCTTGAAGACGGGAACATACGTTTCATGCGATAGGTATATTGTCCGAATCCTGATCCTGCATCCAGAATTGAATAATCCCGGTCTTTAGGCAACTTTTTTAATTCTTGTCTTACGTACCATGCACGTAGAAAAAGAATATCCAGCAATCTATAGAATAATTTTCGAAAGACAGAACGGGATCCGAAGATCTTTCCCAGAGATTTTTTAATCGGATCGTATTGCATTTGCTATGATTTTAGAAGTTCGTCAATGTGTTCAATATAATCCAGACTATCATCAATGAAAAATTGTAAGTTAGGAGTAATTCTAACCTGCTTCCCGATGCGTCGACCAAGTAATCCTCTGATTTTAGGACTTATCTCCTGAATTTCTTTAACTATTTCCTGATTGTGTTCAGAAGGGAAGATACTTAAATGTATACGTGCCAGTGATAAATCAGGAGTAATGCGTACCATAGTAACACTAATAAGTTTGCCTCCGAAAAGATTTCGGCTTTCCTGCTGAAATATAATGGCTAATTCTTTCTGTAATAGTCGGTTTATTTTTTGTTGACGTGTTGAATCCATAATTTTTAGTATTATTAATTGCTGAAACAAAGATAAGTATTAAAAATGACAGACTATAAACAACAAACTATAAATAAAATATTAAAGAATTAAGGGGGGGGAAAAGAGTAATGTATGCAGTTACAGATTCAGGACCATCTAAGTTGAATTTTGAAATGCCGGAAATCGTTAAAGACCTTTTCCCTATAATAGAAATTGTTTCTGATCCTTAATTCATTTTTCCGGAACCGGTAAACAGTGTCGGTATTTCTCTCATGTTTTCCAGTTGGAAGAAGTGGTCATTTTCGATTTTAGAAGAATCACTATATTCAAGAGCCCATGTGTTCTTAAACGGAATATAGGCAGCATATCCTCCTAAATTGAGAACAGGGAGAATGTCTGACTTTACAGAATTACCCACCATGAGAAAATGATCAGCGGTAGTATCTGTATCTTTCAGTAATCTCTTATAATTTTCTTCGTGTTTGTCGGTCATGATTTCAACATGAGAGAAAAAATTTAATAATCCGGATTTTTGTAATTTTCTTTCCTGATCCAGAAGATCTCCTTTTGTAGCTACAATTAGTTTAAACCGTCCGGAAAGAGCAATTAGGGTTTCTTTTACTCCGTCCATAATAATTACTTTATTCTCCATCATGTTTTTCCCAATGTTAATTATGAGACTGATCTGAGATGCAGTTATCTTTTTGTCTGAAATTAGCAGTGCATTTTCAATGAGAGATAAAACGAAAGCTTTAATCCCATAACCATAAAGTTCCATATTTTTTAGTTCCGTCATTAATAGAGAACTTATAATATTTTCCTTGGGCTGATACTCTGCCAGGACCCTACAATATTCTTTTTCAGCATTTCTAAATAAAAATTCATTTTCCCAAAGCGTATCGTCTGCGTCAAAGCCTATTACATGGATATTCTCTAATGTCATAATTTAACTAATTAAGCAAATTAGTATAGATAAAGGAACATACAAATCTAAAACAAATGAAATATAAAAAAGGAAAAGTTTTTCTGATTTCCATCTTTACAAAATGAATTTAAAAGGATGTGCCTGGCATCTTTTTAATTATTATTACGAAAAAATACTAAATATTCAATTGCCCTCTTAAAATACCGGAATCATCTTTCATTTTAATATTCAAAGACTGACGGTTGGCTTCTATTTCGATAATCGTCCTGTCTCCGTTCTTCGGTCCTCCGCCAATCACGATAGGGTAATTATGTTGTCTTTCAACAGGAGGATGTATTCCATAACGATGTGTATGTCCTGATATTAATGCACTTATTTTTGCCTTATTAAGAATATTTCCAAAAACTTCACGACAGTGCATTGTTCCATGTCCTTCTCCGGAATAATAAAGAGGAATATGACTAAATACAAGTTTATATTTGGCACGTCGGAAGGATTTCTTTTTTACTTCCTTTTTTAGCCATTTTTGTTCATTCAGCCGGTATTTATCAAAACTCACCAGTCCAAAATATTCTTTATTGCTATCTTCCTTATCTTCTCCGGAATCCAGTACAATACAATATGCCGGACCGGCAACAAAAGAATAATAGAATCCATCTTCTGAATTTTTAAAATATTCCGGAAGATGACGGGCATAATTGCCTCTAGTTTCATGATTACCCCGCGAAAAAACAAAAGGGATCTCCGGAGAAATTTTTGCAAGAGGATGAAAAAAATGATCCATAAATTTTTCTTCTCCATCCAGATAATTGAATATATCTCCGTTAAAAAGAATAAAATCCTTTCTAATATCAGACTGATATGACAACAATTTTTCAAAAGATTCAGGACGGTCGTGAATATCATTAAATACTAAAAGAGAAACACTATTCTTTTCTTTATTTACCGTTTTAAAAGAATATACCGGACTTTTATATGTATCTCCGAAAGTTACATTATAAGGCTCAAATTTTTCAATTACTTTAGAGCAGATGCGATAATAATAACGGCCTGATTCCAGATTTTTCAGGGTAACAGCATGATTCAGGTCGTAACCATCATTAAGCCCATTGTGAACAGACTGCTCTTTTTTTGTAAGAGAAACGGAGTTTCTTCCGTATTCCACCCAACTGTAACATAAAGCATTGGTAAACCATCGGACAACCATATTCTTGTCGGATTTAAGCTGAAGATAAGGACCTGCCTTAAAAATTGGTATAGAAATATCTTCTTTCGTCAACGAATGATCCGATCCAAATACACTGGAAGGCAAAAGACTTCCTACTCCTATAATTCCAAGGGAAGAAAGAAAATTCCTTCTGCTTTGATGACTCTCAACGGCCTTACGTTTCATTTTTTAATATTTATCCAAAAAAAATATTTCTAATTTTTTATATCCAAAAATAAGAAATATTTGTTAGTATAAAAAAATAGAATTTTATTATTTCCTGTTAGTGTAATAAACATACAACCCTATTCTTAAAATAATAGGGAAATCCGATAAAGTTTAGATTTGAAAAATAGTTTTTTTAGAGTCGAATAAATAAATTTTTATTAAATTTCATTAAAAATTTAAACTAACTAAAACCATAAAATAGTGAGCCCACTCCGAAAAGTCGGACAGGCAAATATATATAATTTTTCGTTAAAATGTTTGCTCTAAAAATATATGATATTAATATATTAATCAATAGGTTACATATGAATTTTTCATTATCTTT
>Ga0172378_10005923_pt1 | contig 11418 bp, 8 predicted proteins | sample GrowelOW332metaG_FD_119755 | JGI IMG/M metagenome (GOLD analysis project Ga0172378, IMG submission 119755) | Groundwater microbial communities from an aquifer near a municipal landfill in Southern Ontario, Canada - Pumphouse #3_1 metaG | ecosystem: Environmental > Aquatic > Deep subsurface >... | reverse complement strand
TTTGATTGGCGTCCATTATGGATATAAGGAAATTCCTTTCATCCTTGCCGCCACCTTCGCTGGACTAGTTGTAGGAACAATGCCCATCATCACAAAGGAATTAAAGGGCAAAAAACTTGGCGTGAAAGGGATAACCCTCATCGTTATTGGTTTTGTTATCGCGGCTGGAATTGGCATCCTAAATGCCTTAAGCAAAATCTATTGGAACCTCGATTTCAATCAAGCCTTTATCGATGGCACCTGGTGGACATATTTAGCCTGTGTGGCTGTAGGCTTCTTTGCCGCCCTCGCTTGTGTGGTCCCAGGAATCTCTGGATCCATGATCATCTTCATCTGCGGTTTATATAACCCCTGCATCAATATTTATATAGGCAGCGATTCGATTTTCCATAATCACGCCCGTATTGGTAGTGGGCTTCTTCTCACTCTATGCGTGGCGATTGGGGCGGTAGTCGGACTTCTTGTCGCCGCAAAAGGCATGAAAAAACTATTGGCTGATCATAGGGTAGTAACCTTCGATGTCGTCTTCGGGTTCATCCTCGGTTCAATAGTCTCAATATTCGTCAATAGCGACATGATAAACGAGAACCACACCTGGATTTATTCCACCACTCCTTGGTGGATGTACTTAATCGGCGTTATTAGCTTCTTGGCTATGGCTTTTGTCCTTTATTACTTCAGCAAGAAAAGCATTTCTAAAGCAGCTAAGACAAGCGCTGACGGGCAATAATATAGTTGTAACTATAAAAAACAAAAATAATTGTTGACACCACGCGACCGCTTTTTACAATTTATTCTTGCTTAGCGGCTTTTCAGGAGCGACATCTTGCCCTGCCACTTTCAAGGGGAACGAATGGCAAGAACCAATGGACAAAATCATTTAAACAAAGATATCCGCCGCCAAAAGATTATGGATAAGGCCCTTTCTGTTTTTGCTGAGAAAGGCTATAAAAAGACATCGACTGACGACATAACCGCAAGAGCTAAATGCTCGCATGGTCTTTTTTATCATTATTTCACCGATAAAGATGATGTTTTCATTGCTATTGAAAACGAGGCTCGCGACAAGAAAAGGGAACCTTATATCATTAATTGGAACGATATTAAGGAAAAAGGTGGCTACGATGGCTTAATGATGCTAACCGATACCCTAGCTAAAATATTAAAGGGGCCAAACGAAATAGTCGAGTATTGGCTCGTCTTATCTCGTGATAATTTTTCGCTTCAATATATTCCAACCGTCGAAAACCGTGAGGAAGATAAAGCCATCTTGCTTAGTCTTATCACAAAAGGCCAAGAAGATGGCAAGGTACGCTCTGGCGATCCTTCTCAGATTCTACAAACGATGGTTGATTTTATGGTTGGCGCCCTAAAAAGAAGGGTCAGCAAGCATTCTCAAAAATTCATAATCTACGAAAAAGAAGACATAGCCCATATGTTTACGAAATAGCAAGATTATCTATTTCTTGCCTTTATGGCTCGCGTAAGTCTTTTTACTCTCAGCTTGGTTAAAGGTTTTAATGGACCTATAAATTCCATGGAGACGAGGATACATCTTCATGTAGCAATTTTTGAATAAGTAGTCGTATTTGGCCTTATTTTCTTGATTAGGAGTAAAAGTCTTGGTTGGAACAACCATGTTTTTGACCGCTTCTTCAGGGCTCTTATATTCTCCAATCGCCAAGAATCCCGCGATAGCGGCCCCTAGAGAAGATGTCTCATAAGTCTGAACTCGCGTCACATCTCTTCCCATGATGTCGGCGGTAATTTGGCAATCCTCATCGCTTTGACTTCCACCGCCTGAGATTCTGATTTTTGGAATCGAATGATGCATTTTCTTTTCAAAGTGTTCTAGCCCTTCTCGTAAGCCATAAGCAATGCCTTCAATTATGGCGCGGTAAACATGCTCGTTTGTTACACAATCCGAGAAGCCAATGATGGCGCCTTTCGCTAAAGGCCTAGCAAGTCCTGGGCCCCAATATGGTTGGAGGACAAGCCCATCTGAGCCCGCAGGAACACTGGCTAGCTTTTCATTAAAATCAACAGCTAGGGAGTCGGTTGAAATAAGATCATCTATCTTCTTTCCGCCAAATTCTTTTAGGAACCAATTTATCATCCAATAGCCCCTATAAATTTGGATATCCATGTTGAAATATCCTGGAATACAAGATGGATATCCTGGCAAAAACGGCTCGGATTCCGTATATTTCTTTCTTGTTGTCTCAACGGTAGAGGCTGTGCCATAGCTTATCGCGGCTGTCTTATCGTCAATCACTCCTAGGCCTAATGTCTCGCAAGATTTATCGCTCCCGCAGGCATACATCATTAAGCCTTCAGGCAAAGCGGTTTCCTCAGCGGCTATTTTGGTGATTGGGCCAATAACGGACCCTTCTGGAACGATTGTAGAAAGCATGGAGGCCTTTAGTCCAAATATTTGTCCTTGGAGATGAGTCTCTGGGTTCTTGTACCATTTCCTATGCTTAAAATCTATTGGGTAGTGACCGGCCTCGTTAGAAGCGCTGTCTTTAAGCTCACCCGTTAATCTATATATAAAATAGGTAGAGATAGAAATGTACTTATCTACCTTGGCCCAATTCTCAGGCTCGTTTTCCTGAATCCAGTTGGACATACTCCGTTTCCGATTGAAGACAATCGTGTCCCATTTCCCAACTAGATGGAAAATGAATCTAGCGGAGAGGGGCAATTTTGTTTTGCATTCGGCGTTTCTTTGGTCAAGCCAAAGGATCATCGGCCGAACTACCTTCTTATCCTTATCTAATAAGACAGCCGAATCACGGAAGCAGGTAAGGGTTATCCCTTTTACTTTCTTAAGCTCTTCTGGGTGCTTCTTTGCCATAGCCTTAGTGCATTCGCATAAGCAGGAATAATAATGGTTAGGATCCTGCTCGGCGAAATTTGGCTGCGATGAATAATAGGCTGGGTCATACTTTTCTTTTTCGATGGCTAAAAGTGAGCCTGTTTCATTGTAAATTGCTGTTCTAACTGATTGTGTGCCAAAATCAATAGTCAGGATTAAGGGCTTGTTTGTATCCATAATTTACCTCGCTAAGATTTTAGCACGGAATGAGTCATTTGCTGTGCTAGAATAGTGCCGCAAAGGAAATATACCCCAAATGATAATATCTAGAGCGCCGTTCAGGGTGAGCTTCTGCGGGGGCGGGAGCGACATACCATCATTCTACGAGAAATACGGCGGGTGCGTCATATCGACGTCCATCCGCAAATACGTCTACCTCTCGATCCACAAGGCCTTCAACGCCGACACCATAACCGTGAAGTACAGCCAGACGGAATCGGTGACCGACCCATCGATGCTCCAGCACAAGATCTTCCGCCAGGCCTTCCTCGACACGGGGATAAAGGGCGTCGAGGTCACGTCCATGGCCGACATACCGGCCGGGACGGGCCTAGGCTCCAGCAGCTCTTTCACCGTGGCTTTGCTTAAGCTCCTCTACACCTATAGCGAGAAAACCGCGAGCACCTACAAAATCGCCAAGGAGGCCTGCGACATCGAGATAAACCAGCTCGGGAACCCGATCGGGAAGCAGGACCAGTTCGCCGCCGCCTACGGGGGTCTCAGGTTCTACGAGTTCTTCCCGGACGGCTTCGTCAAGGTGGAGCCCGTGGTGATGCGCCATGACACCTACTCGAAGCTCGAGAATAACCTCCTCATGTTCTACACCGGCACCACGCATTCCGCCTCCGCGATACTCTCCGCCGAGAGCAAGTCGCTCGGGAGCGACGAGAGGAAGATAGAGGCCACGAAGCACCTCTGCCAGATGGCGAGGGACCTAAGGAAATCGTTCGAGGAGAACGACATCGACGAGCTTGGGCCCACCCTCAAGGAGAGCTGGGAGATAAAGAAATCGCTCGCCTCTGGGATAAGCAACCCCCTCATCGACGAGATGTACGAGAAGGCCATATCCGGAGGGGCGACGGGGGCGAAGCTGCTTGGCGCCGGGGGAGCTGGCTTCCTCCTCGCGTACTGCCCAACCCCAGACTCCAGGGCCTCCGTCCGTTCCGCTTTATCCGGCTACAAGGAGATGCCTTTCGAGCTCGACCAGTCGGGCGTCTCCATCATATTTATGGACTAAAAGATGCTAGCGTTAATTCAGGCCGGCGGGGCCGGCACAAGATTAAAATCGATAACTGGCGACCTCCCAAAGCCGATGGTTAAGATAGGCGGGAAGCCGATTTTGGAGTGGCAGGTCGCGTCTTTGCTCCGAAGCGGGATCGACGAGATAATCATCGTCATATCCACCAAAGGCGAGGCGATACCATCCTATTTCGGGGATGGCTCCAAATTCGGGGCAAAGATCAGCTACATAACCGAGACTTCTCCGCTTGGTTCCGGCGGGGCTCTTTGCTACCTCAAAGGCAAGGTGGACGATGATTTCGTCCTTTGCTTTGGGGACCTCATGCTCGACGTCGACTGGAAGAGGATGATCGCCTTCCATAAGGGGAAGAACGCCAAGATCACCTGCTTTGCTCACCCTAACGCCCACCCTTTCGATAGCGACTTGCTTGTCACAGACAAAGAGGACAGAGTTACGTCGATAGATAGCAAGAACAACACCAGGGATTACTATTACAAGAACCTCACTAACGCCGGCCTATACATACTCTCGAAAGATGTTTTGGAATCGATCGGGGAACCTAGGAAAATTGACTTCGAGAAAGACGTGGTAAGGCCTGCCGTTGATAAGGGTGGCGTCTATGCCTATAGGAGCAGCGAATACGTCAAAGACTGCGGGACGCCAGACAGATACGCCTCGGTCTCCGAGGATCTCGCCAATGGCATTATCTCCGCAAAGAACCTCTCTAATTTGCAAAAAGCCATCTTTTTGGACAGGGATGGGACGATAAACGTGTTCGGCGATTTCGTCACAAGGGCCGAGATGCTAAGCCTCGCCCCGACCGCCGCCGAAGCCATCCGCCTCATCGATCAAAGCCAATTCCTCCCAATCTGCATAACCAACCAGCCCGTGATAGCGAGGGGCGAGACGACCTTCGCGGAGATGGACAGGATCCACGACAGGATGGAAGACCTCCTCGGAGCGGAGGGTGCCTACCTCACCGACCTCTTCTTCTGCCCCCACCACCCAGATTCTGGATTCAAAGGCGAGGTGAAGGAGCTGAAGATTGTCTGCGATTGCCGGAAGCCAAAGATCGGGCTACTACTAAAAGCCAAAGAGAAATACAACATCGATCTCTCAAGCAGCTGGTTCATAGGTGACACCAAGCAAGACGTCCAGACCGGCATAAACGCCGGGTGCCGAACGGTTCTTCTGACAACCGGTGATCCTAGGCCCAACAAAAACTACGCCGAAGCCGAGCCCACGTTCACGACCGACACCCTTCTAAGCGCCGTCCGTCGCATTCTTAAAGAAAACTAGTATACTTTCGCTATAGAGGTAAATAGCGATGGTTGATTTCAGAAAAGACATAAAGGCCTATTACGACGCCGAGATAAAAGTCATTGAGGATCTTGACATAGACGCCCTGAACGAGGCGATGAACTGCTTGCTGCGTCATTACGAGGACGAGACCAACATCTACGTCTTCGGGAACGGCGGGAGCAGCGCCACCGCGAGCCACATGGTCTGCGACTTCGACAAGGGGACCTGCAGCGAGGTGGAGAAGAGATTCCGTTTTCAGTGCCTGAACGACAACATCCCAGTTATCATGGCCGTGGCCAACGACATGTCCTTCGAGGACGTCTTCTACTACCAGCTAGAGAACAAGCTCAAAAAAGATGACCTCATTCTGGCGATCTCGGGGTCTGGGAACTCCAAGAACGTCATGAAGGCCGTGGACTACGCGAAGAATATCGGGTGCGAGGTCATCGCGATGACGGGGTACGATGGCGGGAAGCTGGACAAGATAGCTGATTTCCACCTCCACGTCCCAGCCGACGACATGCAGATAGCGGAGGACCTCCACATGGGCTTCGACCACATGATGATGAAGATCTTCTGGCGTTACCTCATGGCAAAAGCGGGCAAAGACGCCGTATACAAGATAAACAAATAATCCTTATTTAATACCCTATCGCTTCTTTTTCGGCTTCCGCCCACTCAGTTTTTTCTATTGGCAAATTCTTCTCGCCAGCAGGGTCGATTATCTTATTTAAATAGTAATAAGTTCCGATTTTTCTTCCTTCTCCGGCAAAGGAAAAAGAAGAGAACGATGAGTCAAATGAAATGGTTAGGTTTCCAGTGGTTCCAGTCCAATAAACATTATCATTTCCCGTATATTTTTCTATTCTCTTTCTAACTGATGGCAGTGGCTCTTGAACGGAAATAATGCCATCTTCACTGCTATTGCCACTAGATATGGCTGCGCTGATGAAAGAGTAATCTGGCTTAATGAAGCTCATGAACTCTTGTGTGTTAGCGTTTGAGGCGGCGTGGTGATTGGCCTTAAATATCACAGTGTCTTTTTCTTTCCTAAAAGGGTGCGATGAGTACTTCTTGATGTAACTTGCCTCGGTCGTTTTAATAGCGTCTCCCAAAGAGATGATTTCATACTCTTTTGCGTATAGAACAAAACCAATGCTTTCTTCGTTAGGGCTACCATTAGACACATACACGCCCTCGCTATTTTTGACAGGATAATAGCCACTATCGAGAAAAGCTAAAGTGAGATCTTTAGCAATGGGGATGAGTGATGAGATAGAGGAAAAATAATCTTGAATAGGGTGATAGATGGACCGATTTTTGATTAGATATGGTTTGGTATCATTAATCCAAACATTTAGATAATCCTTGTTGAAAGTGAGAACGCCATTATCAACAAAGGTTGTCACTTTCTTAATGCCGGCTTCTTTAAGAACCGAAGAGGATAGACCCCCAAAATGATCATAATGCTGATGGGTAAGAATTAGTAAATCAAGAACGCCATCGGTTACCTTTTCCTTTAGCACCGAAGAAAGGTTTGGGCCAGTGGCTGGCATGCCTCCATCCACCAAGATTTCATAGTCGCCATATTTGTATAAAGTTGAGTCGCCTACCGTTGTGGCTTGCTCTAGAACCGTGATGCTTAACTCGTCACCATCTTTGGCTTTATAAAGATAATCATCGTCTGAAAAGGCGATTTCCGGTATTTCGGTTTCAGAAGTATTTGGCTGAAATTCTAGAGAAGTGGATGAAGAAGAAGTCTCATTGGAACAGCCCACAATTAGAGCTGATAGAAGCATAATCCAAGTAATGAGAGGCTTTTTGCGGTAGATAATCATACTAGTCAAATTTTCCTCTAAATTCTGTGAAAGAGCAACTAAGCCGCTCAACGCTTAAATAATAGCGGTATCATTAGATTTTCACTTACCCTTTCTTCTTCTAAGAAGAAGTCTCCCGTGCTATCATTTCTAAGTCAGGGCGTTTTAAAGCGCCCGAATATTGTCATAGGAGGACAACATGGCAGAAAAGAAATACGTCTACTCCTTCAAGGAAGGTCATGCCGCACATCTAGGCAAAGACATCCTTGGTGGAAAAGGCATGGGTCTTTGCGAGATGACCGCTGCTGGAGTCAACATCCCAGCCGGATTCACCATCACGACCGAAGCCTGCACGCTCTATTACGATGCGGGAAAAATGATTCCAGATTACGTTTGGAATGACATCGTAGCCCACGTCCACGAAGTCGAAAAAGAAGACAACAAAGAGTTTGGCGGAACTGGTAATCCACTTCTTGTCTCCGTCCGTTCTGGCGCTCGTCAATCCATGCCAGGCATGATGGATACCATCCTTAACCTTGGTCTTAATGACATCACGGTTGCGGCCTTAGCCAAAGTCACCGGCAACGAAAGATTTGCTTATGACTCCTACCGTCGTTTCATCCTTATGTTCACAAACATCGCCAAAGGCCATCCAAGAACTGAGATGGACAAGATGCTTGATGACTTAAAGAAATCCAATGGCTATAAGCTTGATACTCAAGTAACCACTGAGCAACTCAAAGGATTAGTTGCCAAGTACAAAGAGTTCTACAAGAACATCTTCCATGAAGATTTCCCAACTGATCCATACGCTCAGTTAAAAGAGGCGGTCTCGGCCGTCTTCAGAAGCTGGGACAACCCACGCGCTAACGTCTATCGTCAAATGAATGGCATCCCATATGAGTGGGGCACTGCCGTCAACGTTCAGACGATGGTCTTCGGCAACATGGGTGAAGACAGCGGCACTGGTGTCGCTTTCTCCCGTAACCCAAGCACTGGCGAGAAACAGATTTACGCTGAATTCCTTCCTAATGCCCAGGGCGAAGACGTTGTGGCTGGTGTTCGTACACCTCTCCACATCGACGAACTCCAGAAACGTATGCCTGATGTCTACAGACAATTCATCGAGACCATCAAGCGCATGGAAAACTACTTCCATGATATGCAAGATATGGAGTACACCGTCGAAAAAGGCCGTCTCTACTTCTTACAAACCCGTAATGGCAAGAGAACCGCTCGCGCAGCTCTTAAGATTGCCTGCGACCTCGTTGACGAAGGACTTATCGATGAGAGAGAAGCTTGCTTAAGGGTTGAACCAAAGCAGCTTAACGATTTACTCCATCCTACCTTCGATCCTATTGACGAAAAGAAACACACCCCAGTTCTCAAAGGGCTCCCAGCTTCGCCGGGTGCTGGAACTGGTCACCTCGTCTTCACCGCTGAAGAAGCGAAAGCCGAGAAAGATGCCGGACGCAAGATCGTTCTCTGCCGTGCTGAAACCTCTCCTGAGGACATCATTGGCATGGTGAACGCCGAAGCCATCATCACCGCTCGCGGTGGTATGACAAGCCACGCCGCCGTTGTTGCTCGTTCAATGGGCAAATGCTGTGTCGCTGGCTGCACCGAAGCCATCATCGATGAAACCAAGAAGACCATGATCATCGGTGGCAAGACCTATACTGAGGATGACATCGTCTCCGTCGATGGAAACACCGGCGAGGTATTCGAAGGATCCATCAACATGGTTCCAGCTGATCTCGGTGGAGATTTCGGACGCATGATGGAATGGGCCGACAAATATCGCCGTCTCAAGATTCGTGCCAACTGCAACACCCCGACTGACGCAGAAAATGCCGCCAAGTTCGGAGCTGAAGGAATTGGTCTATGCCGCACTGAGCGTATGTTCTTCGCTGAAGATCGTATTCTCAATATGCGCTCGATGATTCTTAGCGATACCACTGAGCAACGTGAAGCCGCCCTTGAAAGACTACGGCCATATCAGGTGGATGACTTCTACCATATGTATATGAGCTGCCCAGACTATCTCGTTTGCATTCGTTTACTCGACCCCCCACTTCACGAATTCCTTCCTGACATCCATGAAGATGACAAGATCGAGAAGATCGCCGAGACCCTCAAGGTTTCTTCTCAGAAGGTCCGCGATAGAATCAATCAGCTTCACCAAGCCAACCCAATGATGGGCTTCCGTGGTGTCCGTCTCTGCGTTGCCTATCCTGAAATCTACAGGATGCAGGCCACCGCTATCATCCAGGCTGCCTTAAAGGCCAGCAAGGATCTTGGCCACGATGTCGAACCTGAGATCATGATTCCTCTTACTGGCGAGCTCAAGGAGTTCAAATACGCCAAGAACGTCGTTATCGAGGCAGTCGAAGGCGAAATGAAGAAGGAAAACCACGTGCTTAAGTACCACGTTGGCACCATGATTGAAATCCCGAGAGGCGCTTTACAGGCCGGGAACATTGCCAAAGAGGCAGAGTTCTTCAGCTTCGGGACCAACGATCTTACCCAGCTCACCATGGGATTCTCCCGTGACGATGCCGGACAGTTCCTCCCTTACTACTATGACAAGAAGATCTATGAATTCGATCCATTCCAGACCGTTGACCAAGAAGGAGTTGGCGAACTCGTCAAGATCGCGTTCCAACGCGGCCGTGCCACTCGTCCAAATCTTCTAGTCGGTGTCTGTGGTGAAACCGGTGGCGATACCGCTTCAATTGAGTTCTACGACAAAGTAGGACTTGATTATGTGAGCTGCTCGCCATTCCGTGTACCACTCGCTCGTCTTGCTGCTGCACAAGCCAACATCATCCACGAGAGAGAAAAAGGCAAGAAATAACCTTTCTTGACTAACTTGGGGCATCCTGCAAAGGGTGCCTCTTTTTTATATTGTGTAGAAGCATGAAAAACCAGCCGATAGCATTTGGCTGGTGCTTGATTAATTGGATTCAGTGGCGACGCTTATTAATCGTTTCGATTCGGTTTCCGCTTTTTCTTGGGCGTTAAGACTTCGGTACTCTAGCGTTACAAGAACTATGGTTAGGACAAACGAGATAGCGTCGGCGATTGGGGCACTATATAGGAAGCCATTAAGCCCCCACTTCATAGGAAGAAGGCAGGTAAGAGGCACTAGAAGGATCAAATCCCTAGCAAGAGAAAGAATAGTCGCTTCGACTGGCTTACCAATGGATTGGAAGAAAACAGATGAGGCTCTTTGGAAACTCGTGAAGATGATAAAGGCCAGGTAAATCCGGAAGCAAAGAACACCAAACTCATTATATTCAGCCGACTCTTAACCAAACATCGAAATGATAAGCATTGGGTCAGCCTCAAAAATAATGGTGGCTAATGCACTTGCTATAAACGAAGAAATAAGTACCAGATTGTTGGTCTTTTTGACCCTATCATACTTTTTGGCGCCATAGTTATAGCCCATGATTGGAAGACCGCCTAAAGCGATGCCAATAGGAATGTTTACAACAATTGTAAATACCTTATATGTAATCCCAAAAACAGCGACAGGAACATCAGAACCATAGACCGTAGAAGCCCCACACATCTTAAGTATTTGGTTACTGGCAATGGTGACAGCCACAAGAGACACCTGAATGAAGAAAGAAGAAATACCTAGCCTCAAGTAGTCGAGGATGTAACGGAAACCAAGGATAAAGTCTTTGCCTTGAAGCTTAAATGTTTTGGTTTTGAATAAGTAGGCCAAGGAAAGAAAAGTAGAAACTGCCTGGCCGATGATGGTGGCATAAGCGGCCCCAGAAAGCCCCATATTTAAAGCGTAAATCATAATAGGATCAAGGATGATGTTGATGATGGCCCCACTCCCTTGGGCGATCATGGCGAATATTGGAGCTCCATCGCTTCTAATAATTGGATTAAGAACGTTAGTAAAGAAACTAAAAACAATGCCAGATAAGATAATGATTCCGTATTCTTTGGCTAAGGGCAAAGAAGACTCGCTAGCACCAAGAAGCCCTAGAAGAGGTTCAAGGAATATAAGCGTGAACAAGGTGAATAGCCCACCCAAGATAACGGTTAAGGTAATGGTAGCCCCAATGGCTTTTCTAGCGTTTGTGGTATTTTTCTTACCTTGCCCTAAAGCTAAATAAGTTGAAGCCCCATCACCCATAAGTAGACTTATGGCCAAAGCG
>Ga0172378_10005922_pt1 | contig 11418 bp, 9 predicted proteins | sample GrowelOW332metaG_FD_119755 | JGI IMG/M metagenome (GOLD analysis project Ga0172378, IMG submission 119755) | Groundwater microbial communities from an aquifer near a municipal landfill in Southern Ontario, Canada - Pumphouse #3_1 metaG | ecosystem: Environmental > Aquatic > Deep subsurface >... | reverse complement strand
GATCTCGGATTTTTCGTATTCTGGAGCGGGAAAGGAGACTCGAACTCCCGACCCCAACCTTGGCAAGGTTATGCTCTACCAACTGAGCTATTCCCGCAATGAGGTAAATTATAAGCAAAAAATTAAGCTTGTCAACACCCCAATGAAAAAATTAATCGGCACGGCGCCAAACTGTACCTTGACGGGTATCTTCAAGCACAATGCCTTGCTCAAGTAAGCTTTGACGAATTTCATCGGCTTGCGCAAATTGTTTGGCTTTTTTGGCATCCACACGTTGTTGAATCAAATCTTCAATCTGTTCAGGACTTAAGGCTAAGGCATCTTGACCAATATCTGATTTTAAGAATTCATCTACATCGTATTGAACAATGGCTAAAATATCGGTGAGGTGACGCAAAGTGGCATAGTACACATGCGCTTGTTCAGCCTGTTGTTCTTTGACCGCCGTGTTCAACGCTTTGTTAATTTCAAACAATACCGCAATCGCTTCTGAGGTATTAAAGTCATCACGCATCGCCGCATTAAAACGCTCAACTAAAGTTTCATCGGCGCTCGCTTTAACTTCATTGCCATACACAGCTTGATATGCTTTAAAGGAATGATAAAAACGCGTGAGTGTGGTTTTGGCTTCTTTGAGTGCCACATCTGAGAAATTCACTGGGCTACGATAGTGTGAAGACACAATAAAGTAACGAATTACTTCAGGATGGAATTTTTCCATCACGTCACGAATGGTGAAGAAGTTGCCTAAGGATTTAGACATTTTCTCGCCATCGACATTAATAAAGCCCACATGCATCCAATAATTGACATATTGTTCGCCAGTTGCCGCTTCTGATTGGGCAATTTCATTTTCATGATGTGGGAAGGTTAAATCTGAACCACCACCATGAATATCAAAATGGTTGCCTAAGCAGCAGGTTGACATGGCTGAGCATTCAATATGCCAACCCGGACGACCATTGCCCCAAGGTGAAGCCCATGATGGTTCATTTTCTTTGGCATGTTTCCATAACACAAAGTCAAAAGGATGTTTTTTCTCAACTTCAACATCTACACGCTCAGATGCACCTGCTTGCATATCTTCCAATTTACGACCAGATAAACGACCGTATTTGGCAAATTTCTCTACTTGGAAATACACATCACCATTACTTGATGGGTAAGCTGTGCCATTATTGACCAAGGTGCCAATCATATTTTGCATGTGTGGAATAAAATCTGTGGCACGCGGTGCTTCATCAGGTTGTAAACAGCCTAGATTTTCAGCGTCTTCATTCATGGCTTGAATAAAGCGGTCGGTGAGGGCTGTAATTGACTCGCCATTTTCGTTGGCACGTTTAATGATTTTATCGTCAATATCGGTAATATTACGCACATATTTCACCTGCCAACCTTGACTACGCAAGAAGCGAATAATGTAGTCAAATGCAACCATGACACGCGCATGTCCAATATGACAGTAATCATAGACGGTCATACCGCAAACGTACATGTCAATTTGACCCTCAACGCGAGGTACGAATTCTACTTTTTTGCGCTGCTCTGAATTATAAAGAACAAATGGTTGCATGGCTGTTTCAATAAAAATTAACAAAAAGATGCGCTAATGATAACGTAATGCCCATGTTTAACAAAGTTTTCCACGCTATGTTTGCTAAATGCGGTACTGATATGGCAAAAAGGCTGCGATTTTAAAAAAGCCATTTGCATAGATATGCTAAAATTTGCGAAAATTCATTTTTGCTGATCCTCCTTAAGACACGCAGTAGCGTGAAGGTTAAGACATTGAATCCACCGAATATGCCCAATCTTGTTGACTTTGAAAAAGTCGCATTAGCCACCTTAAAAATTGAAGAACAAGCACTGCAAGTGTTAGCCACTCAGATTGATGCACGTTTTCGCCGTGCCTGTGAGATTATTTTGCAATGCCAAGGTCGTCTGGTCATTACAGGGATGGGTAAGTCGGGACATATTGGTCGTAAAATGGCAGCCACTTTTGCTTCAACTGGTACACCCTCATTCTTTATGCATCCCGGTGAAGCGGGGCATGGTGATTTAGGCATGCTCATGCGCGGTGATGTATTAATTGCGATTTCTAATTCTGGCAAAAGCGATGAAATAATGATGCTGATGCCTTTGATTAAACATTTACAAGTGCCATTGATTACCATTAGTGGTGATGCATCAGGTCCAATGCCGCAAAATGCTGATGTTGCACTGACTTTAGGCAATATCACAGAAGCGTGTCCTTTAGGTTTAGCACCTACATCAAGTACCACAGCCACATTGGCTTTGGGTGATGCTTTGGCGGTGGCACTGCTTGATGCGCGTGGTTTTACTGCAGATGATTTTGCTCGTTCGCATCCGGCAGGGGCATTGGGTAAGCGTTTATTGTTACAAGTCAAACATTTAATGCATACTGGTCAGGACTTGCCCAAAGTTGCACCTCATACCCCGATGAACCAAGTGTTGTATGAAATTTCCAATAAACGTTTGGGGCTTACCACCATTGTTGATGAAAATGACACCTTACTGGGTATTTTTACCGATGGTGATTTACGTCGTTTAATTGATAAGCAACAAGGCTTTGATGTGAATTTGGCAGTGTCTGAGGTGATGACGGCACAGCCTACAACCATTGATGCTGAGGCACGTGCGGTAGAGGCTTTAGCACAACTACGTGATAAAAAAATCAACCAATTTGTGGTGGTTGATGCAGCCAATAAAGTGATTGGGGTGGTCAGTATGCATGATCTAATTCAAGCTGGGGTAAATTAACACATGGCATCTTATATTTTACTAGAACAAGCGCGTGATATTCAGGCCTTAGTCCTTGATGTAGACGGTATTTTAAGTGATGGTTTTGTCACACTCACCAATAATGGTGATGAGATTAAATCCTTTGATATTCGTGATGGCTTAGGCATGAAACTGGTGCAACAAGCCGGCATGAAAGTGATTATTATCACCGGTCGTAAAAGTCATATTGTTGAAAAACGCATGAGCGATTTAGGGGTTGATTTAGTTTATCAAGGCCGTGAAGATAAAGGTGTGGCATTAACTGAAGCCTGTCAGCAGTTAGGTTTAAGCCCAGAAGATTGCCTCTACATGGGTGATGATTGGCCAGATTTATCAGCATTTTCGATTGCGGGCATGAAAGTGACTGTACCCAACGGTCATTTAGAAGTGCGTCGTCGTGCAGATTTAGTGACCCAAGCCACGGGTGGCCGTGGTGCGGTACGTGAGATTTGTGACATGTTGTTAATGTCAAAGGGTGTGTATGACGCTTTACTTGAAAAGTATGCCGCGACCCCACACTAATATTTTATCTAATTAAAGTGAAACCACAGCGATGGATACTAAAGTTTTATACGTCGCAGCAGTTGTGATTGCTGCTGTAAGTGGTGGCTACTACTATTACAGCGGAAAACAGCAAAAGCTTGAAGCAGATGCTGCCCAAAGCATGACTTATTCTGCTGAAAACATTCATTTAACCCAAACCCATGAAGATGGTCAGTTGCATGTTAAAGCCACAGTCGACCGACTAGCGCAAGACATGCAACAAAAAACCGCAAGCTTAAGCAATCTAGATGCATCTTTGTATCAAGATGGTGTGGTCAATGCGACTTTTACGGCCAACAAAGCACAAAGCTTTGACGATAACAATAAAGTGGTGTTGTCAGAGCAAGTTTCTGCCACCAAGCTGTTGACCCAAGGTCAAATGCAACTTGATACCACTGAGTTAACCTTTTACCCAAAGACGCGTGATATCGAAACCGATAAAATGGTGATTGTGCAATCCCCGCAAGCTGAGTTTGTCAGCCAAGGTCTGAAAGCCAATTTAAATGAAGGGCAATACGAATTTTTTAATATTCGAGGAACGTATGAACGGTAATTTTAAGCATACAGCATTAATCAAAGCTGCCCTCCTTGGAATGACACTGCTTGCAAGTACGGCATGGGCCTTGCCATCAGATCGCAATCAACCGATTTCATTGGTAGCCGATCGTGGTAGCTTTAATGAAAAAAGCGGTGTCATGACCTATAGCGGCAACGTGGTGATTGAACAAGGCACCATGAAGCTGCAAGCTGCAACCATTGTGGCCAATTTAAATGCCAAAAAAGAAATCAGTAGCATTACTGCATCAGGTTCACCTGCACGTTTTCAGCAGCAGCTTGAAGCCAATAAAGGCTTAGCCAAAGGTCAAGCCAATAAAATTGTTTATAATGCACAAACGGGTATTTTAACCCTGTCGGGCAATGCAATCTTAGAGCAAAATGGCGCAAGCTTAAAAGGCAGCACCTTACGCTATAGCATGAACAAAGGTGATATTGAAGCGATTGGTACGCCAAATAGCACAGGTTCATCTTCAGGTCGTGTGCAAATTGTGATTCCACCATCGAGCACTAAATCATTCCCAGGAGCACGTGACTAATGTCAAGCACTCCAGTACAGACTCTAACCATTAAGCATTTGGCCAAAAACTACAGCAAGCGTTGGGTGGTCAAAGATGTATCCTTTAGCATGCAAAGTGGTCAAATTGTAGGGTTACTTGGGCCCAATGGTGCAGGCAAAACCACCAGCTTTTATATGGTGGTGGGTCTCGTACGTATGGATAAAGGCGAGATTCATCTTGATCATTTAGATTTATCTGATCTTGCCATGCATGAACGTGCTCGCAAAGGCATTGGCTATTTGCCACAAGAGGCCTCAATTTTTCGTAAATTGACCATTGCGGAAAATATTATGGCAATTTTAGAAACACGTAACGATTTAAACAAAGACCAGCGTAAGGCACGTTTAAATGAACTGTTAAGTGATTTTAAAATTACCCACATTAAAGATTCTTTAGGGATGAGTGTATCAGGCGGTGAACGTCGTCGTGCTGAGATTGCACGTGCTTTGGCGGCAGACCCTAAATTTATGTTGTTAGATGAACCATTTGCTGGGGTTGATCCAATTTCGGTGGGTGATATTAAAGATATTATTACCACTTTAAAGCAGCGTGGCATTGGGGTATTAATTACCGATCATAATGTACGTGAGACTTTAGCGATTTGTGAGCGTGCTTATATCGTCAGTGAGGGTGCTGTGATTGCAGAAGGTACACCAAAAGATATTTTAGCCAACGAAAAAGTGCGTCAGGTATATTTAGGTGAAGATTTTACTGTTTAATGGAACTTTAAAATCAGAAAAAGACCAGGAGATGACTGGTCTTTTTTCATAGAATTGATAAAAAGTAAGTCCTTGAAAATAAAAATACAAAAAAGTGTCGATAAACAAGGTAAAATACCGAAAAATATTAGCTCATTCAAACTTATTGATTATGGCATTCAGACAAAAAACTAAAGCAAAACAGGGCTATGGGGTACAAGCAAATGTGATTAAGGGAGTAATTTTAACGTTATCTCTTTTGGTTTCGACAGCGTATGCGGATACACCGAAGTCGTATTTCAGTACTTTTAAGGATAAAAGCTTGGGTTTGCTTGGACCGAAAAGTGATGAAAACTTTAATAAAGCAAATGTTAAAGCACTGAGCAATTTCCAAATTGATACCTCGGCAATTCCAGAATTGCCGATGGTGACCAGTTTTGACCCAAATATGCCTACTGGTACTAATTACATGCCAAACGTGCAGCGTTTAGCCTTTAATGAAGCTATTTTGCGTGCTGTACAACGCAATCCTGATATTTCTCAAGCGATTGCTAATTTAGCCTCACAAAATGCCAATATTGATGTAGCAAGAGCTGCATATTATCCGCAAATTTCAGGTGGTTTAGGTACAGGCGATTTAACCTCAGGTGAGCGTGGTCGACAAGTAATCAACTTAAGCCTCACCCAAATGTTATACGACTTTGGCAAAGTCAAAAGCACTGTAGATGTCCAACAAGCACGATTATTTGCCGAACAAGCCAATGTCTTGGTGAGTATGGATGATGTGGCCTATCAAGCGGCCAATTCAATTGTGCAAATTAAGCGCTATCAAGAAATTACTAAAATCGCCGAACAACAAATTGCAGGGATTTCACGCATTACCGAAATTGCCAATTTACGTGCTCGTGCCGGTATTAGCAGTCAAGCCGATCCTGTGCAAGCGCAATCGTATTTAGAATCCTCACGTTCTAATATGATCGTGCAGCAAACCCAATTGCGTCAGTATCAACAGAAATTACGTACTTTACTGGGCTTTGATGTGTCGGGTTTACAATGGAGCTTACCTGAGCGTTTAATTGTGGATTCTAATTTATATCAAGAACCAGAGTTTAACCAAGTTCCGAAAATGATCTTGGCACAAGCCCAAATTGAAGTGGCTAAGGCTGAACTTGAGCAAACCCGTTTAAGTAATTATCCAACCTTGAATGTGAAAGGCTCACTCAGTCAAGCGATTAATGGACGTAATCCCAATAATAATGAAGATGATGGTTTTTATCACTCGATTATGCTTGAAGCCAACAGTAACTTTTATCAAGGTGGTGCAACCACATCACGCACCAAAGCTGCAAGTTATGCTGAACAAGCGGCGCGCGCACGTTTAAATACTGAATATTTAAATGTGCTGGATCAAGTGCGGGTATTGCGTGAAGAAATTGAAAATAAGCAGCGTCAAATGAGTATCTTAATGGCGCGTAAAGAAACAGCCACGCGTACCAAAGAGCTGTATCAAGAGCAGTATAAACTCGGCACACGTACTGTTGTGGATCTGTTAAATGCAGAGCAGTCTATTCATAGTGCCTCACAAGAAATTGAAGCGGCACGTTATGACATCTATACCGCGATTGTGAACTATATTGCGCAAACAGGACGTTCACGCGATTTGTATGAACTAAATAATATTTCTATTCAGGGGTTTGAAGTTCAATAATGAGTACGAAAATCAACTACCAACCATGGCTGCAAGCGGTTTTATCCATCGCCAAGCATTACCGTATTGAACCATCGGAAGAACGTATTCGTTTGCAATTGGACTGGAATCCCAACCAAACTGTAGATGATGTACTGCATGTGATGACGCGTCAAATTGGCATGAGTGTGCGTAAAGCCGCGTTTTCAGATGATTTAATGAATCCATGGCGCTTGCCTGTTGTGGTTGAGTTTAATGGCGGTCAAGTAGGCGTCATTGACAAAATTGACAGTGAAGGCAATAGCAGTGTGCAATTTAGTGGTGATCAAGGCTTATCACAGACTTTAACGCTTGAACAATTGCGCGAAAATGCGCGTTATTTGTATGTAATTCGTCCTGAAAAGTCAGTGCCCGATGCGCGTGTCGATGAATATATCAAACCGTTTGAAAAAAATTGGTTTTGGTCGATTGTGTTAAAAGACTGGAAACGCTATATCGACATTATGTTTGCCTCACTCTTGGCAAACGTGTTGGCATTGGCCACGATTGTGTTTTCTATGAATGTGTATGACCGTGTTATTCCAGCACAGTCAATTCCAACGCTATGGGTTTTGGCTAGTGGTGTACTGATTGCGGCAATCTTTGAATTTATTTTAAGGGTGAGTCGGATTTATTTATCAGATGTGATTGGTAAGCGCGCTGATTTACGCATTTCTGATCGTGTCTTTGGACATGCCTTACGTATTAAAAATAATGAACGACCAAAATCCACGGGTACTTTTATTTCACAAATTCGTGAGCTTGAAGGTGTGCGTGAGTTAGTCACATCAACGACCGTATCTGCAATTGCCGATTTGCCATTTTTCTTTTTATTCTTGGTGATTTTTTGGATGATCGGTGGCGATCTGTTTTGGGTGATGTTAGTGGTGGTGCCACTGATGATTCTACCGGGTATTTTGGCACAAAAACCGTTGGCGAAATTGGCACAAGAAGGGATGCGTGAAGGTGCAATTCGTAATGCTATGCTGGTTGAGTCGGTACAAGGTATTGAAGACATTAAGTTATTACGTGCAGAGGCACGTTTTCAAAACCAATGGAATCACATGAATGAAGTGGCAGCCGATGTGGGTATGCGTCAACGTAAGATCATTGGTTTAATGACGGCATGGACACAAAAGATTCAAGGTTTAACCTTTGCTGTGGTGGTTTTGGTTGGTGCTTTTGCCGTGATGGATGGTGAAATGACCACAGGTGCGCTGGTGGCGTGTTCGATTTTATCGTCACGTATGCTCGCGCCAATCTCACAACTGGCAGGGGTATTAGGGCGTTTACAACAAGCCAAAGTGGCGAAACAAGGCTTAGATGAGCTGATGAAAAAATCAGTCGATCAGCCTGATCATGCCTCATTGATTCATCGTCCCGCGATTCATGGCCATTATGAATTGGCAGGGGTTGCATTTAAGTATGGTCCTGACGATGCAAAACCGACTTTAGTGGTGCCAAAACTTGAAATTAAACCGGGCGAGAAAATTGCGATTTTAGGGCGTAATGGCGCGGGTAAATCAACGCTGTTGCAACTATTGTCTGGTATGCAAGAACCTACCCAAGGTAAGGTCAAGCTCGATGGGGTAGAACTGAACTTAATTGATCCATCGGATGTACGTCGTGATATGGGTTTGCTCAATCAAGGTGCACAACTGTTTTATGGTACGGTGCGTGAAAACTTAACCCTTGGTGCACCACTGGCAACCGATGATGAAATTCTACAAGCGTTGCGTATTACCGGTGCGATTAACTTTGTTCAAGACAAAAAAGAAGGTCTTGATCATGTGATCTTAGAAGGTGGGGTTGGTTTCTCTGGTGGTCAACGTCAAGCATTATTGTTGTCACGTTTGTTGATTCGTCAACCCAATATTTTATTGCTTGATGAGCCTACAGCCGCGATTGATGATGTGTCTGAAAAACAACTGATAGATCATCTTAAAGTTTGGTTGACCAATCGTACCATGGTAGTCGCGACCCATCGCCGTGCAGTATTGCAATTGGTAGATCGGATTATTGTGGTCAATGACGGTAAAATTGTGATGGATGGGCCGCGCGATCAGATTTTGAATCAATCCGCGCAAAAACGTCCAGCACCAGCAGCAGGAGCGAAAGGATGAGTAAGCAAGCACAAAAAGTCACTGAGCTTGAACCACCATTACCAAAATCGAGTCTGCTGATTTGGATTGTTTGTGTTGGTTTGTCTATATTAATTGCTTGGGCATGGCTGTTTAAGCTTGAAGAAGTATCAACCGGTACAGGTAAAGTGGTTCCTTCTTCTAAAGAGCAAGTCATTCAATCGCTTGAGGGCGGTATTTTGACCAAACTCAACGTGCGTGAAGGTGAGATTGTTGAGCAAGGCCAAGTCTTAGCTCAGCTTGACCCGACACGTTTTGAATCTAATGTGGGCGAATCAGAGTCATTGTTACTGTCTTCTTTAGCGACCTCTGCACGTTTACGTGCTGAAGTAAATGGAACTGCTTTGGTATTTCCAGCCGAAGTGCTTAAAGAACCTAAGTTAGTCAATGAAGAAACTGCTTTATATAATTCACGCCGTGCCAATTTAGAAGAGTCTTTGTCGGGTTTACGTCAAGCACTGAATTTGGTTGAGCAAGAATTGCGTATGACCGAACCTTTGGTGGCCAAAGGTGCTGCCAGTGAAGTAGAAGTGTTGCGTTTAAAACGTCAAGCCAATGATTTAAGTAATCAAATGAATGACATTCGTAACCAATACTATGTAAATTCACGTGAAGAATTGGCCAAGGCTAATACGGATATTCAAACCCAATCACAGGTGGTTAAAGGTAAATCAGATACCTTAAGTCGTACTATTTTTAAATCACCTATGCGTGGTGTGGTCAAAGAAATTGATGTAATGACCATTGGTGGTGTGATTCCACAAAATGGTAAATTGATGACGATTGTCCCTTTAGATGAACAGCTGCTAATTGAAGCACGTATTTCACCACGTGATATTGCTTTTATCCGTCCGGGGCAAGAGGCATTGGTTAAAATTACCGCCTATGATTATTCAATTTATGGTGGTTTAGACGGTAAAGTGACCGTGATTTCACCAGACACAATTCGTGATGAAGTCAAACAAGATCAGTTCTATTACCGTGTGTATATCCGTACTGACAAGGACAAGCTAGAAAATAAGTCTGGGCAGCAATTTAGTATTACGCCTGGTATGGTTGCCACAGTCGATATTAAAACCGGCGATAAAACCATTATTGATTACTTAATTAAACCGTTTAACAAAGCCAAAGAAGCTTTACGTGAGCGATAATTATTAAGTGAATCTGAAATAAAAATCCTGTCTATATGGCAGGATTTTTTTGTGTTAGTAAATATGCAATATACCCATAAAATACGCACCATATGCCAACAATATAGGATTTTATACATGATTTATTGTCAACTAAATCACATTATTTCCTTGGGATTTAATGGTGTTATGTTAATATATAACGTGAATTATTTAACTTTTAATTAAATAATAATTGTGTGATAGGGCATAAATTTTGGGGTTGCTATATGCAAGTACAAATTATTTCTAAATCGGCTTGGAGCAATCAATTGGTCGATAAACCACAAGCAGGTATAGAGCTAGGTGAAGACTCTGTTGTTTTAGTGGATATTGATCCAGCACAGATTAAAACAATTGAATATGTTGGCAATACAGTGGTCATTACCTTAAAAAATGGTGATGTCATAAAGATTGAAAATTTTGTAGCAGAAGAAAGTTCATTGGTGTTTCGTACCCAACATGAACAATTTTTCTACTATGATTTGGCGAAAGTCGAATATGTCAGCTTAGATCAGCTTGAGCCTTTACTTTATTCTAAATCTGAATTTGCAGCATTCCCTTATTTATGGCCAATTCTAACAGGTTTAGGCATTGCAGCATTTGCAGGGATTGCAAACTCCAATAGCGATACCAAGCAACCTCAAGCACCAGATAATCATCCCGATATTGACCCAGCCCCTCAGCTTGAAAGCGCTGAAGTGACCGTTGATGGTGAAGTGTTATTAACCTTTGACGAAGCGCTTGATCCAGCCAATCCGCCACGCCTTGAGGACTTAACCTTAACGGTGGATGGCGAAGCCGTTGAGATTGAGAAGATCATCATTGATGGCAATCAAGTCACGCTTGTGCCTGCAACACCGATTGAAAAAGATCAAACGGTGAATGTGAAGTACGACGATCCAACCAACGGCAATGACCCATCTGCATTGCAAGACGAAGCAGGCAATGATGTTGCCAGCTTTGACGTGGCAGTGACCAATCCACTTGCACCAGCCCTTGAAACCGCTGAAGTGACCGTTGATGGCGAAGTGTTATTAACCTTTGACGAAGCACTTGATCCAGCCAATCCGCCACGCATTGCCGATTTAACCTTAACGGTGTCTGGCGAAGCCGTTGAGATTGAGAAGATCATCATTGATGGCAATCAAGTGACGCTTGTGCCTGCAACACCGATTGAAAAAGATCAAACGGTGAATGTGAAGTACGACGATCCAAGCACGG
>Ga0172378_10005921_pt1 | contig 11419 bp, 9 predicted proteins | sample GrowelOW332metaG_FD_119755 | JGI IMG/M metagenome (GOLD analysis project Ga0172378, IMG submission 119755) | Groundwater microbial communities from an aquifer near a municipal landfill in Southern Ontario, Canada - Pumphouse #3_1 metaG | ecosystem: Environmental > Aquatic > Deep subsurface >... | reverse complement strand
GTTACTTATAATCATAACAGAGAATTAGTGGGATTTGTATTTTTTTTGACTTCTTTGGTGCGTCATTACAAATTACTGTCCGTCAAATTCATGTGAATTGAATATTTTCTTGTGTTCTCAAAAATTATCTGATACAATTTTAACCGTACATATCTCTTCATCTAAAGACCTTTTGAAGCTGTACAAAGTTTCTACAGTTCAAAAGATTAATAAGGAATACAACATGTCTTTAGCTTGTGCATCCTATAAATTTTTTATTGATCCTTTACTCGCTAACCTACGACGTACCGTTGCTTCTCTGATTCCCCATGAAAGTAGTGTTCTTGAAATTGCATCAGGAACCGGTGCACAATCATTACTCTTAGCACGTACCGGTCGTAGAGTGGTCGGTATTGATATTAACGATGTCATGACCTCCTGTGCATCTCAACGTGCAGAAAATCTCAATCTTGATAATATTACTTATCATACTGCAGATGGGAGTAATTTAGACTTTATTGCAGATAAGGAATTCGATTTTACGACGATAACCTTAGCATTACATGAATTAAATGATGAGTTACGTAAGCAAATTCTCAAAGAAATGCAAAGAATCTCCACCCATATGATACTTGTTGATTATAGCGTGCCACTTCCCAAAAATATATCGGGTTGGGGGTGTCGTCATATAGAAATGTTAGCAGGAGGGGCCCACTATGCCGGCTTTAAAAATTACGAGGAAAGAGGAGGTCTTCCCGCCATTTTGGATGAAATGGGATTTACCCTTGTCAATCAATATACTGCAATAGGAACCTCTATTATCATTATAGAAGTTTCTCCCTCGTAACAGTTCTCTTTTGAGAGAGGTCTTATGACGATTTTATCATCAAAAATTGCTTATCTCGTATGCTTTGATATATAGTTAGCTGCCACAATGATGTGAATCTCATTGTAGCTGTATTCCCATTTTGAAAATCCTCATAATTATTTGTATACTTCTTCCTTGTACTGCATTTTTTGAGCCACAAATACAGAGAATACCTTGCATATAAGGTTTTGCTTACCTCTCATTTTGTATCATCAATGATATGACTTATTGTTCTTTTTTTGTCTTTTTGATCTGGTAAAGAAAAGGTATGAAGCAGTTGTGATGCTGTGTATCATTGTGTTACTGGAAATATAAGATAGTAAAAGAGAATGTGTGAGATGATCTTTTTTTGCATGAGATGGATTCTTCTTTACTCCCAGTTGTTTCAATGATAAAGCAGTGGGGATTGTCTGTTACGAAACTGGTTTATTTTGAGAGTAGACAAAAAATAGTATAAGAATGTTTTATTCAATTTTATGATACGTATACATTTTATGAGATTGATACAAGAAGTTTCCAAATAATGAACAACAGGTCTTGTTTCCTGAGGGAAAGAAGACCTGCTTTTACGATGTTTGACTGTACTATATTGAGATAATATGTACTTTTTTTATTGTTTTATTTGAATAATGGCTGAATAAATATCATTTAATTAAAACTGAGTTTTTGTCTTATGCTTGAGCTTTCAGGATTATGAGAGAGCTGATTTTTTAAATTTTTGAGCGTTGGAAAGCAGTGTATCTTCTTAAAATTGAAGGGTAATAATTAAAATTTTTAAATTAATTAAATATCAAAATAATAAAGTCTATTTGTTTTTAAATAAGGAATTAAATAATATCTTATGATTAAATATTTTTAAATTAAGGAGTCTGATGTAACTTTTATAGTCATAATATATTGAAAAATACTCAGTGTTATTAGAAATATTTGTTGTAGTAAATAAAATTTTTGTAGTGATAAATAATTCTTGACGAGACCTTTTTTCTTCTCTATTATTAATTATGTCCAAATTAAGTATATAACAATTATTTATATGGTATAGGTATAAATAATTGTTATTTTTAATAAAATTAAGGGGAGAAATATGAAAAAAAAATTCAAATTTCTGGCAATTGTATTTAGCGTATTATTTTTAATGAGTAGTTGCGCATCGATGATGACATCTATGGAATTAAGAAACGCAAAAACAAAAGCAGCAGAACATAAGTATACCGAAGCTTTAAATTTAGCTGTATCTGCATTGGATTACAGTGATGGTACAAGTACTGAAGCAGCGAATCTTATTGTAGACACGGTATATCTGGGTGATATGTATTATAACAATTTAATAAATCAATATCGTCAACAAAATCAAGATGCTTCTTATGAAAAGATTTATTCGGCCTACGAAAATCTCACAAAAATGTACGATTTTGTTGCTCAAAAGAATCTAGAGAATTTTACGGTAGGAGGCATGGTATATAGTGTAGTCATGAAAGATTATACCACAGAACTCAATACAGCAAGAGATGAAGCGGGTTCAGTATACTATGCTATGGCTGTGAAGGAAATGAATAAAGATACGGTAACGGGATATCGATTGGCATATCGTGATCTTCAGTTTATTCAATCAATGTATACCAACACCTATTGTCCATTTAAGGATATTGATAGTCGATTAGAGAAAGCTCAAAGAGAAGGCACCATTGATATTTATATCATTACTCCTTCTTCGGTTGACATGAGCGTTACTTCAGAAACAATGGAAGATACATTAGAACAATTGTTATATAAAAATACAGATTGGGTAAAATTCCATTTTGGACCTCAAATTGATATGGCTTATCAAGCTTCAACAATAAATGATGGACCTCAATACTTAATGAGTTTGAAGGGACAAACCGTAGATACGAGCAAAAAAATTCGAGCATTCGGTAAGGAAGTTGGTGCAGATATTGTCATTTATACAAATTTTGATAATTTACAAAGTAATAAAATCAAAACCACGAATCATAAAGATAAATTTACTGGGAAAAGCAATGGAAATGAAGATTATATAATGAACTTGAATTGGAGTAAATATTCCAAAAAAACGAGTCTCACTTGTAATTGTTTTGTTGCTGATGTGCAAACAGGCAAAACACTTCTCAACATAAAAAATAAAAAGATTTCACAAAATATTCTTTATTATACAGGAAAATACACCATTCCTTCAGATATCTGGAGTATCGAAACCCATGTAAATTTTGCTGAACTTCTCTCTATCAATAATATTGAAGACTATAAGTACATTAACAATGGATTTAACGGATGGGCTTATAGAACTAATTATGCATCCGATGCATTAGAGCTGAGAGATAAAACTACGTTTGATGAGGATTTGGTAAAATTTAAAAATAACGCTGAAACTGAAGCAAAGTATAAAACCTTACTGTTGATAAAAAATCGTATTTCAGAAGCAATTTCTGATTATACATAAACAATTGTAGGCAATTTTTAGTGAAGACAGTCTATTCATAAGGCTGTCTTTTTATTTTGGTTTATATAGAAGTCGAAAGGTGGTATAAGGAGAGCGTAATTGCTTGTATTTTGATGCATAAAATCAAGCATTTTCTTGTATGGTAACGTGACGCAACAACGGCAAAGGGAACATCACTTAATTCGAGGAAAGAGTGAATAAAATAATTCACTGGTCTTTACCTGAGTCGTATGAAATTGGGACCATTATGAGGAGATTCAGGACATAGCTTTCACACACCCTTTCTTGATTCCAATTTTAAAAAGGATCAGAAAGGATGAATCGATTGTGACCAGAAGTAGGTCTGGTATGATTGAGCTACAGGAAACAGAAAAATACAGAGCGTGGTACTGACGTCAAAGGGATACCCCCATTGTTTGTCTCTACGCTTCAGCGTGTGTATGGGATTGCCGTAGAGAGGGTTTGTTTTAATTGGTACTCGATTCTCAGGTAGCGTTGCCTGTGTAGAGTTGGCACTATAGATTATTCAGTAATTTCAAAATGGTAGAGGATTGATTGGAATCCTGCGAGGCAAGGAGATTGATTCTGTAATGAAAGTGATACAGCCTCACTTTTTTACGTGGGACTGTATCAGTTGTTCAATCAATCGAGAGGTTGAAATTGATAAAAGGTCATTACTTTATTTCATTTATTTCAATCTGTTTATTCAATTTATCTAAAGTCCCTGGGTTATTCACGACAAGCAACTCTGGATAGGTTTTGTTTAAGTCTTCCAATTTAGGAATATCCCATTGGACGATATACCGATGCTCGGGGTTATTAATCAGGAAGTCTTGATGATATTCTTCAGCAGGATAGAAGGCCGTCAGTTCAGTGACTCGTGTAACGATTTCATCATCAAAAACTGCTGACTTGGTAAGGTCTGAGATATATTGTTTTGCTTCTTGTTTTTGTTCTTCATCAGTGTAGAATATTGCTGACCGGTATTGTCTCCCATGATCAGGTCCCTGGTAGTTCAGTTGGGTTGCATCATGTGCGACGGTGAAGAACACCTTGAGCAATGTAGGGTAATCAATAAGTTTTGGATCATAGATTATTTTTACCGCTTCAGCATGATTTGTTCTTCCTGATGAAACTTGAGTATAGGTAGCAGACTCTTCACTTCCTCCAGTGTAACCTGATTCAACATCAAGTACGCCATACAGTTGTTCAAATACTGCTTCTACGCCCCAGAAACAACCTCCAGCAAAAACTGCTGTGCTCATTCCTTTACTTGCATATAATTCTTCCCACTCGGGAAGTTCTTCTCTCATCGTAAGTTGTGTGCTTCCTTCATCGAAGAGATAAAGGAATTCACCATATCCTTCCTTTTTTAAATTTTCCTCAGGTATGAACTGAAGAGATGCAGAATTAATGCAGTAACGGAGTCCTGTTGGATCTGGTCCATCGGGAAATACGTGACCAAGATGGGATTGAGCAAATTCGCTTTTTACTTCAGTTCTTTTGAGACCGTATGCAGTGTCTGTAAATTCTTTAACGTTTCCCGACGATAAAGGCTTGGTAAAACTTGGCCATCCTGTACCGGAGGTGAATTTATCAGTTGAACTGAATAAAGGCTCTCCAGATACGATATCGACATAGATTCCCTTTTCTTTATTATCCCAAAATTCATTCTGGAATGCTGGTTCTGTTCCTTCTTGCTGTGTTACTTCATACTGTATCGGGGAAAGATTTTTACGTAATTCCTCAGCAGAAGGCTTTTCCCATGTCCCATTTTCATGGTCAAGAGGGAGTATTGCTTCCGTCTTTTCAAGAGTGAAGTGAACAACTTTTTCGGGCTCTTCCTTGCTTCCTCGTGATATTAAAATTAATGGTATAAAAACCAGAATTACTACGGCGATAAGCAAGAATTTGATTTGACGATCTTTCATGTTATGTACTCCAATAGTCCTTGTACTGTAGACAGGAAATCTGTCTACAGGTTATCGATTGGATAGGTCTGGTGCTTATCTCATTATCCAAAGGTGAATGTGAAAAGTCTCACGTGACCTGAAATGCTCAGTTTCAGTAGTTTTTCATTTGAGTCATCAAAACTTGCGAGGTGGTAGAGTCTGCTGCTGTTTGGTATCAGTTCACCATTTACTACATCAGCAGTATCTTTTGGTTTCTTTCCGTTTATTTCAATGGTTAAGAGACTCTCATCATTTTTGGGTTCAATAACAATGAAAAGCTCTTTTCCTTTGAAGAGAAGATCCAATTCTCCATCTCCATCGAGTTCGATAAAATCATTTCTGATAATCCATTCTCCATCGAGAGACCACTCTCCCAATTGAAGTGATGCTGTTTTTTCGAACGAAGTGAGCGTATCCTTCTCAAAATTATCCTGAGAAGCAAAACTTTGTAACCTGGAATATCCGAGATAAATTTCAGCGGTTCTTTGACTCAAATCATCCTGTGATATTTTTGTTGTACCCAGGTTTTCAAGTGTTGCCCCATTTTCTTGGAGAAGCGCTCTGATGACCTGTTCTTCTTCCTCATATGCACCTTCACCGAAATGGAAATATCTGATTTCTCCTTGACCATCAATGAAGAATTGAGCTGGCCAGTAACGGTTTTTGTAGGCATTCCATTGAGAAAAGTCGTTATCTAGCACAACGGGCCAGCTTATTTGTAATTCTTCAATTGCCTTGTTGACGTTATCCACATTTCTTTCGAAAGGAAATTCGGGTGAATGAACGGCGATAATCTCTAATCCATACTTTTCGTAGGTATGGTATAATTCTCTTAGGTGAGGAATTGTTCTCACACAGTTAATGCAGCTATAGGTCCAGAAATCGATAAGGACAACCTTACCTTCGAGGTCTTCCATTGAAAAAGGCTGTTCGGTATTTAACCATGGGCCTTTTGCAATGAGTTCAGGTGCCTTTCCAAAGTTTGAAAGCTGAGCAGACTCTGGAGCTATTGACCAATTAAAACCATCGATTGTGTCATCATTTCCTTCACGACTATTTAAAGCATTTTGTACCAATTCGCCCTGTTCAAAGCTTGTTAAACCTGTTCCATACGTTGGAAATGCTTTCAAAACAAGTGTTTGAAAACTTCGGTCGATACCGAATCCAATCATGAGTCCTGCTACGATCATGATAACGCCAAAGAATCGTTGAATGTCTTTTGTTTTTCCCGCTAATTTGGGGAAATGATTCAAAAGTTTTCGACCTCCAGCCATAATCGCGAACATAGGAATTGCTGTACCTAAGGAATAGGCTGCAACAATGATTACTGCTCCGCCATCTACTTGCTGACTGACGGCAAGACTAATCACCGAGGCCATTATCGGGCCTACGCACGGTGTCCAGACCAAGCCAAGACTAAAGCCTGTCATCACTCCACCGAAAAACCCATCACGTTTAGATGAACTTTTTGTACGAGCGACTTTTGAGAGCATCGTCTCTAAAGCGAGCTGTAGTTTTGGAATCAGCAACGTAACACCAAAACTAATGATGATGACGATTGCAACAATTCTTAAGGTTTCAACAGGTATCGAAAGAGTCTGAACTAAGGCAGAAAGAGCTAACGTGAACAGACTGAAACTGATAATAAATCCGGTAACAATACCTACCGGTTTGCGCTTCCCTCCTACTGTTCCCGAGAGAATAATAGGAAGTACAGGAAGAATACAAGGCGATAGTATCGTTACGATACCGGAGAGGAAGGCAAACAGGGCGAGTACCATCATGATTCATCCTCCATCTTTACATTAGAAAGGAGTTTCTTTACGTCTCCACCATTCCATTTGGTGATGGCTTCGCCGTTTTTATCTATCTGTACAAAGGTATGCTGATAGGTGACTCCATACTTTTTCTGCAGGTCTTTTGAATTGTCATAATCGACCAATATCATATTTATATTTTTAAATTCAGATTGTCGTTTGTTGAATTCTTCACGTGCACTTCTACAGGTTGGACACCAGCTAGCAAAAAAGAAAAGTACTGTCGGTGCTTCTGCTGCAATCATTTGTGCCTGTTCAAGATTCTGATATTCGATGAAAGGTTCTGCAGTGTTATTTTGGGTTTGTTGATCCTGTACCATCATCATCATGGCATTTTCAGGTTCAGGTGTTACTTCCTTATTTCCTCTTGAAAGGAGAGGGGAACTGATTGCTGCGAGTATAATAATTGCTATGGTTAACGTTTTCATTGCGTTACCTCCTACACGTAAGGTAGGGTATAAGTATCACAAAAGTATCACAGAAGATACAAGAAAGATTAACTTATCAGGGGAAGAGTGATGGTAAACAATGCACCACCTTCAGCAGAGTTCTTGGCTTCTATCAAACCACCATGGAGTTCTACTACCTCTTTTGCAATGGCAAGACCAAGGCCTGTACTCTGAGTTTTTCTATTTCGGCTCTTGTCCACACGATAAAATCGCTCAAAGATGTGAGGGAGATTATCGGAGGGAATTCCCGTGCCGCTATCTAAAACCGATATATAATACCTATCATCATGAAATGATAAATGAACGGTTATGATGCCATTTTGAGGGGTATGCTCGATTGCATTCCCTATGATATTGGTAATTGCACGTTCAAATAAACCAATGTCTCCTTGATAAAAGGGAAAATTTGGATCCGGATCATATTTAATCGTTATTTTATTTACATCTGATTGCCCTCGCATCTTTAAAACCACATCCTGCAAAAGTTCTGCGAAAGAAAATGAAATCTTTTCAGGGATAATCTGGCCAGATTCAAATCGTGCCAAATCAAGCAATTCTTCTACCAACCGTTGAAATCCTTCAACATTTCGTAGGGTAATTTCAACATATTCACGTTTCTTTGATTCTGAAATCTTATTTTCTTCAAGAAGAAGTGTTTCCAGATACCCTCTGATTGAAGTCAAAGGACTTCTCAGGTCATGGGAGATATTTGCTATGAGTTGACTTCTCTGGTGATCAGATTCTTTTAATTTGAGTATCCCATCTTCTATCGATTTTGCCATCTCATTGAAGGTGCTACCCAATTGAGCCAGTTCATCTTTTCCTTTGATCTCTGCTCTGTGATCATATTTCCCTTCTTTAAAGATTTGTACATCTTCGTTGAGTTTTCTTAATCGATCGGTAAGGATGAAAAATAAAAACAGTCCTGCAATCAGGGTGAAGAGGAGTGCTATTAAAAATGTTGATAATCCTGATCTGAGGTAATAGTTTGATTTAACCATTGCTAGAGAAGAATCAAATCCTTGTCCTCTGAGAATGACATAGAGCCATCCAGGTTCATTATTAATTTGCATTGCAGCCGCAGAAAAAGGTTTCTTTTCATTCTCTGTTCTTGGGTCATCTCCTTTGATAGCATCATAACCCTTGCTTGCTTGAAACATTTCAAGTGGTTTCACATCAATATGATCTCTTTTGATTGTTTTTCCTTCACCCGTGAAATAACTGAGTATATGACCCTCAGCATCTATGAGATAGATTTCAACATTGGGATTGAGCACCATCATGTAATGTATGGCTTCTTCAATTTCCTTGCTTGTTGGATTTTCTGATGTGATAGCGGTTAATTCACCGGAAATATTGGCTGCATATTCTCTGTTCAATAACTGATCAACTTCACCAAAAAGGTGGGTTGACGCATCGAATGCAATAATGAGACTTGCACCACCGAGTAAGAAAACAAGAAGGAGGAAGAGTATTGATAGTCTTGCATAGAATGAACGAAATATCATGTGAGATCCTCCTGTTCCGAAAATTTATACCCGAGGCCCCAGACGGTGAGAAGATATTTTGGCTTAGAAGGGTCTCTTTCTAGTTTGTTCCTGAGTCTGTTGATATGTGTATTTACCGTATGTTCATATCCTTGGAAATTGTATCCCCAGATGGTGTTCAAAAGATCTGAACGACTGAAGACTCTTCCTGGATTTCTGGCAAAGAGATCAAGCAGTTCAAATTCTTTCACCGTCAAATTCAGTGTTTCACCTCTGACCGTGACCTGATGTTTTGTATAATCAACAACTAATTCTCCGAACTGGAGTTTCTCATCAGATTTTTCTTCAGTCTTGCTGACAGTTTTTTCAGAGCGGCGTATGAGAGCCCCGACTCTGGCGAGTAATTCTCTCATGCTAAAAGGTTTTGTCATATAATCATCGGCACCGAGTTCGAGACTCAGAACCAAATCAATTTCATCAATTTTTGCTGTGAGCATAAGAATTGGTGTATGATAATTTTCTTTTCTGAGTTTTCTGCAGATACTGATACCATCAAGTCCTGGAAGCATAATATCAAGGATAATGAGATCAAACGCTCCTTCTTTTGATCGTTTTAAGCCTAACAGTCCGTCATGTACCTGTTCTGTCTTGATGCCGTTGCTTTCTAAATTTACCGCAACAACATTTGAAATCTCTGTATCGTCTTCAATAATCAGTACCTGCTTTTTTCCCTTTAGCTCTGCCATAAGGACACCTCTTAGTAAAAGAATAATGCAATCTATTTACAGAGGTCAACGAAAAACCTCTGTAAATTCCAATTCCTTGATAATAAAGTATATAGGCTCGGTTAAAATAATTACCTTTCGCATCAATTCTCTGTATTCTTATGCGTACCTTATAAACAAAAAGAATAAACGTGTAGGTGTGGGCAAAAAAGTTTGTATACAGGCTAACAGTTTGATGACACACAAAATAAGAGCCTGTTGTAAAGAAGTATAGGCAAGTTAGCTCGAAGCTCTCAGACTCGATAGTAGTATGGAATTTGTTCAATATGATTGAGAAACAGAAAAACTTCATGTATGCAATGCTCTTTTTCCTTTCTCCGGTACCCAAGAGGAGTGAGGAGCCTCATATATTACTTGTTTTTGTGTTATTGAACATTCTCTCTCATATGGTAACATGCGACTTGTGAAAGGCCCCATAATTCAGTTACACTGTATATCATTATCACACAAGGAAAGGCGTTCTTTTGAAGAATACCATTCTTTCAAAGACAATTAACCATGGAGGATGAGTATGTTTACTCTGTATGTGTATGCGCTTGATACGTTAGCAGACTGGGAAATAGGGCATGTTATTTCTGAGCTAAATTCTGGTCGATTTTTCAAAAAGGGTGAGCCAAAGGTATCGATAAAAACGGTGAGTTATTCTCAAGAGCCAATTACCACAATGGGTGGGCTTACCATAGTTCCCAATTGCGTCATTGATGATATTGTTGTGAGTAAAACCAGTATCTTGTTATTACCAGGTGCAGATACATGGAATGATCCAAAGCATGTTGCTATCACGGAAAAAGCAAGCGAATTACTCGCGTGTGGCGCTTTGGTATGTGCAATCTGTGGGGCTACTGTTGCGCTTGCCAACGTAGGATTACTGGATAACCGCCAGCATACCAGCAATGGACCGGGATTTCTTGAAATGTTTTCTCCTCGTTATCAAGGACAACATTTTTACATTGATAAACCATCCGTATCGTATGACAACCTTATCACAGCAAGTTCCTCCGGAGCTTTGTTGTGGGCGAAACAAATTATTGAGTATGTAGGTGCTTTTCAATCAAACACACTTGAGGCTTGGTATGCATATTTTCATACTGGAGACCCTCAATATTTCTATGCCCTTATGCAAACTTTAGATTCTCGTACTGAAAATTGATTTTCTTTTGTCTTAAAGAGAATGAAATTATAGACCACAGGGGATAATCAGAAAATTTAAAATCTACACCGTGTATAAGCTGCAAAAGATAAATACGTTATGAGGGCGGGGTAGTTTTCAAAGGTTGGTTGAATTAAGAAGGTAAGCAAACCTTACCGTGTCAATTTTTCATATGATAGTTTTCCCTTGCGTTACAATAAAAAAGCAGTTATGTTATATTTCATTTTTACATGTGGAATTACAATAACTGCTTGATTCTATCAACGATATGTGAACAAATGTCTAATCATACTAAAATGAATACAATTGCTTACCTAATAATAATTTAAATATGCAAATTTATACTATATTACCCAAATTCCCGCGCAAGTTGTAACGAGCAAAGTCTAAAAAAATTAAATAACCAAAACTCATGATTTAGCTTGACTTTACTTTTTAATATCGTTATAATTTATAACGATGTTAAATTTTCTC
>Ga0172378_10005919_pt1 | contig 11421 bp, 7 predicted proteins | sample GrowelOW332metaG_FD_119755 | JGI IMG/M metagenome (GOLD analysis project Ga0172378, IMG submission 119755) | Groundwater microbial communities from an aquifer near a municipal landfill in Southern Ontario, Canada - Pumphouse #3_1 metaG | ecosystem: Environmental > Aquatic > Deep subsurface >... | reverse complement strand
GATCCAGACAGCCGCTTCGCAGGTCTGTTGTTCTTCTGGGATGCAAATGGCAACCGTCAATTGGTAACAGTTGATGCTCCATTAATCCCAACTTTCATCTAATAGTGAAAGTTTTCTAAGCCTCAAAACTTAGAAAGAAATTAGGAACCCCCGCTATTGAAAAATAGCGGGGGTTTTTTTATTGAACATACCTTATGAAAAGGATTGTTCGACAATAAAATTATTGTGGTTGTATAGTTAAGTTTACGAGTAAAAAATGAAAAAAATGTCAGTGATTTTAGCGGTACTAGTGTTAGCCGGTTGCGCAGAAAAAGAGGAATATCAGAACGCTGTAATGAAACAAATGGAGCAAGATAAGGATATTAAGGATTATGGAATCAAGCCTGAAACAATGGTGAAATGCGTGGTTGAAGAGTCGTCGAACGATATGCCTGGCTTGTTTTTACTTGATCCTGAAAGAAGAGAGGCTTATAAAAATTACGCGAAAATGCTGGATTTAACTACATCCAAGGATCCGAAAAAGACATTGGAAGATTTACGCGGAAGTTTTGGTGATCCTAAAGCCTTAGCGGATGCTCACGCAAATTATGTTGAAAGCGTAGTTGAATGTATGTCTGGGTTGGTGACGAATGAAGAAGAAGGTTTGAAAAAATCTCAATAAACAAGTTTTCAACTTAAAAATATTGATCAATCAACAGTTACCAATGATGACCAGGGCATATTGAGGTGGGTAATTGGGTTGCGCAAAGATGAACGGATATTGCCGAAAACGCTAAACTTATAAGAGCATTAGTTTTATCGCGAGCACTTGCTAAGTAGCTTTTTAAAACGTATGCGATTTGTTGAGCCAATTAACTTAAGTTAACGTTAGGAAGATAATCGTGCTGCTTAAATTGAAAGTCCTTTCTTACAAAGGTTTGCCCTTATCTAGCGAATTGACTGCCGAGTTCGACCTGCACGGAGGCACTATCGGACGTAAACTCGGGAATACTTTGGTGCTAACCGATGCCGAGAATTTTGTTTCAGGACATCATGCCGAAATATCCTGTGAAAATGGCCAATATTACGTTAAGGATACTAGTAAAAACGGGACTTATTTGGTCAACGCCGGTATCAATTTAAATAACGCACAAGCCGCCGTACAGAGTAACGAAATATTGCGCATTGGCGAATACGAGGTTTTGGTAGAGGCAATGACCGATGCCCAAGCCCAAGCAGATGTATTAAAAATAGAAAATCTTTTTTCTTCCCCTTTTTCCTCGCCGCTAAACGACGTGGGGGCCTCAGTATTAGCTAGCCCTCTAAATATAGTGGCACCAAGTGACTTACCAGTTTCCCCATTTACTGATCAGCCTCCTAGTTCACCTTTTAACGATAGTTTTTCTCTCCCTGCGGCGATGCCTGCTGAGGAGGGAAGTAAAGATATCGCAGAGTTTTTAAAGGGTTTGGATTCATTGCCGTCAATTAGCAATAGCGTAGAAACGCCATTCAACTCGGATAGTCCAAATCCGGATTTAATGAATTTGGATGCTAATGCATCGTTTGCTAATCAACAGCGTCAAGATGTCTTATCAGACGACGTGTATAAGCTTGAACCAGCGTCTGCGAAGCCGCCGCCGCAGAGCGCTGGCGTTGTTAAAGAATCGCAGTCGAGAATAGAGGATACAAATATAGCGGCAGCTTCCGCAGAGCTTATGCTGTCGTTTTTAGAAGGCGCCGGGATAAAGGACCACGCATTTTTACCACCGGAACAACGGGCGGTAGCTATGAAATCCGCCGGCGCTTTATTTCGCAGTTTGATAGAAGGCCTAATGGATGTGCTAAGAGCAAGGGCTGAAATGAAAAGTGAATTTCGAGTATCCGTTACTACAATCCGCTCATTTGACAATAATCCGCTAAAATTCAATCCCGACGTAGAGAGTGTGTTAAAGCTCATGTTGGCGCCGAATAATCCAGCATTTATTCATCCGAACGATGCGGTTAACGAGGCGTTTAAGGATATCAAATATCATCAAGTGGCGATGACGGCTGCTATACAAGCCTCGTTAGCGGAAATTTTGCATCGATTCAATCCGGAATGTTTCGAGAAAACATTGGGCGAAGGTATTTTGTTCCAAAAGAAGGCCCGATGTTGGGAGCTATACTGTAAGAAATATCCCGAGTTGAAATCCTTGGCTTTGGAAGATTTCTTCGGCGAAGAGTTTGCGGATGCATACGAAAAACAAATGCGCTTATTTTCGCGACGCTGATTTTATTCGGCTCGCATAATGTCCGAGTTTCTTGGCGCCGCATTCGCCTTTAATAAAAACCAGAATTCAACAAAGTATGGCAATCAATAATAGGATCGTTTGGTCGGAGGGCATGTTCCTTAGACCTCAGCATTTTCAACAACATGATCGTTATATCGAGTCGCGCATAGATGGCCGTTGTCGGGGCATTAGGGCATACGATTGGGGATTTTCGGTGCTCAAATTCGATACTGGCCAACTAGCGATTGGTAAAGTCAGCCTGGTCGAAGCGCGGGGTATTTTTCAAGATGGGACGCCGTTTCATTTACCTAGTCAAGATGAACTGCCGTTACCGCTCGACGTACCAGCGGGAGTATCCAACGAAATCGTATATTTAGCATTCCCCTTAAGCCGTCCGGATGCAGCTGAAGTGGATAGTGAAAATAGTCCGGATGGCTTGGCAAGATATCGAATTACGCATAGGGACGTCAGGGATAACAATGCCGGCTACGATGGGCGCTATCCAGTGCAGATTGGTAGTATTCGTCCAAAACTGTTGCTTGGAAATCAAGAAAGATCCGGGTATCTCTGCCTAGGTATCGCTAATATTGTGGAGGTGCGGGCGGATAAGACCGTAGTGCTGGATGAAAGGTATATTCCAGTCGTATTACAGTCGGCTGCCAGCCCGTTATTGGCGGGATTTGTCCGGGAGTTACAAGGCCTACTGCATACCAGAGGTGAAGCACTAGCTGCGAGGGTGGCAGGCGCTTCGCAAGGTGCTGGTGTCGCGGAAGTCGCGGATTTTATGTTGTTGCAAACCATTAATCGTTACGAACCGTTGTTGGGGCACTTGGCCGCGGATGCGGTATTGCATCCTGAGAGCTTATTCTCCTTAAGCTTGCAATTAATGGGAGACTTGGCGACGTTTTATCGGCCGAATAAGCGCCCGGTGGCACTCCCAGAATATCAACACGACGATTTACGCGTTTGTTTCATCCCCTTAATAGATGAATTACGGCGCTTGCTAAGCATGGTGCTGGAGCAAAACGCGATACAAATTCCGCTCAACAAACACAGTCAGTCGGTCTACTACTCTGGCCGTCCGGATGTGAAGCTGCTAGAGCAAGCCATTTACATTTTAGCCGCCAGCGCGCAAGTGTCTTCGGAAATGCTACGTACTCATTTCCCGCCCCAAGTCAAAATCGGACCGGTCGAAGAGATTACCCAACTAGTCACCGCCGCGTTGCCAGGCATATCGATTCATCCTTTACCGGTGGCGCCAAGACAATTGCCGTATCATGCCGGCTGTTCGTATTTCGAATTAGACAAGCAAAGTCCTTATTGGAAAAAGATGGCGGATTCCGGTGGATTTGCGTTTCATATCGGCGGCAATTTTCCAGGATTAGAGCTGGAATTTTGGGCAATTAAAAAAGGGTAATGAGTTATGTCGCAAAATGGTCCTTTCGGCGATGACGATAAAACAGTTTTGCGGCCTTCTCCGGGAGGTCGTTTGCCGGAACAGCCTACCCAGAATCGCGTAACGCCGACGCCGCAAGCACAACCTGTTGCGTACCAAAATATCCCGGTACTTAATGCGTTTCCTGGCGCAATCACCAGCTCATTGCTGGCTTTGTCCGCCGGCATTTTATCTTTGGCGGCTCGGCTCAGAGTGACTGTTAGCTATGCCGGAGTGGACGAGTTAAAGCAGCGGCTGGCTAAAGAAATCAGCGAGTTTGAAAACCGAGCGCTCAGTTCCGGTATTCAGCAGGAACAAGCGCGCATGGCCAGTTATGGTTTGTGTACCTTCCTGGACGAAGTGATACAAAATACACCCTGGGGCTCTCAGAGTAACTGGGGGCATCAAAGTTTGCTGATTCTATTCCACAAAGAAGCCTGGGGCGGCGAACGGTTTTTTCAAATCCTCGAGCATCTGGTCAAGCAACCGGCGCAGAATTTAAATCTCATCGAATTTTGCTACGTATTGTTGAGCTTTGGTTTTGAAGGCAAGTATCGGGTAATGACCAACGGCGTCAATGAGCTGGAAAAGCAGCGCTTGGAACTTTTCCAGTTGATTCAGCGGGTAAAGGGCGATTTTCCGCCGGAATTGTCTCCGCGCTGGCAGGGACAGAAAAGCGCTAAAAGCACACTCATGTCGCAAGTGCCGCTGTGGGTGTTTGCAACGATAGCCGGAGGCTTACTGTTGCTGTGCTATTTGGGTTTTGCCTTCTTGATCAATTCGGCATCAGACCCAGCCTATAAAGAATTATTGAAACTGGCGAAGGAGCCAATCCAAATCGCAGCAGCTCAGCCGGTCGTCGCACCCGCTGTTATTAGCCAACCCTCTCATCGGGCCGAACGCTTTAAACCATTATTGCGTGACGAGATCAGCCGAAACATGGTCGAAGTGGTAGACGATAGCATTATCCGCATCCGTAATTCATTTGCGTCCGGCAGCGATCAAGTCAAGCCCGAATTTATACCGATGTTGAAAAAAATTGCCAAGGAGCTTGAGAATCAACAGGATTCGATCCTGGTCACCGGCCATACCGATGACAAGCCTATCGTCTCTGCTCGGTTTCCTTCCAATTGGCATTTGTCCACGTCTCGCGCTAAAAACGTACTGACCATTTTGACGGAATCGGCGCATTTAAGCGGCACGGTCCGCGCCGAAGGTCGTGCGGACGGCGAACCGCTGGAGCCCAACGATAATGCCGAGCATCGAGCGTTTAATCGCCGTGTTGACATCTTGATAAAGTGAGAATTGCGCGTGGAACGGATGATCAATTTTCTAAAAACTAAATGGGTTCTCGAACTGATCGGTATCGTGGTTTTAGCGATATTGATATGGTTTATCGGTCCGCTGATTGCCATAGCCGGCAGTGTACCGCTGGAGTCGGAGTTAAGTCGGGCTATTACGATTGCGCTATTGATCGGCTTTTGGCTGATATATCGTTTGTTGAAGCACTTATTATCGAACAAGCGGGATCGGCAATTAATGGCCGATTTGTCTGGCGGCGAAGGCGCTACCGAACCTAACGATGCCCGCGCGGCATCGGCCGCCGAACTGGATGTTTTGCATCGCGGTTTCGAAGAAGCCTTGACCTTATTAAAAACCACCGGCCGCAAGCAGCGCGGTGGCAAACAGTATCTTTACGAATTGCCTTGGTATGCCATTATCGGCGCACCCGGTTCCGGAAAAACCACGGCTTTGATTAATTCCGGCCTGCATTTTCCGTTGGCGGAGCGTCTCGGTAAGCACGCCGTCAAAGGCGTTAGCGGCACGCGGGATTGCGATTGGTGGTTTGCCGACGAGGCGGTGTTGTTGGACACCGCCGGTCGTTACACCACCCAGGATAGCCATCAGGAAGTCGACGCGTCGGCATGGCATGGCTTTCTGCAATTGCTTAAAGAGTATCGTCCGCGTAGGCCTTTGAACGGTGTGTTCGTGGCGATCAGCATCAGCGACTTGATTCAGCAAACCGAGGAAGAATTGCGGCAGCATGCCGCGGCGATTCGTCGGCGGATCATGGAACTTAACGGTCAATTGGGCGTGCAGTTGCCGGTGTATGTATTGTTCACCAAAACCGACTTGGTGGCCGGCTTTTCCGATTTTTTCGCCAACTTGACCGAAGACGAACGCAGCCAGGTATGGGGCGAAACGTTTATCCGCTCCGATAGCAATACCGATGACCTGGCCGCGCACTTACAGCAATTCGAGCATAGCTATGACGAATTGATCGAACGATTGCTGCAACGCCGCTTGAAGCGGATCCAAGAAGAGCGCGATGTGCAGCGGCGCACCGCCATCTTCGATTTTCCGCAGCAAATGATGATGTTCAAAAACGTGGCGACCAGCTTTCTGGAAGCGACTTTTTCCACCAATCGCTACGAAGAACCCTTTTTGCTGCGCGGCGTCTATTTCAGTAGCGGTACTCAGGAAGGTACTCCGATAGATCGGGTATTGGCGGCACTGGCGGCCAGCTTTAGATTGGAACGCCAAGCAACGCCTATGATGAGCGGTCGCGGCAAAAGCTATTTTCTGACCAAGTTGTTAAAGCAAGTGGTGTTTCCCGAAGCCGAAATGGTGGGCGTCGACCCGCGCGTCGAACGTCGTTATCGCTTGATGACTATTGGCGCCTACGCCGCAACCTTTGCGATAGTCGCGATCGCCGTGATTTTTTGGTTTGTCAGTTTTACTGCCAACAAACTGGCCATTGCCGATGTGGAAAAGCAGATCGAGGTTTATCGATCCAGCAATCTAGTGCCCAGCGATTCGCGTTCCAGCTTTGTGGCGCTGCTGCCCAAACTGAATGCCTTGCTGGCCGCCAAGGATGTCTACCAGCAAGCCGGCTGGACCGCGGGTTTTGGCTTATATCAAGGCGACAAAATCGGTTCGGGTGTCGATGTTGCTTACCAGCGTTTGCTGCGCGAGAGTTTTTTAACGTTGATTACCCAGCGCTTGAAGGAGCGCATGCAGGGCGACGAGGGCAACAATCTGGATGTGCTTTATCAACTGCTACGGGTTTATTTGATGTTCGGCGAGCCGCAACGGATAGATGCCAAAGTCGCTCAACCTTGGATCAAGCTCGATTGGGAGCAACTATTCGCCACCGATCCGGAAACGCAGGCTAAATTGCAAGCCCATCTGGACAACCTGTTGGCTTTAAACCTCGATCCAGCGGCTATCGATAACGGTTTCGTGGCTGCGGTACGCAATAAATTGAGCCAAATTCCGTTGGTCAATCAGGTTTACAGCCGCTTCAAGAGCGAGGCTTTGTTCGACCACAGCCACGATCTGTTTGTGGCCTCGCAATTGGCACCGAACGGCGGCCGGGTATTCATGGCCGCCAGCGGCAAGGAACTGGATACGCTGGTGGTGCCCGGCTTATTCACCAGTTACGGCTATACCGAGCTGTTTTTGAAAAAGGGCATGCTTTACGTCAAGGAAGCCAGCGAACAGAATTGGGTACTGGGTGTAAAAGCGGTCGATAGTTTAGTCGAAGTCGATCGTTTGTACGGCGACTTCAAACGTTTGTATCTGGCCGATTATCAGAAAGCTTGGGATGGCGTACTGACCGCAGTAAAGTTCCGGCCGCAGCAGACCAACAATCAACTGGTCGATACGCTGGATTTGCTGTCTCGGCCCGATTCTCCATTAAAGCTGCTGTTGGAATTGGTCGAAAAAAATACCTCTTTAAGCAAACTGTCCGCCGAGCTTGCCGATAGCCTTGCCAAAGTGACCGGCGGCGGTTTGCCGGTGGCGGAAGCGGCTACCCAAAAATTACTGGCAATGGCTAAGCAAGGCGACACCGGGATCGATCCGGTCAAGGCGCTGGAAGCTTATTTCGAGCCTTTCAATATCCAAGTGCGAGGCGCCGCCGACCGCCCGGCCCCAATTGGTTCCGCGCTGACCAGCATCAAAAACCTGCACGATTATCTGATGCAAATCGGCTCCGCGCCTAACAGCGGCGGCCAGGCCTTATCTACGGAGGCCGCCCGATTCGCCGGCGGCGGTATCGATCCGATTCAAGCGGCGAAAATGGAATTTGCCCGGTTGCCGGGACCGATTGCCGCGTCGCTTAACGCCTTGACCAGTACCGGCGGGCAGCAGATCCGTAGTGGCGCCAAAGGCCAATTGAACGAAATGTTGAAAACCGCTGTGACGCTGCCTTGCAAAGCGGCACTGTCCGGGCGCTATCCGTTTGCCAAAGGCACCCAGCAAGATGTATTGATGGCAGATTTTGGTAAAGTGTTTGCCGCCAACGGCATTGTCGATCAGTTTTTTAATACCAATTTGAAAGCCTTTGTCGATACCGCGGCGGTGCAATGGCGCGAACTCAGTTCCGATAAAGCCTTGGGTTTATCGACCGGTAGTATTCGTCAGTTTCAGATCGCTTCGAAAATTCGAGACGCGTTTTTTCCGGCTGGCGGCGCAGTGCCGCAAGTGCAATTCGAATTGAAACCCTTATCGCTGGACGACAGGGTGGGTACATTCCGATTAAATGTCGAGGGGCAGGAGTTGGTCTATCGGCACGGACCAGAACAATTGACCAAGTTCCAATGGCCCGGCACCAATAACAGTGCCGGCGTCCGGGTGGTGTTCGAATCGCTGGACGGCAAGCAAATCAGCCGTTCCAAGGAGGGGGCGTGGGCATTATTCAGAATGTTCGACGAGTTCAATATCGAACGGACCAGCTTGCCCGACCGGTTTAATCTAACCGTGCAACTGGAAGGCTTTAGCGCCCGTTTCGAACTGCGCGCGGCCAGCGTCAATAATCCATTCGGTATTAGCGAATATCAAAGCTTTCGTTGCCCGGAGTCCTTGTGAGTGCGCTGCCATCGGCAAGTGTCGGGTTTTTCGGGAAGGTCCCGGCTTTGGGCGATTTTGTCAGCCGTCGCTTGCCCAGACAGTTTATCGATCCCTGGGACCAGTGGCTGCAGGCCTCTCTCAGATCGAGCCAGGAGACTTTAGGAGAGAATTGGTTGTCATTGTTTTTAGTCAGCCCGCTCTGGCGTTTTGCGTTTAGTCCGGGAATATGCGGTCCTAGCGCTTGGGCGGGAGTGATGATGCCTAGCGTCGACAGGGTGGGCCGTTACTATCCCTTGACTTTGGCGCAACCGATGGCTCCGGCCGATTTGATGTCTCTGTTTTTGCCGGACTCAACCTGGTTTTCGCGACTGGAAGACGCGGCGCTGTCGGTGTTGAACGAGCCATTCGATCTTGACGGCTTCGATAAGGGCCTGATCGAAATCGGCCAACCGGACGGCATCGCTCTCCCCGGTTTTCAAGCTGATGCCACGCTAGGTGCCGGTCAAGCCAGCGGCAAGCTGGCGTTTCGCTACGATTTGGACGGTTTGGATCAGACCGAATTTTTATTTCCGCATTTAAGCCAGAGCCTGATCGAACGGTTTTTGCCTTGTTACAGTATCTGGGCGACAGAAGGCGTACAATCCAGCCGGCCTAATGTGCTGTTTTGCGAAGGCTTGCCGCCGATCGATGCTTACGCGGGTTTTTTAACTGGCGTGCCGCAAGTCGGTCGGGCGTGGCAGTGCCAGGCTTTCCAGCAGATTCAAAATATCAAGCCGGTCGAAACCGGTTCGAATGGCTCTAAGCCGGAATACGCATCGGTACCCGAACTGTTGCCGCCTGCCGAGCCACAGGTCGTGCCGATATGGAGTTCTTATGGCGTGACGGTGGTTGGCAACAAGCGCAAGCAGAATGAAGACGCGATGCTGAATTGTCCCGCTCAGGGCTTATGGGTGGTTGCTGACGGCATGGGGGGGCATCAGTCCGGCGATTTGGCTAGCCGTCTGGTGGTCGATAATTTGTCCAGCTTGGAATTGACCGATAGCTTGGACCAGCAAATTGAAGCCGTTTGCGCCAGATTACATAAAATCAACGAAGACCTTTGCCGCTTTGCCGCCGGCATACAGCTGGGCAGTATTATCGGCACGACGGTGGTGGTTTTATTGGCAAAGGCCGGGGAGTGCGCGGCGATTTGGGCTGGTGATAGCCGTTTGTATCAATTACGTCGCGGCCAATTTAGACAGATTACCCGCGATCACACCTTGATCGACGAATTAATGGATTCCGGCTTGATGACTCGCGAAATCGCCGAGCAACAAGTGGGTGCCAACGTGATTACCCGCGCGGTCGGCGGGCAGCAGGAATTGGCATTGGACGTTATTCATTTCCAAGCCGAAGCCGGCGATCGTTATTTGTTATGTAGCGATGGCTTGGATAAGGAGTTGAGCGAGGCGGAAATAGCCGCACTGATGGCCAACGGAAATTGCCAATTGGTTGCCGAGACGCTGATCAATCAGGCGCTAAGCAGAAGCGGGCGAGATAATATTACTGTCGTGGTCAGCGAGTTTGGCACGCAAAACTGAAAGCGATGTTTTATTGACGATTTGGAAGGAATAATTGAATAAAGCTTGAAACAGTGATACGTTTCATGAAAAACCTTAAAAATCCCATGGGAGGGAGCATGATCAACATGGCACAAATGGTGATACTCACTTTGTTTTCCTGTTTGTTAATCGCAAATGCTTGGGCGGAAGACAAAAATTTCGGTAAGACTCCTCCAACGACCTCGGAAGTGATCGAACACTTCAAACAACCAGCTGGCACAGCGCCGGCCGATACAGACGATTATCAGGACGTGCCTGAATCGGAATTACAGAACGTACGTGGTTTAAGAAAAATCAGTAGCACCGATAAAACCACCGGTAAAAAAGTCGAACTACCGACCACCTTGGCGGAAAAAGCCATTTCGATGGAAATATTATTCGATTACAACTCGGCGACTTTGACCGAGCAAGCTAAAACGCAACTGGAACCAATTGGTCGGGCGTTGGCATCCGGCGATTTATACGGATTGCATTATCGGATTGAGGGACACACCGACATCGTTGGCAGCGACGATTTCAATCACGATTTATCGCAGCGGCGCGCGGAAGCCGTCAAAAAATATCTGACCGAGCACTATGCTATTCCGGCGGCCTCGATACAAATCGAAGGCAAAGGCAAGCATGATTTGGCGGATGCCGCCAATCCAACCAGCGAGGCAAACCGCCGGGTCAGGATCGTCAGTTTGGGAAAATAGCACGAATGTTGTCGGCGGTTAGTTTTTAGTTTGATGTGAGTTTAGATGGATACCAGGGACGATGATAAGACGCGGATCTTGTCGCCTACGGAAATTAGCAAGCTAACTGCGGAACCTAGAGAGAAATCAAGACTGGAGCCGCCAACGCCGCCGGTAGTCGGTGCCGGATCGGCCGGGTCGGCGCAAGCTCCAGTTAGCGAAATCGATGCTATGTCGACACCGGCTGGCGGCAATACTCCGTCATTGGTAGTGGCGCCGCCAATCCAGCCGGAAATGTCGGCTCAGCATCCCGCTATCGGCGATGTGTTGAAAGGCCGGTTCCGGATCGTCGATTCCCTCGGTTCCGGCGGTATGGGTATGGTGTTTAAAGCCATCGATATCCGCAAGCTCGAGTCGAAATCCCGCAATCCTTACATTGCCATTAAAGTGTTGAATCCGGCCTTGGCCAGAAACGAGCTGTTAGTGGCCGGTTTGCAGCGCGAGTCCGAAAAAGCTCAGGAGTTGTCGCACCCCAATATCATTACGGTCTATGACTTCGACCGGGACGGCGACCATGTGTTTATGTCGATGGAGTATTTGTCCGGTTG
>Ga0172378_10005916_pt1 | contig 11424 bp, 11 predicted proteins | sample GrowelOW332metaG_FD_119755 | JGI IMG/M metagenome (GOLD analysis project Ga0172378, IMG submission 119755) | Groundwater microbial communities from an aquifer near a municipal landfill in Southern Ontario, Canada - Pumphouse #3_1 metaG | ecosystem: Environmental > Aquatic > Deep subsurface >... | reverse complement strand
TTTTTCCATCTATTTTGTTTTGTTTTTTCTGTTTACTCGACAAAAGACAAAGGATTAGCTGTTAGTTGAACGATCATATTTGGTCTATAAACAAGAAGATAACAATATCCTAGTGATGATCGTAGTTAAAATGTGATTAGAGGTTAAAGCATTTTTTCACACTTATTTTACGTGATCGAAGCTTGATCTGTACTTGCATAATAAAAGTTGATATGTTATCATTTAAAAGCTTTTGCACTGAGTTTAACGGATTCCTCATCCTTTTACCCGGTACATTAGGACAACAACCTAGGAGGAAAATTATGTTATCAAAAGCTGAAAAGTCTGCTATCATCAAAGAATACGCTCGTTTTGAAGGAGATACTGGAAGTGTTGAAGTACAAGTTGCGGTCTTGACTAATGAGATTAACCGTTTAACTGAACATTGTAAGACACACAAGAAGGATTTCCATTCATTACGTGGTTTAATGAAAATGGTTGGACATCGTCGTAATCTAACGACTTATCTTCGCAATAATGATATTGCCAGATATGCTAGTTTGGTTGAACGTTTAGGTCTACGTAAGTAAGACAAAGGAATCGTGACACGATTCCTTTTTTTTATTGATTAAAAAAATGTCACGGTAAGTGACATTTTCTGTTAAATTTATTTATTGATCAATTCAATGATCTTATCGGCTAATATTTCGCCAGCTCCTTGAGCATAACGACATGAGAGAACTTCGTAACCACCATTATTGAAGCTATCTTTATCTGGCATATAGCCTTGACCATCAAAACTATAGCCAACCAAATACGTGATCGCTGATTTTGATTGATCATAAATACGATCAGCTATTTTAGTGAATATTTCGAATGGTGAGAAGATCATCGTAGCCTTTCCTAATTGTAAGATGCCGCATGGTATTTCCGTGACGATCGTATCTTGTGATTTTGAATAACGATATTCAACTTCAATGCCTTGCAGAGCAGTTTCGAATATCCTTAATTCACTTGCGGATACTTTACCGCGTTTATCTTCAAGTTGTTGACGATATTCTTTGATCTTGGCTTGATAATAAGTATCACTTTGATAATGTTTACGAGGAAGGGTAATGATGTGTTGATGATAATTGAAACCATCAACATCAATGAACTCGGTTTTCGCAGCTAATTCTTCAACAGCTTTAGCTAAGAGATTACCGATGCGATCACATTCTGAGAAACTTTGCTCAGTACGGGTAAAGCGTGTTGATACATCGCCACAAGCGCTTTGCAGGTACATGGGAAGATAGTTATCTTGAACTAGTTTATCCATTGTGTAGCCTTGGAAATCTCTTGAGACTTGCATATTAGTCGGTCCCATTAAGGTTGGATGACAATTGAAATTTACGGCAACGCCTGTTTTATCGGTTTGTTTAAATAATAAGAGTTTTAAGACGGTATTGACACTGATCTTTGAATCACGACGATTGGCACCAACACCAGTCACTGGCATTTCATTGAAGCCAATCTTTGTATCTACGGCATTTTTAAATGCTTCTTTAATGCCTTCAGTGATCTTAACTTTAACTTCTTCGATCATCTTATCGATATTCTGATCATATTCACTATCTCTTAAAGCTGGAGAGGAATGAGAATGGACGCAGGTGATCACAATTTCAAGATTAGGAATTTGGACTCTTTTCTTAATGTCGTCAACGATTGGTTGATAATATCCGGCATAAATACCTAATAAATCACAGCTAACGATCGCGAAACTCTTAGTCCCATCCGTTATGACTAACGAATTTGCATACAGATCATCGTGAATGCTCTTGGCATATTCCTTTCTGGCTCCATACCCAGATAGAAATATTGGAAGTGGTGTATCGAGCTTTTTCTTGGCAATAGCTAGTTTAATACTCATGATAAAACCTTCTTTCTTTGATTGTTTTTAGTATAGCATAATTTATATTTGTGATACTAGTATATTGAATAAATTATTCATGATTAAATTAAAAACAAGGATTTTAATGCATAAATGAAGATAAAAATAGTTAGAACACAGAAGACATATGTATAAACGACAATGCCGCTGGTAAGTTCTTTATCAGCTCCCATCTTGGCTGCCATAGGGAAACAAGATATCGCAGCAGGGGCACTGAATAGTGACATGATAACAACTAATTGTTCATTGCGGAAACCAAGCATGATTGCAACGACCACGATCGCGATGGGGAAGATAACCAGTTTGTTCATGACTCCTAAGGCGATCAAACGCATATTCTCGGTTTTTTGATGAAAATGAAAGGATGTGCCTAAGATGATCAAAGATAAGGTGGTGGTTGCCTGACTGACTAAAGTGATCGAAGAATCAGCGAAAGTCGGGATCTTAATATTGGTTATTACCAGAACGATCGCTAACAAGGAAGCGATGATCATCGGGTTAAGTAAGACACTCTTAACGATACTCTTGAAACTAAGCTTATTTTTGCTAAAGGTTTCAAGACAAACAACAGCTAATACATTTGTGATTGGAACTGTAAAGGCGATGACGATACTTACCATACCGCCAATCTGATCACCGTAAAGACTGGTCGCCAATGGCAAGCCGAAGATCACAAAATTACCACGAAAGGAAGCCTGAATGACGGCAGCTCTTTTGGTTGGGTCTTTAACTAGGATCATGACAATGATCGCGATCATGATGATCGTTAAGATGATCGCTATGATACAAAAAGCGATTAAGCTGACATCAAAATCGACTGAGAAATCACTATGGTAGATATTCTTGAATAAATTCAGTGGTAATAACAAAAAATAAACGATATTATTCATATCAATGATCGCTTGTGTGCTGATCATGTTTTTTCTTCTAATGATAAAACCAATTGCTAGAAGGATGATCAGAGGCATAATAACGTTGAATGAAAGGATAATGGTAGTCATGATTTTCCCTCTTGCTTAAATGTATATATAAATCTTAGATATTGTATAAAAAAAATCGCTAGATGTAAAGGATTTAAATTTATTGTATTTTGTTTATAACTTTTGTGTGTTATTATGATTAAGTTAAGAAATAGAGGTAAAAGAATGGCTAAAAAAGTATTCAAATTACAATTCTGCGGTCGAAATATGAGCGTAGAAACAGGGGAAATAGCCAAACAGGCCGGCGGAAGTGTGCTGGTTAGATACGAAGATACAGTGGTACTATCGGCTGCGACGGCTTCAAAAGTCGCAAAGGATGTAGATTTTTTCCCACTGACCGTTAGTTTTGAGGAAAAATTGTATTCTGTTGGTAAAATTCCTGGCGGATTTTTAAGAAGAGAGGGCAGACCAAGTGAGCATGCTACATTGACATCACGCTTGATCGATCGTCCGATCCGTCCGTTATTCGCAGATGGATTCCGCAATGAAGTACAAGTAGTAAATACCGTCTTGTCCGTTGATTATGATTGCACTCCGGAAATGACAGCGATGTTTGGTGCATCATTAGCGTTATGCATTAGTGATATTCCCTTTAATGGACCGATCGCGGGTGTGACAGTCGGATATATCGATGACGAATTAGTTATCAACCCAACGGTTGAACAGATGAATAGATCAGAACTTAATCTTATCGTAGCCGGAACAAAAAAGGCGATCAATATGGTTGAGGCTGGAGCTAAAGAAGTAAGTGAAGAATTAATGGTTAAAGCATTAATGTTCGCTCATGAAAACATCAAAGAATTATGTGCTTTCCAAGAAACGATCATCGCTGAATGCGGTAAAGAGAAAATGGAAGTGACATTATGTCTTCCAGATGTTGATCTTGAAAAAGAAGTACGTGAATTAGCTCAACAAAGACTTGAAACAGCCGTAAGTATCAAAGAAAAATTATTACGTTATGGAACGATCGATAATATAACTGATGAAACAGTCGCATTATTTGAAGCGAAAGAATATAAGACCGAATCCTTAAAAAAGAAAGCGATCGATCAGGTTAAAGAAGTTTGCCATAATATCGTTGCTAATGAAGTAAGAAGATTGATCAGCGTAGAAAAGATCAGACCCGATGGTCGTGCGATTGATGAGATCCGTCCATTAAATTCACAGGTCGATCTATTGCCAAGAGTTCATGGCAGTGCCTTGTTTACGCGTGGGGAAACCCAAGTTTTATCAATCACGACTTTAAGTGCCTTAGGTGATAATCAGATCATTGATGGCCTTACTGAAGTCGAATATAAACGTTTTATGCATCAGGATAATTTCCCGCCTTATTCAGTTGGTGAAGTTGGCAGAATGGGGAATCCCGGACGTCGAGAGATCGGCCATGGGGCACTTGGTGAAAGAGCCTTATTACAAGTTCTTCCTAGTGAAGAAGAATTTCCATATGCGATCAGAACGGTTGCGGAAGTATTAGAATCAAATGGTTCAAGTTCGCAAGCTAGTATTTGTGCTGGTACGATGTCTTTGATGGCTGCTGGTGTTCCGATCAAAGCTCCGGTTGCTGGGATCGCCATGGGATTGATCACATGGGGTGATTCCTATACGATCTTGACGGATATTCAAGGTATGGAAGATCATTATGGTGATATGGACTTTAAAGTAGCCGGTACCGAAAAAGGCATTACGGCTTTACAAATGGATATTAAGATTGAAGGGATCAATGGAAAAATCCTTTCGGAAGCTTTGACTCAAGCTCATAAGGCTCGTATTGAGATTATGGCTAATATGATGGCAACGATTGACAAACCTCGTCCAACGGTCAGCAAATATGCTCCTAAGATTGTGAAGTTAATGATCAATCCAGATAAGATTCGGGAAGTTATCGGTAGTGGCGGAAAGATCATCAATCAGATAATCGCTGATTGTGATAATGTTAAGATCGATATCAATGACGATGGTCGAGTCCTGATCTATCATCAAGATCAAGTAGCGATCGATAAAGCTAAAGCAATGGTCGAATCGATCATCAAAGTAGCCGAAGTAGGACAGATTTATGATGCGAAAGTTGTTCGGATCGAACCTTTCGGGGCATTCGTTGAATTGTTCCCTGGAACAGATGGTTTATTACATGTTTCAAAAATTGCTTATGAACGTGTTGAAAAACCAAGTGATGTCTTAAAGATCGGTGATATCATTAAAGTAATCGTTACGGAAGTTGATGAAAAAGGACGTGTTAATGTTTCACATAAAGCCTTGCTGGAAAAACCTGAAGGATATGTTGAACCAGAAAGACCAAAACGTAAACCATTCGAACATGGTAGTAATCGCGGACCAAGAAGAAATAAAGATTAACCAAGCATGAAAGGATTGTGTGAAACACGATCCTTTTTTAGTAAGTGTAATTTAGAAGATATTTTAAGTTTATCGACTTAATTCTATGATAAAATACCATAAAGGATGTGACAATATGGATTTCTTAGCAGCAGCTCGCGCTTATCAAGCAGAAATGATTCAAGATCTAACAACATTAGTGAATATTCCTTCTTTACTAGATGAAAAAACGATCGAAGACGGAGCACCGTTTGGTTTAAAATTAAAAGAAGTTTTAGTAACAGCGTTAAATATTGGTAAAAGAGATGGCTTTAAGACCAAGAATGTGGATGGCTATGCCGGGATTATTGAGTATGGCGATGGCGAAAAGGCTGTCGGCGTTTTAGGACATTTAGATGTTGTCCCCGTCAGTAATGATTGGCAACATCAACCTTTTGTCAGTACTTTAGAAAATGGCATTCTATTTGGACGTGGTAGTGCCGATGATAAAGGACCGACTATTGCCGCATACTATGCGCTAAGATTACTTAAAGATGCTAAGGTATCAACTAATAAGCGAATTCAGTTGATCATGGGCTGTGATGAAGAGACAGGTATGCGCGGAATTCAGTATTTTAAAGACCATGAAGCGATTCCGGTCTGTGGCTTTGTCCCTGACGCGGTTTTTCCAGTCGTTAATGCCGAAAAAGGCATTTTAGATCTTGCGATCAAAGGAAAAGCGAAAACCATCATTAATCGACTAGTGGCGGGTCAACGACCAAATATCGTGATCGCTGAAGCGGATGTTGTGGTTGATGAACAACCCAAAGAAGAGCTATTTGCTTTTTATCTGACAAGTAATAACCTTAATGGAAGTGTTGAAAAACTTGAAACAGGTACTAAATATCATATCAAAGGCGTTGGAGCACATGGAGCGCGGCCTTATCTAGGTGTCAATGCGGCATGGCATTTATTGAATTTCATTGGAAGTGCTTATCAGGATAGCTTTGCACAAAAAACGGCGTATTTATTAAAAGATTGGATGGCAGGAAATCTTAATAATCGAATTGATGGCGTTCATATGGGCTTTTTATCAATGAATTTAGGTGTTGTCGCGATTGAAAATGGCGAAGTTGATTTAACACTTGATATTCGTTATCCCAATGATACGACCTCAGCAATGATCGTCCGTAATATTCAAAAGGCGTTCAGTAATAATGATTATCCTTTTGAGATTCAGATACTGACTGATAAAGCTCCGCTTTTTATCGATCCTAATAGTGAATTGATCACGATCTTAGCGAATACTTATCGTAAGTTTAGTGAAGATCATTTTACGCCAAATAGAACGATGAGTGGTGGAACTTATGCACGGACATTACCGAATTTTGCGGCTTATGGACCGACATTTCCCAACCGTCAGTTACCAAAAAAGGTCGGCATCGCTCATGAAGATGATGAAGGGGTTGAAATCGAAAGCTTAATACTGGCATGTGCTATCTATGCTGATGCTTTGTATCAATTAACCAGATAATATGAGAATGCGTAATAAACCTTGGGTCAATGATTTTATTGATCAATACACAGGAGAAGCTTTAGTAGATCCGCTTGTTAATAAAGGGCAATGGCATGACTTATTAGCGGTTGAGACCTTGCATGTCGAGATTGGAAGTGGAAAGGGCGGTTATTGGTTAACCATGGCGCATGATCATCCTAATGAAGGATGGATCGGCATCGAAAAAGAACGTAATTGTGCGGCTATAGCTCTAAAAAAAGCACTTGATGAACCACTTGCTAATACACGGTTTATCATTGGTGATGCCAAAGATATCGCATCATGGTTTGATGCGAAAGAAATAGATGTGATTCATCTGAATTTTAGTGATCCATGGCCAAAAAATCGGAATACCAAACGACGATTAACGCATCAAGGATTTTTGAGACAATATCATGATGTTTTAAAGGATGATGGTTTGATCATCATGAAAACGGATAATAAACAGTTATTTGAGTTTTCTTTGATCTCCATGCAACTAGATTGGCTGTTAAAGGATGTTAGTGTAGATTTTCGACGTACGGTACAGGATGATGCGATCACTGAATACGAGCGCAAATTTATGGATGAAGGTTTAGCTATCTATCGCGCTGTTTGGCAAAAACGGATAGTGTAAAAAATGCGGTTTCGCGTTATAATGTTATAGGGAGTGTTATATTTGAAAAAACCAGTCAAAATATTATTGATCGTTCTATTGATGTTACCATTAACCTATGGTTGCAGTATCAATGCGGTCAATGAAGATACCATTGCTGATAAGATGCAAATGGCCGCGCAAGAGGCTTTTTCGCAGTCAGCTGCCGATTATCAAAACATGCATAAATCATTATATCAGTATTACTTACCGATCAATATCGGAAAAAGGGAAAGTACCCCTTATTCTACGGTGTTGATATGTGACAATAATGACGTATTGATGAGTCTTAACGCCGCTTCAGTGATTATCGATAAATACTATGCTTCAAGTGCATCAGCTGATACCATGACTTATGATATCGCCCTGTATTCTGAAGTCTTTAAAGGGACTAATAGTAATGGTAATTCAATGAATCTTTCGGTAAATATCTTTAATTTTAATAATAGTTATTATTTATTGGTTAAAGCACGTTATTTTTCTTTTTTAACTAATTGTCAATTGACTGAAATGCCTACGATCTTGAAGGATATCATTGCGATCGTTCGTTCGGCTAAAGTTGATCAAACAGCTGTTTTGGCTGCTTATTCGAAAAAAGAGAGTATTAATTATCAACAAGAAACGATGACGATCTTTAGTCAAGCGATCCCAGAGAATGGGACGCTTGCGGAAATGTTAGAAAATTATTTTCCCGATTACGATTTTTCTGAGGATTCTCAAAATGAGGTTCAAAACAATTATGCATTTGATGATTTTGATAATGGTGATAACAGTGAGTAAAGGAGGTATTAGTGATGTTTAAGTGGTTTGTTGATTTATTTTTTGATGTCGAAGAAGAGATTATCGAAGAACATCCAGAAAAACCAAGTGTTAATCAAAATACTAAATCGATTAAACCAGTTGGCAAGGAAGTAAATAATACTTTGGAGCGTGTCACAAAACCAAAACCTGAAGTAGTACCGATCGTAAAGGAAGAAAAGAAAAGTATCTTTATTGACGATGTGATCCAGAAACGAGTCGATATTCCGGTTTTGAATAAGGTTAATGAAACGATCAAGAAAGATTATACTTTTACACCGATCATCAGTCCGATCTTTGGTATCGACGATAAATATCAACCGCATAAAGCAAGTCAAGATGAAGTTCGACCATTAACGCCAAATACCAGTGCCTTGGGTACTGTCATTTCACCGATTTATGGCTCAGCGATCAACGAACAAAAACCGCTTAGCTTTAAAGGACAGTTGTCGGAAGAGGATATTATCGATATATCGCTGGCGGAAATGTTGTCAGATCAAAGTACTGAAACGATCACTCCTGTTGAAAATAGTGCTTGGGAGAATGTTACTGATGTTCTTGATGATCAGGTTTTAACCCAGATCAATAATGAAAAGCCTAGCATGGAAACTGAATCAGGTAATGATGTGATAGAGAATATCATTAATAACGATGAATCAGCTTTGTTATTAGAAGAAAAACAATTCGAAATTGAAAAACAACCAAGTCTTTTTGACTATATGGAGTAAAGGTGAACTATGTATTATTTTATTGGTATTAAAGGTTCGGGCATGGCTTCATTAGCTTGTATCTTAAATGATCTTGGCTATGAAGTAAGCGGTTCTGATCTTGAAAAGCACTTCTTTACCGAAGAAGAGTTAACAAAGCGAAATATCAAGATCTTACCTTTTAGCGCGTCAAATATTCATGATAATATGAAGATTATCATTGGGAATGCGTTTAAAGATGATTTTGTTGAAGTTGCGGCTGCGTTGAAAAATCCGACGATTAAAACCTGGCGTTATCATGAATTCTTAGGTGAATTTATGAAAGATTATCGCGATTTTGCGGTGGCGGGTTCACATGGTAAAACAACGACAACGGGGATGCTAGCGACGATGCTTGGCCATTATGAATCAACGGGTTTCTTAATTGGTGATGGAACTGGTCATGTCAATCAGGATGGTATAAACTTTGTGATCGAGGCTGATGAATATCAACGACATTTCTTAGCTTATCACCCGGATTATGCGATCATCACGAATGTTGATCTTGATCATGTTGATTATTTTAAAGATGATGCTGATTATAGCTTAGCTTATGAACAGTTTGCTAACCAAGTTGGTAAAGCGCTTGTTCTTTATGGTGATGATCAGCGCGTACGATCATTAAATATTCAAGTCGAGCATTATTATTATGGTGAAACGGCTGATGATGATATCCAAGCGATCAATATCGTGGAAACGACTACTGATATGGCTTTTGATGTCTTATTTAAAGGTCAATTGATTGGTAGTTTTAAACTTCCGTTTGTTGGTCGCCATTTACTATGGAATAGCTTAGCGGTCATTACGGTTGGTTTATTGTTAAAGATCGATCCGCAGGTGATCAATGCTGGTTTAGCGGCTTTTAAAGGTGTAAAACGGCGCTTTGTCGTTGAAGAATTGGGTGATAATGTCTTTATCGATGATTATGCTCATCATCCTACTGAAGTCGCTGTAACGATCAAGGCGGCTCGTACCAGATATCCCAAGCGTAAGATCATCGCGGTTTTTAAGCCGCATCGAGTTTCCCGTGTTTTTCACTTCGCGAATGATTTTAAAATAGCATTAGAATTAGCTGATGTGGTCTGTCTGTGTCCTTTCACTTCAATCGATGATCAAGAGGAAGGCATTGATATCGATATCACTTATCTTCAAGAGCGTATTCCCGGATCATATATCGTTGAAGAAAATGAGAAAGATGCGAAGTTTTTAGCTGATATGCAACCAGCAGTTTATTTGTTTATGTCCAGTAAAGATATCTATGGATTAAGTGAATTAGTCAAGCAACATCAAAATAATTGAAAATGTTTTCATAAATAGTTATAATAGTAACAGAGGTGAATCAAATGGATGAGTTATTGACGGCGTTAGCGAACGTAAGTAGACAACTGTTACCGGTATTGGGATGTTTGGTATTGATCTTTCTTGCCGTTATGATTCGTCAGATCATAAAAATCTTGAAAGACTTAGCAGTATCGCTTGAAAAAGTAAATAAGACGATTGACAGTGTCGATGAAAGTCTTAAACAACTTCAAGTACCGATCAATACGATCGTAACGATCAGTCATACTGTTGATCTGGTTCATGCTTATAGTACGAAGGTCGCGAAAGAAACGTTTGATTTGATTATCAGTTATATCGAACTGATCAAGGATTGGCTGATGCAGTTAATGCATAAGAAACAGTCTAATGAAGAAAACACCATAATCAAAGATGAGGAGGAATCATTTAATGACTAATGATGATAATAAAAAACTAGATGAAGTTGTCGATGAATTGAATAAGAAGGTTGATGAGTTTGCGGTAGTTGCTTTAGAAAACAAAAAACAAAGCGATGAAAAGACGAAAAGATCAATGGATGATATCGCCAATGGTACGATCGAGGCACTCAAAGCTTTAATTGACCAATTAGTCGTCAAGTATGATGAAATAACGGACAGTGAGAAGTTTAAAGAGTTCAGTGAAACTGTCAAAGCATTGTCCAACAGTTTGATCACGGAAGCCAAAAAGAAAATGAATGAAATGCAGAATAATCCTGAATTTCGTGAAAATTGGGAAAAAACGAAATCTTCGGCGATCAATACCAGCAACAAGGTAGTTGATTCGATTAAAGATAATGAAGATTTAAAGGAAACGATCAATGTCGTTAAAGGTGTTACTTTAACGATCGCTAAGAAATCAGCTGATATGATCAAGAATGCTTATGAAGATATCTCAAGCAATCCCAAAGTTAAAGAAGGTATCGTTAAAGCGAAAGCTGCGACGCTAGATGCCGCTGGCAAAGCTTATGATAAATTAGAAGATTGGTTAAGTGCTGATGAGAAGAAAATTGAAGAGAAAGGTAGCGATAAAGACGCTTAAGAGGTCATAATGAAAAGAGTAACTATTTATGATGTTGCCAGTGAAGCTAACGTATCGCTTGCAACCGTCAGTCGAGTAATTAACGGAGTTGAGATCGTTAGAGCTGAAACACGTGATCGCGTTCAAGAAGCGAT
>Ga0172378_10005915_pt1 | contig 11425 bp, 26 predicted proteins | sample GrowelOW332metaG_FD_119755 | JGI IMG/M metagenome (GOLD analysis project Ga0172378, IMG submission 119755) | Groundwater microbial communities from an aquifer near a municipal landfill in Southern Ontario, Canada - Pumphouse #3_1 metaG | ecosystem: Environmental > Aquatic > Deep subsurface >... | reverse complement strand
GGATCTGATATTGACTGCAGAAAAAATGAAAGGATTGTTTTCATAACCTGCGCGGTATTGGGAATACAGGTCCTTGCCTACGGTCTCCATTATGTTGGCTGTCATCCTCGGCAAAGGAGGTGGAGTAGGAGCCTGTTTGCGCGAGATAGCATTCAATATTCCCATGTTATCACATTATGTAGAGAGTAGAATCATTATCTGTCATCACATCAAAAGAACTCCACATGGTATCCGTTCGAAAAGCTCCGAACGAAGCAGAGATACTGCGTGCACGAATCGGTTATGTCATCGTGCTCTCCCTCGGGGAACTGCGCCATGTTGTCCATGATGGAGTTCGCTGTCGATGTCGGAACTAGGATCTCGTTCGCTCCGTTGAGAACGACACTTGCAGGCAGGAATACATGACCCCCCTCGATGGCAGGTGTTGCGATGTCGAGCCTCTGTCCCTTGTCCATGTCCCCGGGATCCATGGCCTTGATGGGCATGTTCGGTCTCGTCTCGCGAAGCTGTTGGATGAGGGCTGTTCCGGAGGACTTGTCCTCGATGAGATTGTATGTAGGCCTGTACTTATTGTTGAGATTGATCGCCGTTCTCACGAGATCGGGGAACAGCATCTTCTCGCAGATCATCTCGAGGAGGTAGTGGTTCTCCCTGATCCTCAACCATACCGTGCCCACGGAGAAATCATTGAGCTCCTTGATCTTGCTTGCCGTGTCCCATGAGATGTATATGTCCGAAGAACGGGACCGCAGGTTCTCAATATCGTCGACATTGTAGAAATGCCACCACTGCCTCTTAATGCGTCCAACGTCCATGTCATCGAGGAACTCACACTCATACTCCTGATTGTAGATCCTCGAGCCTCTGTCCATCAGTTCTGTCTGCAGGAATCTCTGATTCTCCGGAGACAGCATCCTCGGATTGTCCGATGCTTTGATCGTGTACTTCCTCCAGATCTCGGAGACGTATGCCTTGTAGAACTCGCCTGTCTTGTTCTGCGGCGTGGAGAGTATGATGAACTGTCCGTGTGTGGTCAACAGCATGGGGGACACTGCAGCGAAGATCTGATCGGGAACTCCTGCAGCCTCGTCCACGATGACGAGGTTCGATGTGAGACCTCTGATGTTCCATCCTGTTCCGGGCAGGGATATGATCCTGCTCTGATTCCTGAACTCCATCGTCATGACGTTGTCGATCGTGAGCTCGTGTGCATACTGCGTCTGCATGAGGATGTTCCTTATGCTGCGCAACATCTCCGAGGACTGCCTCTGTGTGGGTGATACGATGACGATGGTCTGCTTCGCACGGAAGAGTGCCCTGTGCAGGGCCTTGATGCCTACTGCCGTACTCTTTCCCCCCTGACGGTGGACCAACAGCAGAAGCCTGTCATCCGTGTCACGCAGGAAGTCGTTCTGCCATTCGTCCAATGTGATCCCGGCAGCAGGTTGGATGATGTCATGTGCCCACTCCACAGGACGGTACGTGTAGAGCAGGTTGCGGATCTCTGCGTTGGACAGTTCACTCATCATCGAACAACACCTGCAGGATCTCCGGATGAGCATCGATGCGCTTCTTGATCGCTTCGAGCCTTGCGTTCGAATCCTCGTCCTTCGGGAGCATATCGTCTATCCCTTTGTCGAGGCCGTAGTATTTGGCGAGATCGCGGTGTATCGCCGTGATCTCCTTGGAGTGCTGCACGATCTCCCACTTCGCCTGCGGATCGCTGTCCCCCCTGCGGATAGCACCCTCGTAGAGCTGTTGCTCTACATGCAGATGGTCGATGATCTCGAGCAGGGTCTCTGACTTTCCGACGATGTGCGGAGCGACGTCTACGACGGTGCAGTTCACTTTCTGAACACGTTCAATTTTCTTTTGAACGGTCGGTGCTTTTTCACGCGCGCACGCACGCGCAGGTGTGGCTGGCGGATCTTGAACATTCTTGAGCGACTTCTGAACATTGACAACAGACCCTACGGAGACCCCGACTTTCTTCGAGATCTCCCTCACGGACATGCTCCCCGTGTAGTCTATGATCTCCTGACGTTGTGCTTCGCTCATCATGGATCTGCGACCTCATCATCTAACGGATAGATCTCAACGAAGTCATGCTCCTTCAACAGTATCATCAGATGATCTTCATCGAGAATGGAACCTTCTACTGCTCCGATGTTATTGACACAGGATGCTTTCACTCCCGGCTTCTTTCTTATCTTCTCATAGAGGAAGACAGTCTTCGCTCTGTATTCGACATAGAGCTTCCATCCGAGAAACATTCCGTTATCATCAAGACCTCCCTCGTCATGGTAATAGAAGAAGCTCTCTACTCCTTTCTTTCCCGTATCGCCTGCTAGAACATGCCCTATGATGTCATGGATCTGCAACAGCTCTTCTTTGGGCAGATGCAATGTCATTCTATCACCCTCTTATCCCACGATTCGAGAAAACGCGGTATTGCATCATCCCTAACGAAAAAACGCGGACAGAACGTATTATCGCTACTGCATCCGCATTTCTTCCATGCATCGTGTGAAGGTTCGATACTTAACGGACTTCCGCAGAACGGACAGGATTTATGTTCAGTCGTTCTCCCACTTCCCTCATCTTCCTCATTTCATCTTCACAGTCGCAGGTCTGACATCCACAACAGTCTGCTACACGGTCCTCTTCTATGATCAATGCAACATCTATCATATTGCGAAGTTCTTTCATTGCCTTTTCTGTCAAGTATTGCTTACGGTTCGGATTGAACTCTATTGTGAATATGAATCCCTGTTTCCGCATAGAATCATCAACGGTACGATAGACGATCATTCCCTCACCTTCTTGATCTTGACCACCTTCGCACTCGTAGGACGTGCATTGTCGAGCATCATGTTGATGAGGTGCGCATCGCCGTGCAGGAAGAGGTTCATTGCTTCCTGACATTCGTCTTCCGGAAGGATGACCTGCGATTCGAATGTGACCTTGAAGATCTTGTCAGTCATGGGATTCCTCCTTCTCCAATCTCATCTTCTCTCTTTCGAGTATCTGTCCCGAACGTACCCCGATGATGTATGCCTTCAGACATCTCCTGCATATAGGCATCCTGTGTACAGGGTAGATTCTCTTGCGCATGACACCGCATGCAGCACACCTGACCTTCATCATGCCACCTCCGGGTGATTCTTCTCGATCTGATCCATGACCTGATAGACCGACTGCCAACCCTCGTCCCCGTTGACCATTCTCGCGAATGTGTTGAGCAACTCCCACGTCGCTATGACGTAGGGATCATGAGGATCCTCCGCCTCGTCCAACCAAGTGCAACCGAGACGGAGGCAGTCGTGGATCTCCTCGAACTTCTGCGAAGGTGTCATGACAGATCCTCCACTTCGATGAGCATCGTGTCGACAACGTCGTTGATGAACTGCCCTTTGTCGGTGGCGAAGATCCTTCTCGATGTGTCCGCCGTGACCCTGTACTCGATCCATCCGAGGTCGAACATCTCGCATAGCCTGTAGTGTATCGTCCTCGTGACCATGTCGGGATATGCCCTCATGATCTCCGTCTTGGTCCGTCCTTCATCGGCGACTATGCGCATGATGAGGTCTACGGCCATGGGCTCCTTGACGAGCTCCGCGTCCGTATTCATCTCGTCCCCTCCTCCAGTTCTTTGAGGATGCCTAGGACCTTCTCGGCCCTCTTCCTCTCGTAGGCCGTGCAGAACGTGGTGGCTAGCAATCCCTCCATGAGCGACCTCGCCGCCTCCGCCTTGTCGTGGATCTCCTTCGGCGTCATTTGGTCTCGACCTCCGGGATCTCCCTGAGTCTCTGCTCCGGATTCTTCACCGCTTTCTCTTTCTCCTTTTCTTCGGGATGTTCGGGCCTGACGACCTTCCTCTCCCTCTTGATCCATTCTCCTGAATTGATTGACATCGCTACTTCCTTCCTGCACTGTGTGCATTTTATTTTCTGACCGTCCAAACGGACGTAAGAGCTGCCGCAATGTGGGCAGATGTAACATTCTTTCATTTCTCTCCCTCCGAGGGGAACCATAACTTCGTCTGGTACTTCCCGTCTCCTTTAACATCTTTCCGTCTCGGCATCTCGGTGGATGATCTCTCCACGGTGAGCATCTCAAGATTGTCGGCTATCCTCTTCAGCTGGAAGATCATCATGCCGGTCTGCCTGATGCGCAGAAGTCCTTCCGCGGTGGCGTACTTCTCGGGGACGAAGAGGAGCTTCTTCGTGCCGTGAGGGGTCTGCGACGGAACGTCTAACAGATCTCCGGACACGATGAGCTCTTGGATCTTCTTCTGGATGGTCGGGGGAGCTGCGATATTCATGCGGACGATGTCCGTGAAGCATATCTCCTTGTCCTGACAGTTCCACTCGCGCACGGCATCCACTATGGCCTCGGAGACAGAGTCCATGGCATCACACCGACTCTATCCTAGGTGCGATGAATATCCAATAAGATGTGCACCCATAATCGAATGTCATGCACAGAGGAGCGTCCTCTGAAAGACAGATCTTGACTCCGTCCTGCTCCGCATGGATCCTTCTGACGATGGTGGATATAATGTCGGATGGGTAGAACGACCTGTGGTCGCGATAGACCGCTGTCTCGATGAAGATCTCGGCTGTCTCGGTCTCGGATGCGCATCCTATGCGCAGCCTTCCTCCGTGAATGTCGAAGTAGATGCTTTCGGATATACCGTCGAAACCCGCGAGCTTCTTCAGGTCGTTGGGGTCGGCCGTGATCTCTATGGCCGCGGAGAACTTCACCTGTCTGGATGTCTTCGCGTCCTCCAGCATCCGCATCGTGCGTCTTCCCAGATCGCTCTCGATGATCACATCCTTCCCGGATGTGCACACCTCGACCTTCTGTCCCGCGAACATCTTCAACGCACCGACCAGAGAGTCGATGTTCAATGTCACCGACTCGTCTGTGATCATGCAATCCTCCAGATCGCCGGATGCCATCCCTTCGGAGACATCCACCGCCATCCTGCACATTGCGCACGCCGATTCGTTGGTGATGCTCACCTCGATGACCTCGCTGTTGAGGTTGAAGGTCACCTCCGCATCCTTTCCTGCGACGCCGATGATCGGGTCCAGTGTCTTCATTATCTCGTCTGCTTTTGCTTTGAATCTCATTTTCTCCACCTTATTCGAACCACTTGTCGAGGGTCGTCTTCTCCGGAGCACATCCGCAGTCCTCTTCCTCGATCTCTTCCTCTTCCTGCGGTTCCGTCTCGCGGGCCTTCGCATCTCCCACGAGGACGGAGATACCGCCCCATGCCCACGACCATGTGGGCACCCTGTAGGACACGAGGCGAACGTAGGGGTCGATGCCCCTCCGGCTCTGCTCCTCGTATCCCTTGTCTATCTTCTCGATGGCCACATCCATCGTCAGGATGTTGCCCTTGCGCGTGTGGCCGAAGTAGATTCTTGCCACGAAGTCCTTCTTCTCCGGATCTGCGACGAGCGTGAATCCTTCGGTGCCTTCCAGCACCATTGGATGGTTGGTGCATTCGTGCCTCCATCCTTCGGAGAAGTCCCCGTCGGCCAACGCCTTCCGGAGGTTCTCCAATGCCGTCATCGTCATGCTGGGGATCATTCGTGGACCTCCTTCTTGCAGATCCACTTCATCGCCCTGTCGCCGCTGACCGTGTGGAGGTCGGGATAATCCGCCTTCTTCATGGCCATGAGCTTGCGAGCCATGAGGAGTGCGGCCTTGGCTTCGTTCTCGTTCGGAGATGCGGACAGAGCGAGACACTTGCGGATCTTGTCCATCGCTTCATCTCTGTTCATACGGATCCCTTCTCTTCTTGAGGCTATCTAGAATGTCGTGGACATCTTCCATGGCCACGTTGATGCATATCGCGAGGTCCCTGTCCTCCTTGATGAAGGCATCATCGCACATGGCGTCCATGCAATCCAATGCATTGTATGCGATCTCGGCGAACTTGACCATGAACTCATTCATCGGCATCATCCTCCGGGATCTCACGCTGGAAGAACTGACACTTGTACGTCTCCGTGATCCTCGTCTGCGTCTTCTTCTGACAGATTCCGTTTGGGTTGAACTTGCACCTGCGCTCGCAGAAGACAGGATCCCTCTCGACAGGTCCTCCGAGGAAGCTCACAGCTCCACCCCCAGTTCCTTGAAGAACGTCTCGTACTTCTTCAGCACCGAGAGCGTCCTCTCCTCGTCATAGAAGAGTATCTGGTCGATGCCTAGCATCCAGTGGTCGAGCTCGAAGATCCTCTTGTCTCCAAGCATTATCAGGAAGTAGCATCCAGGTCTGAAGACGATGTTGACATCTATGACGCTGAGGTAAGCCTTGTCCTCTATCCTGCCCCCTATGGACCAGACAGGCTCCTGAGCATCCATCATGGCCTTGCGGAACTTGTCCTCGATCGTGTCGGTGGACATGGTCCGAAGGACCACTCCGAAGACACCTCTGAGATATTCCATCATTCTGCCGCCTCCGTCTTGTATAATCCGGCGTTGAACATCCGGATCATGACGTGCCCTGCGACCTTCGTGTCCGACAGTGCGCGGTGGTCCTGCTTGCCATGGATTCCTGCGGGATCGTCAGGGCAGAGCTTGTCATAGACAGTCTGCAATCTCGGGAACTTGTAGTCCGAGTGCATTGTGCTCTCGATCTTCATCACATCTTTGGCCACGAGCATCGGGTCGGTGACTATCCGACAGATGTCGTTGAGTCTCCACGGTGCCTTGTTCAGGAACTTGTCGAAGTCGAATGCTACGTTGTATGACGTTACCATCTGTCCGGCCACCATGTCGCGGACCGCATCTATGACGCCGGGCTGGGCAGGCGCGTTCTTCACATCTCTCAGAGTGAGGGCCGTGTTCTCGAAGATCCATGCGTGCTTCATCGGTTGCGGCCAATCATCGGTGTCGTGGCCAACGATCGAGCTGAACAGAGGTGTCACGGTACCCTCTTCGAGGTTGACCCTCGACAGGGCTATCTCCACGACGACATCGATTGGATATCCGCAGAGGCCGGTGGTCTCCGTATCTATCATGATGATCTCGGTCATCAATCCCACCCCCAGCAACCGCAATAATACTCGTCGAACGGCTGGTCCTTGCAGTACTTGAAGAACGGCAGATTCATCTTGCTGTCCGTGACCTTTCCGCAGGCGGAGCACTTGGCGCTGCGACCTGTGAGATCCGGCTCTTCGGATGTCGCGGTGCATCTGCAGATGACACAGCACGGGATGGGACCGTCCTCCGTTATCTGGTGGCCCTGTGCGGCGTGACCGCAGGCCATCATGATGTTAGCCATGCACACCCCTCCTTCTTCATCATGTGCATGATGGCGCGCCTTACGAACTCGGAGGTGTTCTTCACACCCTCCTTGGCCATGGCCGCCTTCATCGCATCGAGCTCCTGCGCGGACATCCTGAATGTGACGGTCCCCGTCATGCCGTCACCTCCGCTCCGCAGAATGGGCAGAACCCTATCGTCATTCCCTTGCCCTTGACGTCTGTGCGCAGGGCTACGGTGCCCTGCGTGGTGGCGTAGATGTGACCTCTCATGATCAGGACATGGATGGCCGCACAGCATGGAAGGACGGCCCTGTCCCTGACAGAGAGCTTACCGTCGTAGGTGGCGGTCATTCCATCTTCCCCCTCATGATCATGATGCACAGCTCGCAGGGATGGCCGTCCTTCGCCGGAAGGTCGACCTTGCGCAGGACCCCGAATCCCTTCTGCACGCGCTCGACGATCCTCTCGTTGTATTCTGCCTGATCTTGCAGGTGGAGGACGTCGTCGTACTCCAGACCTCCATTGTATGGGTTGAAGCAGACAATAAAGTAATGGAAGCTCATGCCAATACCTCCTTGGGGCGGGATACGATCGCGTGCCTGTCTCCATCCAAGAAGAACTCGCGTCCCGGATTCTCCGCCTTCATCTTCTCCACCTCGCGGAGAACCTCCGACAGGGTGAGCTCGCAGGTGCGGACGTCGATGTGGACGATATCCAATATCATCATTCTCCCTCCTTCTTCGCCTGAAGGACGAACTGCGGACGCACAGGATGCTCCACCATGATGGACGCGGTCACGGCGTCCAGATCCTTCTTGTCCGGGATCTCGGAGAAAAGCCATGCGAGGTCCGCCTTGGTCAGCGATGGCTTGAACGCCTTCAGCTGCTTCTCCTTCAGGAGGGCGAACTTCTCCGGAAACTCGGTCTTCAGCATGGAGATATCCGGCTTCACGGAGATGCCCGAAGCGTATCTGATCGTGAGCTTCCAGCCTTCGGTCTCCGTGTCGTCGTCGGCCTTCGCCTGCGAGCAGAAGTCCTCGATCATCATCTTAATGCGCGATTCCTCCTGCTCCACGGCAGAGAGGTACTCCTTGAGCATGACGGCCTTATCGATGGGGCGGAGCTCCTCGAATCCCTCTACCCCGTCCGGAGAGAACAGTCCGCTCATGCGCCTGCCCCCTTGTCGCTCTCGTCGATAGCCATCAGGATGGTGTAGAGCTCGACCTTATCGTTGTAGCTAAGATCATAATTGGACTTCGCGCCCTTCTCGATCTTGAAGTTCTTCACGACGTCCTTGTACTTCGCCTGCGCTCCCTTGACGGAGATCACCGATACCATCTCGGCCTCTGGAGGTATATCGGATGCCACGATCATGTCACCGGTGACGAAGTCGTCCTGCACTTCGGTCTTCTTCGGTGCCGGCTTGCCGAAGAACGGGTCATCCTTAGGCATGCTTCTCTTGGGCTTCTCCTCGACTTTCCCCTCAACCATCGGTGCAGATTCGATGATTGTACCATCGTTTTCATCCATGGTGTACTTCGACTTGTCGCTGCTCCAGTAGACATTGGCTGCCATTCCGATCTTCTTGCATGCAGATCCCAATGCATCAGTCTCTGCCATCTTGAAGCATTCGTCATTGATGATGAGGTCGTTTTTCTGGGAGTTCTTGTTGAATCTCTCGAAGATCCAGTCATTGCCGCCGTTTCCGACGATTGGCTTCGACCACACACCGTCGACCTTGATGTAGAGGTTGATGTCCACGAAGCACTTTACGTGACGTACGTCGTATTGCTCGATCCATTTTTTCACCGACTCGATATACCATCCGAACCCGCACGGTCCGAACTGCTCCGTGAGCATCTTGATGCGCCACATGGCGTTGATGTCGGTTCCCTTGAAACCTCCCGGACGAGTGAAATCCTTGAGGGCCTCTTTCGGAGGCTCGCGTACCGCCTCATAAATGCGAAGATTTTCCGGGATCTCGCTCATGAGCTCACCTCGGTCTGTGTGTGTGTTTGTGTGTGTGAGCCATTGTCTGCAGGTGTCTTTGAGGGGATGTGCTCCTCGAAAACCAGCTTTTTGTAAATGAGTTCGTTGATGATAGCAGGAACATTGAGAACAATAACATCTTTCCTGCCTCTCAATTCCTTGGCGAAGTTCGCTGCGACGATCTGCTCATACTTCTGACGGATCGTCTTCTCCGTCACGATAAGTTCAGACCCCAGCATGATCCTTTTAAATGACCTGTAGGACATAGGGCGTTCGATTTCAGTGCGGTTCAGATCCCCATAGATGTACACCTGATGTAGCACATCTTGGAGGGTTACTAATTTCGGCATTTTTTCACCTCTTGGTGAAGAGGCACTTTTTAAAGGGTTTCGGTTTCAGGCACTTTCGGTAAAGAAAATACCTTTTTCCCTCTCCTTTTTTATAGGAGAGGTTACGCAACCCTGCGTCCTCTTCGATATATGTAATGATTGAGCTAGATATATATAACTTCCGAAGCTGGATCGTCTGGCGCATGTATTCCATGTCGTTCTCGATGTATCTCACCGTCTGACGCGGATCCGTGTGGCCGACTATCCTCATGATGTCGAGCAACTGCGCGTCCGCCCTGTACGCCGTCGTGATGAACTCTCTTCTCAGCGAGTGCGTCGTCCCGTCCACTCCGACCGAGTTCATGATATCCTTGCATCTTCTTCCGACATGTTCCGGAGTATAACTCTTCGCCACCTTCTTCTTCCGGAAGACTAGAAGACTGCCGTCCGTTTCGTCGACGTCGCAGAAGCTCACGAGATTCTCCCGGTACAGGGGATACTCCGATATCATGGGATCTTCGTCTGCGACCAGAGGTATGTGTCTCACTTTTCCATCCGGACCGTGTCCCTTGCCGTGGATGATCATATATCCCCTCTTCACGTCGTCTACCTTGAGCCTTGAGATCTCTCCGCGGCGGAGACCGTAGTTGCCTCCGAGATAGAGCATGAGCACCTCCGCCTTCGTCGATGCTGCCGCCATGGATCTGACGAGCTCGTCGTATGAGATCCACTTCGCCGTCGGCGTCTCGTGGTTCGTCAGGATCCTCACGCCGTTGGGGTCGTCGGACTTCCCGAGCTCCCTGAGATTCCTGCAGAATGCGAGCAGGACGCACCTGTATCTGTGGACTGTGATCTCCTTGCGTCCCCTGATCAGGAGCTTCTCCATGTACTCCTCGATGTCCTGATTATAGGGTGCACACACAGACACACACAGACCGTCCTCGTCATAGGACATCATGGCCCTGCCCCCTGCAGTAAGTAAGTGCAAAAAGTCCCGGACCTGCCACAGTCCGGGTCAAGAGGTGGACAGGGGAAAAACGACTTGAAGAGGACGCTGTCCCCTGCCGTTATATCCTATTACGTCCGCCGATATAAGTAAAGCGGTGCATACACACAGACCTTCCGTCCCCTGCGCACCGCTCACACCTGAAAAGTGTGGTTCACACACAGACACACACACAGACACACACACGCATCACCACGCTTCGCAGATGTGGCGGTATTCGCAACGGTCGCATCCCCGACCCACGTTCGGATTGAATTGGAGGTCACAGATCGGCTTGATCACATCCTCGATGATGTGATGCTCGATGGCCTGTCTGGATGTGAATCCCACGCGGCGTTGTATCTTCTTCGGGTCCTCGCGCAGATAGATCAACGTGGACGTGATGTCTCTGGGCGGAATGTCGAAGATCCTGGAGACCATATAGGTGTAGATCCTGATCTGCTGCTCGTCGGCGGCCTTGTATAATCCCGTCTTCCAATCGTCGATGTAGACGGAGTGCCCGCGGATGGTCAGGAGATCTATGATGCCCATCATCGGGACGCCTGCGATATCCACGCGGACATTGACCTCAGGGTGATGCGTTCTTGGCTTCTCCGGAGAGCGCGGACGGAAGCGGTCGTCCTGCTTCGTCAGCGTCTCGAACCCCCTGATGGACATGTTGTGGCGGGTCTGCATCATCTCGTCCACCGGGCACGACGGACGATAGATCGACGCGTCGGGGTTGTACTTCTTCTCCAGAACGGAGTGGGTGTAGCGTCCGATCTCGGCGTAGCGGGGGTCCCAGACCTTCGGCTTGTTCTCTCTGTAATAGAGAGCGGC
>Ga0172378_10005914_pt1 | contig 11428 bp, 9 predicted proteins | sample GrowelOW332metaG_FD_119755 | JGI IMG/M metagenome (GOLD analysis project Ga0172378, IMG submission 119755) | Groundwater microbial communities from an aquifer near a municipal landfill in Southern Ontario, Canada - Pumphouse #3_1 metaG | ecosystem: Environmental > Aquatic > Deep subsurface >... | reverse complement strand
TTATAAATTGTTTGAAAGAGATAATTCGAGTTTCACTCTTGGTGACGCCGCTGTATCCGAAGATGCAAAAATTACAGTTTCCCCTGCAAAAGCTGAAGATACAACTAAGGGGATTACCGCTGCCCAGCATGTTGGGGAAGGCAGTACTGCCCCTGCAGGAGCATATACTTCGACTGTAACCATCACAGTCATTGCCATAGGCTGATATACCCTCCTTGTGTCGAGAGTTTGGGCTGTGCAGGCAACTGCACAGCTTTTCTTATCTCTCCCTCTTTCTTGTTTTCCTTTCTCTTGCTAGGATATAGCCAGTACTGCTAACGTTGGAGATATACATGAAGAAACTCCTTGCCATATCATTATTGCTCTTGCTGCTTCTCCCCCTAGGGGCGGAAGACATGCCCAAGTTCCCCGCTGCTACGGTGTACCTGGTTGGTGTAATCCAGCCCAAGGACCTTGCGATAGCCATCTACAATGAAGCAGGAGAGGAACTTACCCGTGAGGATGCACTTCTGAGCTTTGAATTCCCCAACCTTGAAGAATGGGAAGTCAGTCAGTCACTGTATTTTCGCTATTCCTCGCATCTGAGCAAACAGAAGGCCGGGAAGTTGATTTTCGAGATAGGAAACCTCTCCCTCGATGATGCAAATGCCTTGAGGACAACCTTGGAACTCAGTTCTGAAAGCCTGCTTACCTTTGTTGAGAATGGAGACACGTTCCATACAACATTCCCTGCCGGACCTCAGAACGATGTGCCCATCGGCAAGCTTACAGTAAAGATTCGCAAACGTGCAGACGATATATTTTCTGCTGGAACCTATGCTGGTTCCTTCTCGATTAATTATACCGAAGGTAGCTAAATAGCGTCTCTTTGTCCCTTATTGCACCAATCGGCTTATAAAACAAGAGATTGGAAAAATAGTTGCAGATTTGTAAAATTATTGTTTTACAGCCGGAGCAAAGCATGCAATAATCATGAGTGTCGTTGCTCGAGTCCAGTCCGAAGTATCCAGCGGGTGGACGCGTACCTTAGGAGAGGAGTCCTGGGGTTCTCTAGGAGGTTGCCGCTACTCGGTTTCGAGTAGCGGTTTTTCTTGGCCCAAGTCCTGCATTGTTTCCAGCATCCTTCGTTGGAACACCCAACGATCGAGGGCAACAGCCACACATCCCAGTACAGAGCTTTGTTCTTTCAGTGCTGAGCGGCAAACAGGAATGGACGCAAGCTCGTGATGGGCATGTTCCCGATAAAACGAAGAAACCATCTCCAGGTATTTGTCGTCGATGTTGGCAATGCCGCCTCCGAGAATAATCTTCTGTGCGCCGGTGACGGCACTTGCAGCAATGAGGGACATGCCCATCGCATTGCAGGCATCCTGAAGTGATTGCTGAACATCCTTGTCGGTGCTTTGGGCGAGTTGCTTGACGGTAAGTCCTTGGTATTTCTCGCTGAGGGCCCAGCCGGCAGCTACCGTCTCCAAGCACCCTATTCCACCACAACGGCACAACCCGGTAGGGGCGATGGGAAGGTGTCCGAACCTACTTTTCTCCGCAGTTATCGTATTGCCGTTGTAATAGGCACAAGCGATATGCTCACCCCAATTCACATAGAAAAAATTCGTGGTTTTCTCATCCCCGAACCAACGCTCAGCCTCAACCATCGCCTGTACATGATGGACAAGAAGGGTAGGAAGCTTGGTATGAATCTCGATGGCTTTAGCCAAGGGAATATCCTTCCATGACCAGTAATCGTGTGACAGAATCGACTGGCCATCGCCGCTTATGCTTCCAGAAGTGGAAACTGCAATGCCGGCAATGGGAGTCGTAGCAAACTTGGTCAGTTTCATGCACGTCTTGATAATGGTTTCACCCCACTCTTTGGGCTGCGGCTGGAGCGGAGTCGGCAGACGTTCGAATCGCAGGATTTTTCCCTGCAGGTCGGCAAGTAGGAACGTCGTGGTTCTGCTTCCCAAGTCAACTCCCAGCACCAAACGGGAATCAGCCTTCAAGGAGAGGGCTGTGGGCCTTCGCCCATTGATGGTAGTAACCTTGCCCTGTTCCTCAACAAGCTGCTGAGCGAGCAATTGTTCCACGATTTCACTGGTGGAAGGCTTGTTCAGATCGAGCAATCGGGCAATGTCGGCCCGACTGAGCTCTCCTTGTTGGGCGAGCAGGTTCAACACTCGCAGTCGGTTGATGGTTCGGGCGGTACTGGGCTGTGAAAACTTCATGCATTGAGCATAGCCCACCTTGCCTTTTTTGTTAAGGAACAATTGCCGATAGCATGAAAAATCAGTATGTTTGCGTATATCCCTTTGGAGGTATGAACTACAATGGAACAAAAGAAGTTCAAGACTGAAGTATCAGAGCTGCTTCAGCTCATCATTCACTCGCTCTACTCACACAAGGAAATTTTCCTTCGCGAGTTGGTGTCCAACTCGTCCGATGCACTGGACAAACTAAAGTATCTCACCCTGACCGATGAGAAGCTCAAAGATCTTTCCTTCGATCCAAGGATCGACATCTCCTTCACTGAAGAAGGTGAAAAGAAGACGTTGACCATCAGCGACAACGGCTTGGGAATGAATCACGACGACCTGGGTGACAACCTCGGAACGATTGCTTCCAGTGGAACCAAGAAGTTCCTCTCCTCGCTGACCGATGATCAGAAGAAGGACAGCAATCTTATCGGACAATTCGGCGTCGGCTTCTATAGCGCTTTCATGGTTGCTGACAAGGTGGAAGTGGTCAGCCGCAAGGCTGGAGAAGAACAGGCTTGGAAATGGAGCAGCACCGGAAAGGGCAGCTACTCCCTGGAAGAAGCTGTTCGCGATAGCCATGGCTCCACCATCACCCTGTATCTGAACGACGAAGGCAATGAGTATGCCAACCGTTGGCAGATCGAGCAACTGGTTAAGAAGTACAGCGATCACATTGCTTACCCGATTTTCCTCTCCTATGACCAGACCAACTACGATGACAAGAAGAAGGACAAGGAAGGGAACGCACAAAAGAACGTCGAGCACAAAGTGGAGCAGATCAACAGCTCCTCAGCCCTGTGGAGACGCAGCAAGAGCGAACTCACCGACGAGCAGTACAAGGAATTCTACAAGCAGTCGAGTTATGACAGTGAAGAGCCTCTCTTCTATGTCCATACCCGTGCAGAAGGGTCTTCTGAGTACATTACTCTCTTCTATATCCCTTCCAAGGCACCCTTTGACCTGTATCATGCCGATTATCGGCCGGGTGTGAAACTCTACGTGAAACGAGTCTATATCACCGATGACGACAAGGAGCTGTTGCCTTCCTACCTGCGTTTCGTACGGGGTGTCATCGACAGTGAGGACCTCCCGTTGAACGTAAGCCGGGAGATTCTGCAGCAGAACAGGGTCATGAGCGCCATCCGCAATGCTTCTGTGAAGAAGCTCTTGGGTGAATTCCAGAAAACCAGCGAACAGAACCCCGACCTGTATGCCAAGTTCATCGAGCAATACAACCGACCTCTCAAGGAAGGCCTGTATTCAGACTACGCCAACCGCGATGCACTGCTTGAGTTGGTTCGCTTCAAATCCTCCAGCCAGGAAGGCTATGTAAGCCTTGCTTCCTACAAGGAGCGGATGCCCAGCGATCAGAAATCAATCTACTACATCGCCGGGGGAAAGGAATCGACCCTCAAGGCAAGCCCCTTGCTCGAGTCTTATCGAAAGAAGGGCTTCGAAGTTCTGATCATGAGCGACGACATCGACGATATTGTTATCGGATCAATCGGGACCTATAAGGAAGTACCGCTGAAGGCCATCAACAAGAGTGGTGCGGTGGACGACCTGAAAGAGGCTAAGGATGAAGAGCCGACCAAGGAAGCTAAGAGTCTAGTCAAGAAGATCAAGAAGGCTCTCGGTGACAAGGTCAAGGATGTAGTTGTCTCTTCCCGACTTGTTGAAGCTCCGGCTGTGGTTGTTGTTGATGAGAACGACCCATCGGTGCAGATGCAGCAGATTCTCAAGAGCATGGGACAAGGTGACTTCGAGGACGTGAAACCGATCCTGGAAATCAACATCGAAGATGCCATGATCAAGAAAATCGATGCTAGCGACGATAACGAATATATCGAAAACCTCTGCTCGGTCTTGCTTGACCAGGCACTGCTGGCCGAAGGTGTCATGCCCAAGGACCCGGTCGCTTTTACCAAAAAGCTTCATAGTCTGTTGAGTAAGTAGCCTTTGGTTGCATGAGTAAGCTGGCAGGGCAAAGAGAAGTTCTTTGCCTTGCCTTTTTTATGCTCTGATGGTAGGTTTTTAGTATCAATTCCCAACAAGGATGGTTTTATGATTTCTGCAATGATGGCACTCATCGGCGAAGCTGCAGCTGCCGACTCGTTCTTCGGGCAATTCATCTATCGACTGGATGGTTGGATGCAACTAGGGCCGGTTTCTTTCATCGTTTCCTTTTTCACCGGCCTACTCATGGTTTTGGTGGGAAAACTTCTCATTGCCTGGCTGTGCAGGATCCTGAAGCGTTCACTTGCCCGTTCGAAGAAAATCAATGACCTTATGGCTCGTTTCATCCTGCAGCTGGTCAATATCATCGGCTGGATTTTTCTGGCTGTAGCCTTTTTGCAGCACATGGGCCTCAATATGGGACCGGTGCTTGCCGGTCTGGGCATTTCCGGCGTCATTCTTGGCTTTGCCTTCCAGGAGACCATCGGCAACCTGCTCAGCGGGGTTATGATCGTCATCAATGCCCCCTTCAGAATCGGGGACTACATCGAAACAGGCGCCTTCAGTGGTACGGTCACCGACATGGATATGATCTGTGTCATACTCTCAACCCCCGACAACAAGAAAATTACCATGTCGAACAAACTGGTATGGGGCAACCCCATCGTCAATTTCTCGAACATCGAGCGCAGAAGAGTTGAACTTACTGTAAGCGTTTCCTACAACACTGATTTGCAGGTGGTACGCGAAGTGGTTTGGAAAATACTCAACAGCTACTCGGAAATTCTTCCCGATCCCGCTCCTGTGGTGGAAGTGAATAAGCTCAATGCTTCATCGATCGACTTCGTAGTCCGACCGTGGACCAAACCTGCCGATTACTGGAAGGTCTATTGGAGATTCAACGGTGAAATTCTTGGAAAGCTTACGGAAGCAGGTGTGGCGGTTCCCTTCAATCAGCTTGACGTACACATCATTGATCAGAACCAAGCGAACTAACATCCTTCTTGAGGCAATAGCGTTCCAGAAGGGTGCAGAACTCCCTGGAATCGGAAAGCAGGAATTTGCCGAGGTAGGAGTTTGGTTTCCAAGGTTTTGAGCCGAACAGCAAGCTGATGATGCTGTCCTTCGTCTCGATTTCTACGGTGATGTTGGAGATTTTCTTATTCTCCAACGTCTCGTAGTGTTGGGTGCAAGTGATGAATTCATCGTAGGTGAATACGTACTCGGCATCCTTGAGCACCACAGCAGCCACGTTGTGAGTGGTGTCGAAGGTAAGTAGGATACCTTCATTGAGGTCGTTTATATATCCCTGTTTCACATCGAACTTCAGTTTTTTCTGCTGCATCAGCTCATACGCTTTCTGCTCGAGTGAGCGGAGTGTCTGCTGATAATTTGCTGCGGCAAGCTTTCTTTTCTTCTTGCCTGTAGTCAGCGAATAAATGTTGAACAGGGTAAACAGTACCAAAAGTGCTAATAAGAGGTATTGAATCGTGGTTGTAAACGTCATAGCCGACAATACCAAGAGCTGGTAAGCTTTGTAAAGACCGGCAGTCCATGCTACACTAAATTCCGGAGTGTCGGAGTGATAAAAATACTGATCGTAGTCCCTTATCTTGAATTGCAACAGGCCTTTGAAGAGGTCATCCGTACCTTCGACCTCCAAGACTTGGCTGTCAGTACTACTCATATCTTTGGAACCGACCCCCAAGTTATTGAACCACTTCATGCCGATATTATTGTAGCTCGAGGAATTACTGCTATCGCTATTGCCTTGCAGAAACCTTCAGTGCACGTGGTGCCCATCAATTGGAGTAATGCCGATCTGCTCTCCGCCCTCTCCCAGGCAAAGGCAGCCTCGCCTGACGGCCATATCGGTCTTATTACCAATGAACAGTTGTGCGAGCAGGAGGAATTGGCCACCTTGGTCGGCCTCGATGTCTCTGTATTCCAGGTTACCGACCAGAATGATGTCCTTGAGGGTGTATCCACCTTACAAAAGCAAGGTTGCACCATGTTCGTCGGCGGCCTTACCATGTGTAGGATCTGTGAAGAGCGTAATCTCCCCTTCATCCATGTGAAGACCGGGTATCAGGCGGTGGTGCACGCAGTCAATGAGGCGGTTGGCGCTGCCCGTTCCCTCGATCGTGCCCAGACCAGAGGAAACCTGCTTGGGACGCTGCTCAACAATGCAAATTATGCGCTGCTTGCAATCGACAGCAGCGGCCAAATTATTGCAGGCAATCGTCAAGCTGAAAACTTGTTCGGCAAAAGTCCGTTGGAAGGCTTGCCGGTAGAGGATGTTTATTTCTCGAGCAGATGGGCTGAAGCCTTCAATTCCGGAAATCAGAAAGAAGAACTGGTCACCATCAACGGTCAGCAGTGCTTGGTTACCCAGCAACCTATCAGCATGGATGAGGAAAAGGCTGGTTTCCTCTATACGTTCCAGAATGCCGAGGCTATACGGCAGACAGAACATAAAATCCGCACTGAGTTGAATCGCAAGGGATTGGTTGCCCGCTACAGTTTCTCCGATATTGTTACCCAGAATCCCCACATGCAGGCTTTGGTGCAGAAGGCAAGGCGCTTCAGCCAGGTTCCCGGCACCGTTTTGTTGCTCGGGGAGACAGGTACCGGCAAGGAGTTGTTCGCCCAGAGCATCCACAATGCTTCAGCACGTGCCAAGGAGCCTTTTGTAGCTGTCAACTGCGCCGCCCTGCCTGAACAATTGCTGGAAAGCGAGCTGTTTGGCTATACCGATGGAGCGTTCACCGGGGCTGCAAAAGGGGGCAAGGCCGGTCTGTTCGAGCTTGCCCACAAGGGAACGCTGTTTCTCGATGAGATTGCCGAGATGCCGATTGTGGTACAGGCTAAACTCTTGAGAGTCTTGCAGGAACGTGAGGTCCGCAAGATCGGTGCTGATATGGTAATCCCTGTGGATGTGCGCATTATCAGCGCAGCAAACAATACCATTATCGATAAGGTGAGGGAGGGTAAGTTCCGCCTCGACCTATTTTACCGAATCAGCCTGTTAAGCCTGCAGTTGATTCCCCTGCGTGAGAGGCTTGAGGATATCGGCATTTTGTTCAGGCATTTTGTCCAGCAGTACTGCAGGCGGCACACTTTGAAGGAACCGTTGTTGACCGAGCAGGCTATTGCCGCGCTCAATGCTTTTCCTTGGCCGGGAAACATCCGGGAGTTACGGAATGCCGCAGAAAGGCTCGCCATTCTTAATACTTCCGATGTAGTCACGGTCCAGGAGATTGATTTGTTGGACATCGGCTCCACCAGCCTGCGGATGCATGATGAACCTCTCAAGCAAATCCGGCGCAAGAGCAAGGTATCGGATGAAGAGCTCTATCAGCAATTTCTTACCAGCGGTTTGAGCCGGGAAGCATTTGCCAAGCAAATGGGTCTGAGCAGGACAACGCTCTGGCGTAAATTTGCTGCATTCGAACAGTAAAAGACGGCTATACACAGCTCTGTATATGTTTCAATATAGTTTCAAATGAAACATGAAACATTCATATGAAACAATGAAACATATTGCTGTTGTTACGCTCTTTTTTGTGAAATCTATACCCACAGTCTCGTATCTAGTTAAACAAACACGAAATACTTGTATACAAATTTAGTAAAATATCAAAATTGTATACAATAAATGAAAGTTGGCACGCAAGTTGCTATATCCCTTGTATCAGGCTCACGCTGTTTGTGCCTCTGTTCTATGATAAGGGAGTTTTTCATGAATAATAAACCTGTATTGGGTATCCTGATCGGCGACGGTGCCGGAGTTGGTCCAGAGATTGTTGCAAAGCTTGCAGTGAAGAATTTCTTCGCTTCCTATTGCAGACCAGTGATCATCGGTGACGCTCGGATCTTGGAGCGCGCCTTTACCGTTGTCGGCTCTTCAGTACCCCTTCAGATAGTCTCTGATATTTCCCAGATTGATTGGAATGCAAATCTGGCGGTTTTAGACCAGAAGGACCAAGATCCCGCAATCGTTTCATTCGGCAAGCTGACCATTGAAGCCGGAAAGGCGAACCTGCATGCCCTGAAATTGGGTGTTGAACTGTATAAGGCAAAATTGATTGAAGGTTTCTGCTTCGGTCCCTTCAACAAGGCCGGTCTGAAGGAAGCTGGTTGTGAGCTTGAGAGCGAACATCACTATCTTGCCCAGTTGTTCGGCCACACTGAACCCTTTGGTGAGATCAACGTACTGGGAGACCTGTGGACCACCAGGACCACCAGTCATATTCCCATTTCCGAGGTCAGCAAGAACCTCACCGTCGATAGGATTCTCCGTGCAGTAAGACTGGCGAATGCTTCCCTGAAGAACAGCGGCATCGCAAAGCCAAGGCTCGCCCTTGCCGCTCTCAATCCCCATGCAGGGGAGCATGGCATGTGCGGCCGTGAGGAAATTGACGTCATTGAACCAGCCATTGCAAAAGCAAAGGAAATGGGAATTGATGCTACCGGTCCCTATCCCAGTGATATCACCTTCATCAAGGCTTTCCGTGGAGAGTTCGATGGAGTGGTGACGATGTATCACGACCAGGGTCAGATCGCCCTGAAACTGCGCGGTTTCGATGAAGGCATCACCATAGCAGGAGGACTCCCTGAGCCGATAGTGACGTGTGCTCATGGTACGGCTTATGATATAGCAGGGAAGGGCATCGTGAAGACCAGTGCATTTGAGAATGCAGTCAAGATGGCTTCCCGCATGGCTAGTCACCTGCAGAAGCAGGCATGAGGAGTAACGCACATATGCTGACCAAGAAGATTTCGAGCAAAATGGTGATTCCGGTAGTTACTGCAATAATTGCTATTGTTTTTATCTATTTCGGAATAACCAAATATGGATTCATGCATGAGGTGAGGGGACCTCTTCCGGGCTTCTTCCCCACCATCATCGGTTTCTTGCTGTTGGGCTTGAGCATACTTGCTTTTATTGGGTCGCTGAAGGAAGAGAGTCCTGGATTTCCAATCGAGAACTGGTATCCGGCATTGGGTGTACTAGCCATCATGCTCGCAACCTTGGTTATCGGTATGCTTCCGAGTCTTGCCCTGTTTGTGTTGCTGTGGCTGCGCTGGTTTGAGAAATTCAGCTGGAAAGCAACCTTGATTGGATTTGCCGTGATCATGGCAATCGTCCTTGGCGCATTCGTGATGTGGCTTGGGGTTCCTTTCCCTAAAGGCATTATCTACGAAATGATCGCATACTGAGAGGCATACTATGGAAAATCTGCAAATGTTGTTCATGGGCTTTTCAGTAGTCCTTACCTTTGAAAATGTATTGGTGACCTTGCTGGGAGCTGTCCTGGGCTTGATCGTTGGAGCAATGCCCGGTATCGGGTCGCTCGCAGGTGTAGCTCTGTTGCTTCCCCTTACGTATAAGTTCAATCCGACAACCGCAATCATCATGCTTGGCTCCTTGTACTATGCAAACATGTATGGTGGTTCTTTCAGTGCAATTTTACTCAACATCCCCGGCGACTCTCCTGCAGTCATGACCGCCCTGGATGGGTATCCGATGGCAACCAAGAAAAATCGTCCCGGTCAAGCCCTGTTTACTGCTAATACATCATCCTTCATCGGTGGTTTGATCGGGATGCTCATTCTTACCTTCATGGGACCGCTGCTCGCCGACCTTGGCTTGAAGTTTGGTCCTGCCGAAATGACCTCCCTTTTGCTGGTCGCAATGACCTCAATCGGCTGGTTGGTAGGCGAGAGTCCGACCAAGGGTGTTGTTCTGACCATGGTTGGCATCCTATTGGCTACCATGGGTATGGATACTCTTACCGGCAGTCCCCGCTTCGATTTTGGCAGCATGTATTTGCTTGGAGGCATACCCTTCACGCCATTTGTCATCGGGGCCGTAGGATTCAGCCAAGTACTCAAGCTGATGGAAGAACGAAATAAAAAGGTTGAGGCAAACCTCAATCAGAAACTAACAATTCGAGGTTCAATGCTTACCGCCCATGATTTCAGAAGGCTGTTGCCTCCTGCCATCAGAAGTGGTTTTATGGGAACCTTTGTAGGAGTGCTTCCCGGAGCGGGTGCTACCACCGGAGCGTTCCTTGGCTATGCCATGCAAAAGGCCTTCAAGAGTGAGGAGCCGCTTGGAAGTGGTGCAATCGAGGGTATAGCTTCTTGTGAAGCTGCAAACAATGCAGCAGCTGCAGGTTCCTTCGCCCCCTTGCTTGCCTTGGGAATTCCTGGTTCCGGTACTGGTGCAGTGTTGCTCGGAGGTTTGATGATGTGGGGCTTAAACCCCGGTCCGCTGCTTTTCTCCACCAATCCCGACTTTGCCTGGGGTTTAATCGCCAGCCTTTTTGTTGCAAATATTCTGACCTTGATTATCGCAGTGGGAATTATTCCCTTCCTGATCAAGATTCTTACCGTGCCGGTCCGCATGTTGATCCCGATCATCACCGTAGTGTGTGTTGTTGGCGGCTATAGTACCTCCAACTCGATGTATGGCGTGATCATCATGTTCCTCTCTGGAGTATTTGGCTACATTCTCGACCGCAACGGGTATGGCGTTGCTCCGATGTTGCTTGCCTTTGTTCTTGCCCCTCTCTTGGAGTCGAACATGAGAAAGAGTTTCATCATCAGCAACGGAAAGCTTGATATTTTCTTCGATAAGCCGATTTCAGCTTTCCTGCTTCTCGTTCTCTTCGCAATTATCCTGACCCCGGTGATTAAGTTTGTATTGCGCAAAGCAAAGGTTCTGAAAACGAAATAATCCAGCTTGTACGAGTTGGAAAGAATTGGGAATTCCAGGACAGGTGTCCTGAAAGAAACAAATAGGAGATAAGACCATGAAAAAACTTGCTATCCTGCTCAGTATCGTACTGCTCGTAAGCATGTCCGTATTTGCTGCCGGCCAAGCTGAAGCTACCGGTGAGGCAAAGACCTTCGTTCCTACCAAGAACATCGATTGGTATGTGACCAGTTCCCCCGGTGGTGGTTCTGATATTTTTACCCGCACCATCATGGATATCGCAGTAGGTGAGAACCTGCTCAATGGACAGAATGTTGTCGTTCAGTATAAGACCGACGGTGCTGGTGAAGTAGGCCGCCTTCTGGTTTCCCAGATCAAGGCTGGTGTCCAGGCTGACCACACCCTGCTGACCTTCAACAGTGGTGACCTCATGCCGATGGTAAAGAATACTGCCAACCGTTTTGAGAACTTCCAACCCATCGCCCACATGGCT
>Ga0172378_10005911_pt1 | contig 11429 bp, 8 predicted proteins | sample GrowelOW332metaG_FD_119755 | JGI IMG/M metagenome (GOLD analysis project Ga0172378, IMG submission 119755) | Groundwater microbial communities from an aquifer near a municipal landfill in Southern Ontario, Canada - Pumphouse #3_1 metaG | ecosystem: Environmental > Aquatic > Deep subsurface >... | reverse complement strand
TGCTTTCAACGGGCTTAGTACGGTGACTCATTTCGAGAATGCCAATTCCTGTGTTTGCAAAATCAATAATGGCATCTGCGGCTTCTTTAGTCGCTTGTTTTGGCAGAACCGAAGGACCTGCACTGAAATTGTAGACTAACTTACTCATGGGTTGAATCCTTACATATCGGTGGATGTTTATTAAAAAAGCAAAAAGATTCTAAAAACAGTCTAAATGTAGTAGTTTTTCACAAAATAGAATAGCCCCTGAAAAGGGGCCATTCTTAGTTTTGGAGCAACTCAATCGAGTTTTGGTACTTCTTGATGCGAAACTTGGTTTTCTTTTCGCGTCGTTCATTTTTAGGAATAAAATTTTCATCTAACAAACGATGCAACGATTCAATTTTGACCACTTTAGCGATAGGATTTTCTTTAATTCTTGTAATGTAACGTAAAAATTCCTTTTCGCGAGCTTCGTAAGTGGCATCTTCTGCGGGTATCGCTTCTGCCATGCGTTTGCAACTGTAGTCATCAATGAATGCTTGATCTTTGTGATGGGTCAAAAGGGAGAGAATATCGATAATTTGAGCCGGAACGCCTAGTTCGGATAATTTCGCTGGGGTATAAGCGGTAGAATCTCCCATTGTGTCCTGGAGAAGGGCTACGATTTGAGCTTCTTCACTTTCCCCTTTTGCTTTTAAATTCGTTGCGATGGCAATCAAGTGCTCAATATAAGGGCCACCAATTTTATCCGTTTGCCCAGCATGGGCTTCAGTAGCAATGCGCAAAGCATCGTTGTAGGTAAACATGATTAATTCCTTTAAAAGGAGGGTGATGTTCACAATATATATTTGTCCAATTGAGAAAACCCGAAAAAAAGACTAAATTTGGGGCGATTAAGCCCCCTTAGCTCAGTTGGATAGAGCAACTGCCTTCTAAGCAGTAGGTCGCGCGTTCGAACCGCACAGGGGGTATTACTTTTTTTTGAACACTATTCCTTTTAGGATTGTTCTTTTTTGGTCTATTCACTTTTCTGAAAATGCTTGTGCGAGGGATCTCTTCACTCTATATTATGGGTGAGGCGCTCCCTGTTTGCTTTGGTTTCGAGAAGGGATGCTGGATCAAACCGCTAAATAAGGTGAACAGGAAGCGTCTCAATTTCATTGATCATCCCTGGACCGTCACGCTTAGCGTGGCGGTCTTTTGTATTCAGAGAAGCGGGGATATTTTTTCGACCCCCTTTCTCTGATATGTGCCTGGAACCGGGTAAGGATTCTATTAAAGATTCGTAGTTATGCGAAATGCCACGGCAGGATCGCTGATTTCTTTTTCGCTGAACAAGGAAAGCTGAATTTTGGTGCGTCCCAATTTTTTGACAGCGGCAATACTCCAAGCGAGTTCATCTGCACTAGCGACTAATTCCTCGCGATTTTTGATATATTCGACTTCAAGCATCAGGTGATTGAGGATTCCTGCGGTCGGGATGTCAAGACCAATATAAAACGGGAGATAATCGGTATTTTGAGTGTACTCCGGTTTGACGCTGGATGTCCAGGTGCCATTCGTATCTTTTTTTACGTCATCATTTTTGCCCGTGTTGATGTAGCCTAATTCTCCATAGAGTTTCAAAGAGGGGAGCACGGTGTAGGCGGCTTTCAGACCTGCGCGGTGGGTAATCACTGCGGGTTTAAGCATGGGATCGAGCGCATTGACACGGTAAGCGAGGGTGAGTTCCATCGGTTTACCGAGTTTTAAATTGTCTTCTAAGCGGAGGTAACCTCTGTTAAAAGGAGTTTTACTGTTTTCGTCGTTAGCATCATAGGTGGTGGCGACCATCGCGTTTAAAGTCGAAGGGCCAAAATTCCAACCGAGTTCAATTCCATCTTGGGTGACGCTACCGCGGCCCATAAATGCATGGGTCCCGATTTTCTTATCCAGGTAGGTGCCGAAGTTGCCGCCGATGCTCCAATCAGTTTCCCAATGTCCGAATTTCAAGTTAAACTTATTTTGTTCTAAAGCCCATTTATAGTTCCCAAAATAAAGCTGCGGAGTAATGATTTCTGTGCCGCTATTAAATGCAGTAGACCACATACGGAAATTAACGGTGGCTTCAAAATCATCGGCCGTATATTTCACCCCAAGATTGCCGCGAATCCAGAACCCGTCGAGATCGCTTTTGGAGTCGTTGTCATAAATGGCTTTGGTTCCTTGTGTCTGGACGCTTCCGTTGATTTTAATTTCTCCATCAGCGGCATTCGCTACAGAGAGGAGGCCGCATCCGAGTATGATTGCGGTGGTGAGTTTATGTGATCGTTTCATGAAAAATCTCCTTGATTTTTTTTGAGGGGGTGGAAAAGGAATGTTTTTTTTGAGCTTTAATCTCGAAGAAATAACAAGTGCTCTCGAGGGAAACACAACCGTAGTTTTCTGTTATTTTCGAGAACCTCCGTATCGATAGAGCCTTCGGTGTCAGAAATTTTTCGGACAATTTTCTGTCGGGGTTCACTACTCTCGCCTGCGATTTTAGCGGGCGTTAGCGCTGTAATATATTCGGTGAGTGAAAAAGGGGAGGCATTGTAACGTTCAATTTGGAATTCAAAACAATTTTGTGTTTCCTCTGGGTGTGCGGGGCGAATATGGTGGGCGCGAATGCCGACATAGGCCAAATCATCGGGTACCGCTTGCATCGTATCCAGAAGCAATCCCCAGGCGGGAACAGCGATTCGGGAAGCTCCTATTTTTTTTGCGGCGGCAATATTCTTGCATCCGGTAAGTCTTGCGGTAGCAAGTGTTCCTGGATTTTTGAATAGATCTTCCTTTTTACCCGAACCTACAATGCGCCCTTCTTGCAAAATCTGCATCTTGTCACAAATGCGGTAAACCTCATCGCGGTCATGAGAAACGAACAGGGTTGTTCCTGGAAATGATTTCAGAGAGTCGAGAAATGTTTGTTCGACTTCGCTTCGGAGAAACGTATCCAGAGCAGAAAAGGGCTCATCAAGCATTAAAATTTGTGGCTTGGAAACCAGAATGCGTGCAAGAGCCGCTCTTTGTTGCTCTCCGCCACTTAAGCGAGTGGGGTAATGTTGTGCATGGTTTTCCAGATGCATTTTTTGCAAGGTGTCTTCAATGAGGACCTCCCTTTCCATGCGGGGGTATTTACGAAGTACAATGGCGAGATTCTGGGCAAGGGTCATCGTGGGGAATAGCGCATAGTTTTGGAATAAATAACCCGTTTTTCGCTTTTGTGGCGGTAAATTAATCCCTTGCGAAGAATCGAAAACCGTGAGCCCATCGATTACGATTTTGCCTTCATCCGGGGTTTCGATGCCTGCGATGCATTTGAGTGTCATCGACTTTCCACAACCAGAAGCTCCTAAAATGCCAACACGTTCATTTTCTGCACTAAAAGACACCGCTAACGTGAAGCGAGGAAAGCGTTTCTTGATATTGACAAGGAGGCTCATCCTTTCCTCCTTCCGAGGAAATTCATAGCGATAATGACTGAAAATGAAATGGCCACAATAATGAGTACCCACATTAATGCGAGATTCATATGTCCCCCTTCCGCTGAAAAGAAGATGGCAATGGGAATAGTTTGTGTACGTCCCGGAATATTTCCCGCAATCATGAGCGTTGCTCCGAATTCTCCAAGAGCTCGGGCAAAGCCTAGGATAGATCCTGCGGCTGCCCCCGACCAAGCCATGGGAATCATAATTCGAAAAAATATCAGCGTTTCTGGGAGGCCCAACGTTCTTGCTGCTTGTAAGACTGTGGGGTCTATTTGTTCAAAAGACGCCCGAACCGTTTTGTAAATGAGGGGAAAAGCCACTACCGCTGCGGCGATGACTGTCGCTTCCCAAGAAAAAATAATCCGGATTCCTATTTCCATCAGTAGGCGACCGATTGGACTGTTTCTTCCAAAAATCACGAGAAGAAAAAAACCGAGAACCGTTGGAGGTAACACCATAGGCAGTGTGAAGATCCCATCTAAAATCGCTTGAGTGCGCCCGCGAAGCCGAAGCACCAATCGGGCGGCGATAACACCGAAAAAAAAGGCAATTATTGTCGCGACGATGGATGTCTTAAAAGAGACCAAGAGTGGAGACCAGTCGATTGAAAGGCTGTCCATGATTGATACCTATGAGTTGATGAATGGCTACTTTACTTGACGGCCGCAAATCCATATTTGAAAAATATTTTGGACGCTTCTGCACTTGAAAGCCAAGTAAGAAAAGCCTTTGCTACTTGGGGTTGGGCACTTGTTTTTACTAAAGCCGCGGGATAAATTACTGGCTTGTGAGTTCCTTCGGGAGCAGTGGCAATGACTGTGACTTTTTTAGAAATGGCAGCATCGGTCGCATAGACGATTCCCGCATCGACTTCTTCCATTTCCACATAGGTCAGCACTTGGCGAACATCTTTTGCGTAGATGGCTTTTGCTTTGACTTTGTCAAGAATACCGAGTGCTGTAAATACTTCTTCCGAATACTGTCCCACGGGAACGCTGGAGGGCTCACCGAGAGCGATTTGTTTAATCTTGTCGGTAGCAGCATCTTCAAATCGGGTGATCCCTTTTGAAGATTTCGGAACGATAAGCACTACTTTATTCTCCACTACGTTTTTTCTCGTATCTTCTTGAATTAAGCCTTCCTTTGAGAGCGCATTCATCTGTTTTGGGGATGCTGAAAGAAAAATATCTACGGGGGCACCCTGCTCAATCTGTTGCTGTAAGGAACCGGAAGAACCATACGTTGGCGTTACGGTGACATCGGGTTTTACCTTTTTGTACATCTCGATAAGTTCATTCATTGTGTCCGTGAGACTTGCTGCTGCGGAAACGATAATCTCTGTTTTTGGAGTTGTGGCAAAGGTGTTTGCCGAGAGAGAAATAGCCATGATGCCGGATAAAAGCATGCGGCTTCGTATTTCATGGGACATAAAGAATACTCCTGTGAGTTTTAGTTGTATGTAAAAAAGAGAACGTCAAGAAAGGTGTGCAAGAATTACATGATCGGGTTCAAAGTAAACCAGATATTCTTTACCAGGTTCGCCCGATAATTGATTCCACTGTGTGATCGGTATTAACGCATAAATAAATCGATTTTCACTAATAGAAAGTCTCACTTGTGCTGAATCATCGCTAATAACGCTTTGAACCAAAGTACTCTTGAGACAGTTAATAGGTCCTTTATGTAAAGATTGTCTTATTTCTTCTGGGAGACGAATCGTCATGCATGTGGCTTTTATGAGTAACACGACTTCGTCACCGATTTTTAAATCCATTTCAGTCACGGTTGACTGTGTGATTCGTGCGGTGACAATGAAAAGTCTATCCACCATCACATCTACCCACGCCTGGGCTTTGTCGCCCCAAATTCTCTTAATGGTACCATGGAACTGGTTCCGCGTACTGGTCCAAAGGGATAAACGACGTAAAAAATCTTCCACATCGCGAAGTTGTTTTGCATCGTTATCCTGAAGAGAACACATAAAAAGACGTTGACGTTCACAAAGCAATTCATATTGTTGCAACAACCGTTCGCCCAAAGCGGTAAGGGAAGAATTTCCGCCATAGGACCCCCCCTGGATACTTTGTACCAAAGGTCCTTCTGCGGCATTATTCATAGCATCTATCCAAGACCATGCTGTTTTGTAACTGATTTTTAATTCTTCTGCTGCTGCAGATAACGTTTTTTTTTCACGAATGGCAATAAGAAGCTGCAACCGCTTTTCATCCAAGAATCCGTTTCCGGCTTGGAGACTCAAAGAACATTTAAAATCAGGAACCGAAAAAGTCGATTCGTCAGGTGGCGACATAATAATCCTCCGTAGTGATTAACGCAAATTATGTGCCAATATTTTGTTCCTTCAAACGATTAAAAAAAAAGAGGTTTTTGGGGAAAGGATTCTACCGAATGGTACTTTATTGCTTTTTGAGTCGACATAATTGTAGCGTCAAAATTATTGAATTTGTTTAAAAATCGATGAAATGAAACTATTCTTACAATGAAGAACAGTTTTTCAATGAGGAACTCTTATGGTACTAGCTTTATCGGACTGGGAAGAATTTTATCGTGATGGTAAGAGTTTTCACAAGAGAACTCGCACGAGTCTTGATAATCGTCAAATTTATACTCCGGTGTTAATCCAAAATTTAGCGGCAATGAGTATTGAAAAATATTTCATGGCTATTTTCATGAGTCGAGGATTCTTGCCTCGTAATCATACGATGTCCGATTTTGTGGAAGAGATTAAACAGATTATTCCGATTTCCCCTACTTTGGAGGAGATGCTTTTATACATGGATTCTCTCCAGCAAATTTGTTCTGTTGATAATATCAAAGTCACGTTACCTGAAGAGGATGATGTTCCTCGGTTCTTAGAGGCTGTGGATGAGGTCGAGTTTTTAGCGGATACTCTTTGTAAACTCTCATAAAATCAAAGAAGTTAGTCTATGGATAAAAATCGAAAACTCCGTATATTCGATACCACGCTTCGTGAAGGCGATCAGGCGGCTGGCTTTGCTTTTTCACTTGAGGAAAAATTACGTGTTGCTCACCTTTTAGAGGAGATTGGGGTCGATTGTATTGAAGTCGGGTTCCCTTCCGCCTCACTTCAAAATTTTGAAAATTGCCGAGTCCTCTGTTCGGAAATAAAAACAACTCAGGTCGCGGTGATGAGCCGCGGCACTCTTTCCGATATAAAGCATTCCGCCCAGGTATTTTCCGACTCCGCACGGAGCCTTTTGCATATTTCGCTCCCCGTAAGTGATTTACACATGTCTGTGAAATTGGGTCGGTCGCGTAACGAACTCCTTTCTACCGCGAAAGAAATGGCTCAGTTTGCATCCGGTTTTGCGGGCATGGTAGAAATGGGCGCGGAAGATGCGACTCGTGCGGATCCGGATTATCTTGCGGAGTACTGTGAAGTAGTTACTCAAAATGGAGTGCATATTGTCAATATTGCGGATACGGTAGGCCATGCTACGCCTTCGGAAATTTCAAAACTGGTTCAGTCTTTGATGCATTCGGTAACCGCGTTTCGCAATGGAGAGGCTCTTCTTAGCGTACACTGCCACAACGATTTGGGGCTTGCTAACGCGAATACTTTAGCGGCCATTGAATCTCACTGTGGTCAAATTGAGGTTACTTGTCTTGGCATCGGGGATCGTGCGGGAAATGCCCCTTTGGAAGAACTCGCCTTCATTCTCCATTCCCGCCCGGATCTTTATCCTGTGTCTTCTGGCTTAGTTCTTTCTCCTTTGGGAAAAATGGCACGGGAGTTTGCTTCGATCATAGGAACAGCTCTCTCTCCTTTCAAGCCCGTGACGGGGATCAACGTGCGCGCCCATGCCGCAGGAATTCACCAACAGGGCGTGCTTCGTGATCAAGCGACCTATGAACTTTCTCCTTTGGCTTTGGGTCATTTTTTCCCTCAACGGATGGTGATTTCAAAGCTGTCTGGAAAAATGGGACTTCAAGCTGTGATTCGGCAGTATGCGAATATTTTGGTGGATGGCGAAACTTTGGATCGGCTCATGGATTTGGTGAAAACGCATACAGAGGATACACCTGTTTTGGGTGTGACAGAATTACTTTGTCTGTTGGCATCTCAAAAGATTTTAAGTGTGCCGTTGGTGCAGTGCGATTCATTTTCGATTTTTCGGGAGGAATCGCTGACGCATCCGCGTTCCACGTTGCGTGCGCTGTTTTTACGGAGCGATGGGAACACCTCAGAATCGAAACAAGAAGTGCAATATACATACGAGGGCCTCTCTTGGGAATTGCCCTTATTAGCTTTGGTGAATGAGCATTTTTCAGTAAGTATTTGTTTGACTTCGGTGGCTGTTTCGGAATTTTGTGGGGGTGATGCGAGCCACTCTAAAATCAGAGTTTATGTGGAGGCTTCAGTGGATGCAATTCCTTTGCCCAGAGTTTATGCCATGGAACGGGTGGGGTATTCTCGGGATCGACTGTTCTTGGAACTACTCCTCGATATAGTGAATGCAGAAAAGGCACTTGTTACCCAGCGGGTTTCCAGAGAAGAATAGGGAAATCGTTATTGAGCGCCTCTTAAAAAAGTACTAGGAGTAAAAAATATGCCCTAACCTGAAAATAAATACATAACACTACTGTCCAAAAAACTGGATTTTGTGAATAAGACGTCAAAATTGGCTTAAATGCGCCACATGTTGGTTCAAATTAGAAACACCCCTCTCTCTGTATTATGTTGTCTGAAATGATTTACTGTTATTCAATTTCTTCAAAATATTCCAAAACGAGACAATAACACTGGATTTCTATGGACAAATGGGTTCTTGGTATTGAAACAGCATGGTTTGGAGGACGAATCGTGAAGGGAGATATTCTGTTCTAAACGATGTTTGATCCAGAAATTTGTGTTTTGCTCAAAAACAAACTTTTGCATATTCAAAATTTTGAAATTATATTTCGGTCAGTAGTGAATACATAAATAAATTATTACCATTGATAAGTAAATTTGAAATGATGGGAGCTTAGATGGTTTTTAAATTTTTTTTCTCTGTTTTAATTGTGTTTGTATGCCATCTATTTGCTATAAATGTCGAATTTTATGATGAGCAATGTAATAATGAGTCTAATACAACAATTCGTATTAGAGTAGTGAATGATTCTAAAGAGACAATAAAAAATGTGAAACTTCGCTATTATTTTCACAGTGTTGAGAATAAAAATGTTGTGATCGATTCTTATTACATTGTAAACGCTGAGATCCTATGGAAAGAATTAAATTCAAGTTTGTCATATTTAGATGTGAAAATAGATTCAATTCCTCCCGGAGTCTATCCCAATGCCTCTGGCTTTAGTATTGGGTTGCATTATTCAGATTGGTCTGTTTGGAATAAAGCCGCCGACTATAGTTATCAGAAAAATTCTGTATATGCAGAAAATTCAAAAATATTGATTTTCCAAGGAGACTCTTTAATTTATGGCGTAATCCCTGCTGATAAAGTGGAAAATAGAGATTTTGCAATTACTGGATTTCTGCCTATGAATTTGGGATGGATTGAAATAGAAAATATTAGTGATTCGAGTCGATCAACGGATGGTTTGATGTTGATGGATTCAAAGGCCAATCTTTATAAGTTAGGAAGTGTGGAATTAAAGCCTAAAGAAAAAATAAAATTTTGCCAAAATTATGAAGCTTGTGCAATTTCTAAGAGTGATGTCATTGATTCGTCATTCTTGTGGGGAGAAAATGGCGAAGCTGTTTTAATGAAAGACTCTTTGATTTTGTCTTATATCTCTTGGGGTATAGAAGGAGCTTTTGCAGAAAAAGCTGTGGCTGTTGATGTTTGGGATAATAAGGAGGATTTTTTCCCTTCGACAGAAATTGATTCAATCTATGGCATAGAATATGAAAAAAATGTGTATTTTAAAACCAAACCTTTTGCTAAAATAACAAATACAGATGGATGGTGGTATTATACTAGCAATGATAGTTTAAAAGAAGAGCAATCCTCTCCGAGTCCTATTCTTCTTTCTACAAATAAAGAGAAAACCTATCGGATGAAAGGTGATGACTCCATTAGTTTCAATTGGCAACAAGTCAGAGATGTTTCTAGCTATCAATTGATAGTTCTTTTAGAGAAAGATTCTTCTTTAATTGAAAGAATGACGACAAACAAAACGTCTCTGAAATTGAAAATGCCTGCAAAGAAAATCTTGTGGGGTGTTTCTCCGGCGATAAAAGAAAAGGATGGAACGGAATTTTTTAATAGAATTGATCGTTTTGTTTCTACAGAAATAGAAGATGTATCAATTAATGGAGATGTTCACAATGAAATTAGCGTAAATTCAATTCCTGCCAGAAAGGACACTAAACTTTTAGATCTTTCGTGGGGTAAGGATATTTTAAAAAATAAATGGGATCAATCTCATTTGAATGCTTTAACCCTGGATGAAGATGAAAACAAGAGGTGTGGAGTTATTGGAATTCAGTTGCTCAATAAATATTATGGTGGAACGTTAACTCAAGATGAAATAAAATTTTATGTTGGCTTTTCTATTAATGAACCACTGTTGTCTCCATTTATGCATACAGGCCTTTCGACAGAAGAGTTAAACAAAGGTTTGAAATGGGCGTTAAATACTGAAAAACTAAATTATAATTTGGGTTCGCCTTCTTATGAAGTGGTAAAAAAGGCTATTGATGGCGGAAGACTGATTCTTGTCACTATTCCTGGTCATGTTATGGTTATTTATGGCTATGTCGGTGAAGCTGATGCTTATTATTATGAGTATGCCAATGGTGATAATAATGGACATTCAACAAGTTCTCTTGGCAACACTTCGGAAATAAGTGATTATTGGATTCCTGAGGTAACTGGAAAAGCTCGAAATTCGGATGCAAGAATATCTATTGATTCTGATAGCGATGGCCTTGTAAATTTTGATGAAGAAGAGCGCTTTGGAACTGATCCGTATAGCTTTGATAGTGATAATGATGGAATAGATGATAAAACAGAAATTTTTAGCTATACTCATAAAATTGCAAAAAAAAATGTCAGCAAGTATATCCAAGAAAAAGCAGATTATGATAATGATGGAATTCGGGCTGAAAAAGACCCTGACTCGGATGGTGGGGGCGTAATAGATGGTCTTGAAGATTTTAATTCAAATGGATTGTATGATAAGGGGGAATCAATTGTTTTAGACGAAAGAGATGATGTTCGTGACCTTCCAATTTTAGATATACCCGATGATTATACTTTCTATGCCTTGGGTTCTCTTCGTATAAATAATGGCGTTAAATGTTATAATCGTATTGATGAAGATAAGCCGAGTTGTAAAGTGGCTTCTTTTGAATCTAGTCTTTTAAGAAATTTTTTTCCTAATAAATATTCTCTCATTTTGGGGGCTCGTAGTTCTATAGGCAGTGCTGATTCAAGAGGAACTGTTTTTATTAGAAGCGGAGCGCATGTTTATGGAAACTTGAACATATATGTTATGGCAAATTCCGCTGCTTTTTATGAAATTTCCGGTGCGTCTTTAAATTTAAATGATTTTTTGACGTCTCAGGAGTCTTCTGTTATATATGGTTCGTCTTCGTTGCAGTATGTTGGTGATTGGCCTAATTCTTATTCATTTTCTCTTCCCGATAAAATTAATGGAAAAGGCAAAATTGTAGTTAAAGCGGGCGAAACGTTTTATTTGCGTGATGACTTTGCTTGTGATACATTAAAAGTTGAAAATGGCGCTACATTGGTTGTTGAACCAGGTGAAATGTATGTAGATAGCCTTCTGTTGCTAGAGGCTAATAGTAGAATAGAATTCTCTCAACCGGGGGTAAGTTCTGTATTGCATATTGCAGGAAATTGTATCTGGCGACCATACAGGAGCGAACCTATTACAGATCTAAATTATTGGACTTCTGTGGCTAAAGGTTTTAAAATGATACAACATTCA
>Ga0172378_10005910_pt1 | contig 11430 bp, 9 predicted proteins | sample GrowelOW332metaG_FD_119755 | JGI IMG/M metagenome (GOLD analysis project Ga0172378, IMG submission 119755) | Groundwater microbial communities from an aquifer near a municipal landfill in Southern Ontario, Canada - Pumphouse #3_1 metaG | ecosystem: Environmental > Aquatic > Deep subsurface >... | reverse complement strand
TTTGAGGTCTTTTTAGTGTCTTTTATGCTGGACAAAATACAAACAAAAAAACCTACAAATCATTGACTTGTAGGTTTTTGTCCGTTTATTGTCTGTTTTTGTTCAGACCTTTCAGCGGAGAGAGAGGGATTCAAACCCCCGGTACGTTGCCGTACGCCGGTTTTCAAGACCGGTGCATTCGATCACTCTGCCATCTCTCCTTTTCACAAAATGTGATGCTTTATTTTTCTAAAGCGTTGCAAATATAAGCGCTTTTATTTTACCATCCAAATGTTCTTAGCTTATTTTTTTTCAAAAGAACACTTTTTCTAAATTTGCAACCTAAAAACCTTATTTGACTCCGCAGCGAAACTAGTTATCAATAAACCATTGGGGCCTGTCAAATATTAGGGTCTTTCAAATATTAGTGTCTTTCGACATGAAAACAATAAGAGGATATCTAGTACACACTAGATATCCTCTTGATGAGATGAGATTTATTTTGAGAGATTCACTCTCAAAATAAAGTCTCAGCAACTCTATTTGTAATTACTTAATCCAACATTAAGAAAGTCTATATATGAAGGGATATCTTCATTATAACCGTAAGAACTATTAAGTGGAGTTCCTTCGTTATCAATCAAAACGTAAAATGGTTGTGCATTGGCTCCAAACTTCACACGTTGTAAATAACTCCATTTGTCTCCCAAGGTACGAAGTGTACGGGTCTTTCCATTTTCTTCTATAGATATTGATTTCTTCAACCTGGTCTTATTATCAACATAGAGGGTAATCAAGACATAGTCATTATTGATTATGTCTGAGACTTTAAAATCAGTCCATACAGCGATTTCCATCTTACGACAATTGACACAGCCATATCCTGTAAAATCCAGCATAACAGGTTTGTTATGTCTTTTAGCATAGCGCATACCTTCTTCATAGTCTGTAAATTGCGCATGAATATCTTTGTTATATAAATTAAAGTCTTGAGTATTCATAGGTGGAGAGAAGGCACTCACTGCTTTCAAAGGAGCTCCCCAAAGACCAGGAATCATATAAAGAGCAAAAGCTAGTGACGCAAGAGCCATAAAAAAGCGAGTAACCCCTATTTTACGATTATCATCGTCATGAGGAAATTTCACAAGTCCTAGCAAGTAGAGTCCTAATATACTGAAGATAATTATCCATAGAGACAAGAATACCTCTCGGTCTAGAAGATGCCAACTATATGCTAAATCTGCCACAGAGAAGAATTTTAGAGCAAAAGCCAATTCCAAAAATCCTAAGGAAACTTTGATCACATTCATCCATCCACCCGATTTAGGTAGAGTTTTAAGCATCGTAGGAAAAAGGGCAAAAAGAGTAAATGGAAGAGCTAATGCCAATGCAAAACCAAACATACCAACTGCTGGGCCTACTACACTACCTGTCGTAGATACTTCAACTAGAAGGAATCCTATGATTGGACCTGTGCAAGAGAAACTAACAAGCGCAAGTGTGAAAGCCATCAAAAAGATGCTCAGCAATCCACTTGTTTTCTCACTTTTATTATCGACAGCATTGGTCCAACTGCTAGGTAATGTGATCTCAAATCCTCCAAGAAATGAAGCAGCGAAAACGAGCAACATTAAGCAGAATAAGATATTGAATAGCGCATTTGTTGCTAATGAGTTGAGTGCACTTGCACCAAATATAAAGGTAATCGCGAGACCTAAGATTAGATAAATCACGATAATAGAGATACCATAAGTTATAGCATCTTTAATCCCTTTCATACGATCTTTGTTTCGCTTCAAGAAGAAACTAACAGTCATCGGTATAATTGGCCATACACATGGGGTAAGTAGTGCCAAAAGTCCACCTACGAATCCGGCAAAAAAGATGTATATCCATGAACGATTAGTCATTTCATGTTGAGATCCAAAAGAATGGAGTTTTTGGACTACTGGCTGCCAAAGTGATTTACTTTCAGAAGATAAAGTCTGATCAAAAATTTTATTTTGTGATTGATTTGCTGATTGAGTCAACACATCCGATGAATTCTCAGTCGAAGTTTCATCAACTAAGTTATTAGATAAACTCGTATTCGATGTAGAATCGACTCTTGATATCACGTCTTTACCAGCTTTTTGTTCAATTAGTGAAGATACATCCCCCTCACTGTAATGAAATTCAACTGGAATAGGTGGTAAACAGCTTTTATCGTTACATGCTCCATATTCTAGATACCCTTTGATATCATAAGCATCACCTTGTATTTTTAAGTTCTGAACAAATTGTACTGTATGCTCAAAGAATCGTACTTTCATTGCAAAGACAGGGTCATTTGCTTCTATCTCCTCACCAAGAGCTTGAAGTTTATCTTGAACTTCAATACCTTTTGCTTGATCTATATTGAAAGTAGCAGAAATGGGTCCGTCACCAAGTAGTGTGGAATAGACATGCCATCCTGGATCAATAGTGCCATTGAATATTATTTGTATATGTGTCTTATCTATTTTCTTTAATGATGTCGAAAAATGGACAGGCTCTTCTATTTGTGCGAAGAGCAATGATACACTTCCTAAAAAGATAAGTAATGATGCTATAAAGCGTTTTTGAATTTTCATTTTCAAGTGTATTTATAAATAATGGAAAAACTAACATTCACTATCTACACAACATCGCTGAGCCACATTTCCTCGAAGTATAGCCACTGCTTTCTGATGCTCTGGATGTTGATCATATATAGCTACATCTTCCAACTTCTCCACATGAGCAATCAGTGAGATATCAAATATTTCTTTGGGATTAATATTCTCACCTACTTCTGCAAAGAGCAGTTGGTCTATTTTTTGAGGTAACGATTCGACGATTGATTTGAAATTAGAGATAATTTCTTTACGTTTATCTATTGTTAAAGTGTCGTTTAATTTGAATAATACTATATGCTTAACCATAATTGAATTGATTTATTTGAACTTTTTCTAATTAATTTCTATCTTTGCTGCACAAATATAATTGATTCATTCTATATAACCAACCTCAACATGTTAATAATAGGTATAGCTGGTGGCACCGGCTCCGGTAAGACAACAGTGGTGCAAAAGATTATCGAAAGCCTTCCACTAGGTCAGGTAGTACTCCTTCCACTTGATAGTTACTATAAAGATAGCAGCCATGTTCCTGTAGAAGAGCGACAGAATATTAATTTTGATCATCCTAATGCTTTTGACTGGGACTTACTATCAGAACATGTAACAAAATTAAGAAATGGGATTGCAATAGAACAACCCACTTATAGTTATATCACTTGTACTCGCGAAAAAGAGACAATACATATTGAACCACTAAATGTTGTTATCATTGAGGGAATCTTGGCACTAAGTGATCCACCACTTCGCAACTTAATGGATTTGAAAATATTCGTTGATACTGATGCAGATGATCGATTAATACGTGTAATACAACGTGACATACAACAAAGAGGACGTACAGCTGAAGCTGTTATGGAACGATATACAAAAGTATTGAAACCTATGCATGAACAGTTTATTGAACCATGTAAAAGATATGCTGATTTAATCGTTCCTGAAGGTGGAAGTAACAAAGTAGCAATTGATATTTTGACTATGTACATTCATAAGCATCTGAAGTAAAAAAGAGACCAACTAAAAAATGGATATGTAAAAAAAAGAGCAAAAGACGAACAAAAGAGCACTCTAATACCAACCACTGATATGATAAAAAACCGGTCTTATCACATAATTGCTATAATGGCAATAATTTTTGTCGTTATCAGTTTGCTTCTTGCTACCTATTATGGTGAAGAGGACAATATTCGTAATGTTCTTTCACCTAATGACTTACCTGAGATTTTAGAAAGAGATACCTTACGTGTAGGTACTTTGTATGGGAGTACTACCTATTTTATATATAAAGGAGAGCCAATGGGATGGCAATATGATTTGGCTGAATCATTAGCGAATCAACTAGATGTGCAACTTCAGATACACACAGCTAGTAGTATAGACTCCTTACTTAATTTACTCAAAGAAAGTCGTATAGATGTCATTGCTTATTATATCCCAAAGAAAATTCATCAATCAAAACGTCTAATTCAATGCGGTCCGTTATCGATAACTCACCAAGTGTTAGTACAAAGGAATCAAAGTAATCGTACTTTAAAGAACGTCACTGATTTAATCGGAAAGACAATCTATGTCAATCCTGGAACCTTTGAAACTAGACTAAAAAACTTAAATGATGAGTTAGGTGGTGGCATAGATATTCGCCTTGTTTCTCCAGACAGCCTCGATACTGAAGAAATGATTGCATGTGTGGCTCAAGGGAAAATGGATTATACGATTGCTAAAGATCAATTAGCCAAAGTCAATCAGACATACTATTCAAATTTAAATATAGACCTAGATATCAGTTTTGACCAACAGTGTCAGTGGATGATTTCAAAAAAATCCAAGCAATTAAAAGAAGCAATTAACGCATGGAATACGTTAAACGAAGTAAATCCTCATTATCTATCCAATCAAAAAAAATATTTCGAACGAAGTAAACTTAAAATTTCAGCACCAATTGAAGATTTTGCAAATGGACGCATATCAGCCTACGACCATCTATTTAAAGAATATGCTGATAGCATAAATTGGGACTGGCGTTTATTAGCTTCTTTAGCATATACCGAAAGTCGGTTTAATTCAACAGTAGAATCATGGGTCGGTGCAAAAGGATTAATGCAACTCATGCCAGCTACTGCACGAGCTATGAATATACCTAAAGACAAAGAAACTGATCCTAGAGAAAGTATAGCAGGTGCCTGCCGGTATATCAAGATAATGCAACAAAGCATTCGTGATAAAGCCGCCACACCAGAAGATAAAATCAAATTTGTACTTGCCTCATACAACGCAGGACTAGGTCATCTTTATGATGCCATAGCGTTAACCGAAAAATATAACGGTGATCCTAAAATATGGGATAAAAATGTAGCCAAATATATTTTACTTGAAGCTAAAGAAAAATATTACAACGATCCAATCGTTAAATATGGCTATTTTAGAGGAAGTGAAACCTACCAATACGTAAAAGAGATTACAGAGCGATTTGCTATTTATAAGCGAAAAGTAAAAAAATAGCGGAGAATAGCAAGTGATTATATTCTCTATTGCTCAAATGAAACAGAAAGATAGACCTCAAAACGAGTACCCTTACCCAATTCAGAACGGACAGAAATCTTTCCATTTAAATTTTCCAATACAGACTGACAAAAGGTAAGTCCAAGACCTGTTCCTTGTTTAAATTCATCAACCTTATAAAAACGATCAAATATAGCTGCTAGATTATCTTTAGCTATGCCGATTCCAGTATCTTCAACATAAATAGTTACTTTATCTGCTGACACATTTGTTCTGTAACCAACTATAATTTGACCTTCCTTAGTAAATTTCTTAGCATTACTAATCAAGTTATCAATGACATGTCCAAGTTTATCTCGATCTGTTTCTATCTCAAATTTAGTCTCGGGTAATTCAAGTTTCAATTCAACACCAGGAGACAAAGCCTGATGATTTACGTCTACATAATTAATCAAAATAGCATTCAAATCACACTTCTCTATTTTAAAGAATTTAGACTCACTCTCGAGCATAGATAAATCCATCACATCGTTAACAATATCAAGAAGAAGATTTCCATTCATTTCTATGGCCTTACACATTTCCATAGTCTCTTCGTTGGTATCTCGCATCATATCCTTTAAAATAGAAGAGAAACCAATAATAGAATTGAGTGGAGTACGTATTTCATGACTCATATTAGCTAAGAAACGTGTTTTAATTTCATCCGCTTTCTGTGCTGCATCGCGTGCTCTAATCAAATCAATTTCTACATCTTTAAATCGCTGTACATTTTGCAATACACCAACAATATTAAAAGACATCGTATTGTCCAACAAAATATCAATATACTTGCAACGGCACTCATAAGAGATATATTCGTTGAGACTATTCTTAGCTTTAAATGTGACAACACACCCCCCAGTTTTAGGCAAACGCTCGAATTCTTTTTGCACCACTTCTAGATTATCTGGATGAATTAAAGAAAGTACTTTATCCTTAGATAATTTATTCATGCCTTTAGCAAATCCTAGAGATTCCAAAAAACCATCTTGAAAAATAAATAAAGAACTATTCAAACTATATCTCCATGAAATTGATTGACTATTTTCAACAGCCATATCCAACAGCTTCTTGTTTATTTCTTCTTCTGTTGAATCTTTAAATTCAAAACAAACTCCAGATAAGACTCCATTTGAAAAGATAGGAAAAAGAGATCCAGATATAGGGACAGATACACGATGAATAACTCCGCGTAAAAATGAATTTTTAGGTAATTCTACAATCTTCTCTCCATCAATTACTTTAGCAATAAGTTGTTTTAGAACATCACTTCCATCATTATATACATAGAATAACCGATGAAAATCAAAGCCATTGTATTCACGCCCATCAACGACAAAATCATCAGTTTCAAACAATAAATTTTTTAGGGGCTTATTGATGAAATTTACACGATAATTAATATCATAAGTAATGAGACATTCCGTCATAGAATGATACATATCGTCATAAATAGCTTGCTGTTTGTACAAACTATCCTGTATATGTTCATTTAATATAATACTTCGCTTCTGTTTTTGTTCTTTTTTCCAAGACCGTAATAAGATAAAAATTAAAAAAACGGTAACAGAAATCAAAAAAATACCACCAAAAAAGATAGCTATATAATATTTATCATAAAAGCTACGATTATAAACTTTTCCAAACTTAAGTACATCCTTATAGGAAACATTAAAATAAAGGAGCTGTTTATAATCAAACATCATCCTATATTTTGATTGTTGAATGCCAACAACTCTAGGATTAATTTCGCCATTTAATATTTTGGCAATTAATACACCAGTTTCCTTAGCTTCCACGTCAGGGTCAGGAGCACATGCTGCCATCGCTCCATTTCCTACTGATTCAGCAGCAACAGTAAAGAAAGGACACTGAGAACTTTTACCCAAAACACTTGTATAAGGAGTCCATTTTGGTACAATAACAACTTTATTTTCCACATACTTGTTAATTTGCAATTTTGGAACGATTGCTGTTATTGGCATTTGTGAAACATTATACTCTAACAAGTTATAGCCCGGATGTTTATCTGAAAATAAATTCCAATCTTTTAAGAATAACTCTTTTGATTTAGTACTGAGAATATTATCTTCTGTCAAACAAATAATTTCTCTCACTTTAGGGAATAAAGCAACTATATCTTGAACGAATTGCAAATAATTTGGTACGGAAGTATGCCCACAAAGATTAGCATGCTTTGACATCAGTTCAAAATCAGGATACTGAACTCCCATGAATACTAGGGGGTAATCATCTATATCAGGATGTCCAGCACTAAGCAATGAAAAAAGAGCCTCATCACCTTCGGTAATAATTAAAACAGGAGGATTAGTATGAATTGAATCCAATAAATTGTATAAAAAAGCCTTTTCCTCAGCATAAGATAATACCTTAGCATTGAGAAAAAAAGTCTTCATCTCTACTTTCTCACCTTTTATTTTTAAAAGTTCATTTTTAATACCTCTAGTCCAAACGGTAGAACAAGAAGATTTTGCTGTATAAGATTGGATAAATAAGACATAATCAGTACTTCTTGCCAAAATTGGACTGACAAAAAACACACTCATAGAAATGAGTAAGAACAATCGAAAAGAGTATAAAGATTTTTTTATTTCCACATTTCTAAATTTAGTACTGATATATAAAAAAAAGACGTTATCGTTTGAACATACGATCCATTTCACGTCTATCATCTTTCATTTTCAAAGATTGACGTTTATCATATTGTTTTTTACCTCTTGCAAGTGATATCACTAATTTGACAAAACCTTTATCACTGATAAACATACGAGTAGGTATAATAGTGAAACCAGCTTCATTAATCATCTTCTGCAATTTAGTCAGTTCTTTACGATTGAGAAGTAGCTTTCTATCATGTCGAGCTGTATGGTTATTATATGAACCATAAAGATAGGGTGCAATATGTATATTTTTCACCCATAATTCGTCATCAACGAAGAAACAAAAAGTATCTACCAAGCTAGCCTTTCCAGCACGAATTGATTTTATCTCTGTTCCTGTTAAAACAATACCAGCCGTATACTGATCAACAATTTCGTAATCAAAAGTAGCTCGCTTGTTTTTTATATTTATAGGGCCGTGTGTTTTCTCTTTAGTTGACATTTTCTTTAATTTAAATAGATATTATGAAATAATAAAACTCTTCTATATAAATGATTGTAGAAGAATGAATATAAGACAATATAGTTAAATTCCTCCACTAATCAATATTGACGAGAACAATCTTATTGATATATCAGGAATGAATATACATAAAATTAAAATAAAAAACATAGGAAACATTTGATATTTTTTTTCTAAACCGAGCAATTCTACAAGACCGCCCCATATAACATATCCTAGATATAACTGAACGATCCAAATAATTAAACTCGTCCATGGAAAAAACATCTGGATTGTAAAAAGCGCCCCAAAAACAATGAGAACATTTCCAATTAACTGCTGATGATCTAGTCGAGCATCTGGCAATTTATAAAAAAGGACCATTACCTTATTTGATAAAAAGGAAATAAGAAAGAAACTAACTAAGAAAGCAACAGCAATAGCACAACAGTAAATCATTGCTTGCTGATACGAAGTAACTTCCCCCCACCCTAATAAATATATTTTTTTTACAAAAGCCAATAAACTGATGATGCCAATCATCGGATAGACAATTTTCAAAGTGATATCACCAGCATACTCATTATCGCGAATATTCTCCCAAGTCTGAATCGGTTTGACCAATAAAGAAAAGATCCGTCCAAAAAGATATTTATAATTCAATTGATCGTTATCGGTAGCCATAGTAAAAATGTTCGTTTTTTCTTAATATTAATTTTCTTTCTCTACATAAAACAATTCTAGATGTTCATCTATATATGAAGATACAATCATTGATGCTTCTTGTTCCATGATAATAAACTCATCATCTAAGTCATCAAATTGTTCAAATTCCTCATATAATGCCATGAACTCCTCATCAGTTCGTTCTTTTTCAAGAACTATTCGATGCTCATCATAAAGTTTTTTAGCCTTATAAATCAGTTTAGATAAATCCTTTGCACCAAATATTCGCATAGCCTTAGCAAAAGGATTATCAAAAATATAACCACCGTATCCGTTTTGGATAAGTTGAATAAATCCACCATCCATCACTTCCTCACGAAGAATCATATAACTAATAATCGCATGCTGTTCTCCGGATAGTCTAGGAATTGATTCTGAAGTAATACTACCCCCTAAACGTTCCCAATAAATATCATAATAAAGCTGTAAAAAGGCATCAAATCCTTTTTTGCCTGCAGCCTCGAGTTGTTCTGCTGTCGGTAATAAGAGTAAAGCATCCATTGATTTCACAAATTATTTTTTTCATTTTCATACTTAACAGACAAAGATACTGTTTTTTCCACTATCTTTGCCCAACAAATTAAAAAAACAAAGCATCAAATGGATTGGATAACGACTTTATTCATAGAACACACTGCGATTCAAGCTGTATTAGTTATTTCTCTAATAGCTGCTCTTGGATTAACATTGAGTAAAATTCGCCTATTCGGCATATCAATAGGAATTACATTTATTTTTTTCGTCGGTATTCTATTTGGAGAATTAGGATTCAGCATCAATCCTCAGATGCTTGACTATGCCCAAAGCTTCGGACTAGTCATCTTTGTCTATGCCCTAGGATTGCAAGTAGGTGCTGGTTTCTTCAGTTCATTTAAAAATGGAGGAATCAAACTAAATTTATTAGCGCTATCCGTATTAGTAATTGGTACAGGCTTAGCTCTAGCAATGAGTTATACGACTCCAGTAACGCTACCTGACATCGTTGGTGTATTGTGTGGTGCTTCTACCAATACTCCCGCTCTAGCCGCAGCGCAACAAACACTAAGTCAAATGGGAATAGACGATAGCACATCTGCATTAGGCTGTGCTGTTGCTTACCCCCTAGGAGTAGTAGGAGTAATCTTCGCAATGATAATCATTCAGCGTTTTTTTAATTCAAAAAATCATGAATTACCTAAGAAGAAAATAGATAAAGAACATATTACTACAATCACTTCCTATCAGATACACAATCCTGCCATTTTCGGCATGGAAATAAGTAAAGCAGCCCAACTCTCCAAAGCTAAATTTGTTATTTCTCGTATCTGGAGAGACGGAAAAGTATTGATTCCCAATTCAAAAATCTGCCTTTTGGAAAATGATCGAATATTATTAGCAACACTACAATCCAATACTGAGACACTAAAATTACTATTTGGAGAACAAGAACAACGGAACTGGGATAGTGATGATACAGATTGGAATGCTATTGACAATGAACTTCTTTCACAACGTATAGTTGTCACCAATCCTAAACTCAACGGCAAACAACTTGGACAATTGGGCATCCGCAAGCTCTATGGAATCAACATAACAAGAATTGATCGTTCAGATGTAGAACTATTAGCAACTACTGACCTCGTGATACAAATGGGAGATAGAGTCACTATTGTTGGAGATAGAGAAGCCGTCAAACAAGTATCTGAAGTACTTGGTAACCACGTAAAGAATCTCAATGAGCCAAACTTAATCACTGTATTTATTGGGCTTGTTTTAGGCCTAGCACTCGGTGCTGTACCTATTTCTATTTCATCGATGGCCACCCCTATTAAATTAGGATTAGCAGGTGGACCTATAATTATAGGTATTCTCATTGGTACCTTCGGTCCAAGACTCCATATGATTACCTACGTCACCAAAAGTGCTAATTTAATGCTACAACGTATTGGACTAGCCTTATATTTAGCATGTTTGGGTCTAAGTTCAGGAGCTCATTTTTTAGAGTCTATTATTCAAGGACAAGGCATTTTATGGATTGCCTTAGGATTCATCCTAACTATCGTGCCCGTACTGATTGTCGGAATATTCTCTATACGTGTCATTAAATTAGACTTTGGAACCACCTCTGGAATGTTATGTGGAGCCATGGCCAATCCTATGGCACTAAAATATGCAGATGATGTTGCGACTGATGACACCCCTTCTATTGCATACGCTACAGTGTACCCTCTAAGTATGTTTCTTAGAGTAATCAGTGCACAGCTCATATTGATGCTCTTCTTATAACGAAAGTCATCAACCCCTCCTTCTATAACACCGACGAATAGAAAACGATAAATAGAGAACGACGAATAAAAAAGCTACAGCTCATTACTTTTAACAAGTAATGAGCTGTAGCTTTTTATTCAATTAAGTTAGTCAGAAAGTGCACCCTCAGGGATTCGAA